>JGI24022J15233_10003670_pt1 | contig 15393 bp, 8 predicted proteins | sample Ectturendosymbi2_FD_15233 | JGI IMG/M metagenome (IMG submission 15233)
CTCTGCAAAAATATTATTTACCCAGAATGAAAACATCTCTGGGTCAGCTTTCTCTAAAGTATATTGGTCCGAAAATTTGGTCTAACATTCCGGAAAATTTGAAATCACCTTCGCCTTATTCATTTGGCAAAAAATATGAAAAAGTCCTGCTATCTTGCCAGACTTTCTGATGATTTTAGTTTTATACGCTTGTCACATTCTGTAATATTGCGCTGATACCACTATTTTCCCTCCTATCTACCTCTATAGTTACTCACCCCACCCCTTGTTCATATGCATGCTTTTCCCCACTGGTTTGTGTTGTTGGTTTTATGCTTAATTTACCTGACGTTAATTTGATGCTTTTTATTACTTTTATTACTTCTTGTAAAGCGTCTTCAATTAAAATTTGGTTTGTTCTGGCAGAAGGGCTGCATGAGAACTTGACCCATGTGGTCTTTCGCCAACCCTTTGTGATTCAACATGTTTGAACACGATTTCCGAGTTGCGAAACATGAAAATTCTTACTTTTTTTCATCACCGTATAATCACATAGTGATATTTGATGTTATTGTATTTCCTCTTGCTGCAGTCGTGTTATTTCGTGATATAGGTCACAAGAATGCATGATTAAACCATACCAAACAAACCATATCATAAATTATTTAAATCTAAGATTCAGTACTTAGTTAAATTATTTGAACCTAAATTACCAGTAGTTGTTTTAAATTAGTTAAATCTAAGATTCAGTACCTCAGAGTTTTTGTAGAAGGAGAGGCAATTACATTGGAATTCAGTGAAAAGGACAAAGAATGCTGTTCGGAAGTTGCTTCTTTTTAAATAACAAAATCTCATTCAATTTGAAGTTTTTGAAACACATCAATCAATCTATTAGTCTTAAAAACGGCAAAGGAAAAAATTTTTTCAGATTGTTTGACTTTCAGTGATACAAAGTTTGCCTTTTGGTTTAACATTTTATCTAGCAAACAGTTTGTCCTTTAGTGTCAATATTTAATTTCCTAGCAAGCGTTGCAAAAACACAATAGAGTATGAAACAATACCACCTCCTTGTGCCTAACAGCAAAATATCGTACTGAAAGAGTAATTTAAGAACAAAGCAATAGCAACTCCATACAACGTTGAAAGTAGTTTACAGATTAAAAATTTTTTTTTTCATCAGAGCTGTGATTGTGAGTACTTTCGTAAGCAAACAGCGCACACTTCCCACATTTTACTAGATAGTTTACAATCTTTTAAATAGTTCAAAATATTGGTGTTTGATGGCTTTCGATCTCGGTTTCAGTAGAACAGGAAACGTTGACTGCATTATTTTGCTTCTTCACACTTATTTTTCTGCCAACATTTAATTACATTCCTTTGCTTAGTANATTCCTTTATTTTGCAGTTGGAAATCACTCATCAGCACTGACAAGCTGTATTCTTCAGATTAGTTGTAACACTTCCATATTNTGAGTNTACAAATATCCTGCTGTAATAATATTGTGAATGCTGCGTGTATAATTTAGTNATGTCTGCTATATTCAAGTAATGCCTCTAAAGTGTTCCTTTGATCTCAATCGATTGGTTTGTACTGAAAATAAAATACGTTTGNTTGGTGTAGTATTTTTGTGCCCAGGTGCGGTGAGAAGCNTGGTCGACTTTCATGGCGCAAACAAAATCGGAAACTGTAAGAAAATTCGAAGTTTAAAAACAGTGACTGTCGCCACGGACAGAACCACTTTCAAGCACAGAAAAACTGTCANTTCTCCAATCGGTCTTTATTCAGATCCTCATCTATTGTGATGAATCTCGGATAATGACTGAAATGATGTTATCCCGAGTACAAGTAGCAGATATGGGATTTTTGCGAAGAGTGCACAGCGTGACCACTTCGCCACAAAGTGCACAGTTGTAAAATTCGTACAGCCCTGAAAGTCCACTTCTCCCAATCGAGAGATCACAGCTGGTTCGGCCATGTGTCCAGAATGTCCCATGAAAAATTGGCGTGGAACGTTCTTCTGGCTCCACCCAGTGGCGTAGCAACCCACTGCCTACTCTGGCTATAGCCAGGGGCGGCACGGTCCAGGGGGCGGAAAAATCTAGTCGCCTATTGTAAGCAGAGATAATTGAAAAGAGGTGAGAAAATTATTCAGACTGTTTAAAATTTAAGCATTCTTTCATCAGCTNAGTTACATCAGCAAGGCCGATATTACNAGCGCAATGTTTCCAGTTCCAGCCATCTTATGCTCATCGCCATTTTTTCGCTACCTATCTCTCAATATTTTTCTGTAACAATGGCCGCTATTTCGGGAACCTAATCTACTCGAAACGCGTCTACTCTCATAAACTCCAGCATCGTTTGTTGGTCAAGGTCCAGCGACTATAGTTGCAGCTGGGTTTCAAAGCATTAGAGCAACTAGTTGCTGCAGTTAATCAGAAAGCTCTACAGTAGTTAAGCTATTGTTCTGTGTTTTATTGATGGGACATGGAAGTTGCTTACTTGCTTAATACTTTTGTTCATCCAGTGGAGTCACCTTAACAGGTAAATAAAATGCTGTTTGTCTTAGAGCGAACCCATTGCCGCCCAATTGTTTTTCGTTTATTTTTGCATAATTCTTTAGTAAATGTTTAATAAAAGGTTATAACAAAAACCTTTTTCAGGATTACATTAGGAGTAAAAAAATGGGTCACAAGTTTGGTCCATTTTTTTAGGACCACGGGCAATTGAAGCACTTTTTTGGTTTTTTTCTATAAATTTCCTTCCACCGTTCCTGCTACAGATCTGCATCAGAATAGCGTGTGCATTGTAACATTTTTCAGTGAGAAGTGTAATTCAATCAGCACTTTCGAAATAGGCTAAAACAACAATGAACTAGCAAACAGCAAACAAGCAAAGCGAATTCCTCAAGAATTTACAGTATTGGCTACCCAATTGTCATTAACATTTGCCCATGTGCAGACCTTTCTGCACTGTTTGCTCTTTCTGCACTGTTTGCTCAATTTCTTCTTGCTTCACACTTTCAGCACTGTTTGCTCACTTTCTTCTTGCAAGCTGCGCACTTCCTTTGCTTGCCACCCTCAGTTCTTTCTAGAACATGGCCTGTTGGAGAAAGTCTTGTTGCCATCATTAGGTTGGAAGACAACATTTTTGGACAACCAGCAGATTTTGGGTCAGAAGCTGACTGAAGGTTCAAGTAGCTTTTGGTGACATAGCGCCTAAAGCTCTACACTGTCATTGTTTTTTCTGCCACCATTGAATGCAAGATCCAAGCATTTACTAATGCAACATCCAGGCAATTGGTGCAAAGATCGAAGAAGGTCTACCATTTTTTAGATCTCATACCAATGCAACGGTGCTACCAGTGGTGGATTTAAGGTTGGGGGGGCCCGAGGCAAGACTAAAAGGGGGGCCCCTCTGATGACATCATCATACTCAGCCAACCGTGATAAGCACTTTTGATCAAGCCTATGATACGGCCACCGAAGGATACGCTCCTGAGACTACGGCATGACTGACATAGCAGGAGAAAATGCAAAAGGGCGTTCATCATGATACACGACTTCGAAAACACTGAAAGGTAGAAAGACAAGGCTAGCAGCACATAAAAGTTAGGCAATACCAAGTTGGTATCGCCCCCACTTCATTATTTTCACGCCCCATTTCTCTGCATTCACCATCAATAAACTANAAAGTTTTATTCTTTTGAAACTTTCACACTTCCTCTTTGAAAATATGCTTGGTAGCTGGTATTTTGAATTTGTTCACATTCATGTCTTTATGGGAATCCATGAAACCATTAAAAACAACCAAGAAGATTGAAAACCCTGGATATATTTCAAATTTCATCCTTTTTAATTACAAGAACATAGCATACAAAAGCATGAGTTTAACAAATTTGGGCCCCTCTCAGAAAACTCTTCGCCCCACCTAGTGTCTCAAGCTGGTTACGTGCATATGAGTCATTGGTCCCTTTCCCGTGTGGGTCAAATGTCCCTTCCAACGTCATTTTTCGATTATGTGTCATAACAAAAAAGTGTACGGTTTCAATTCTCCACCTCTTGCAGTTTGATAGCTCTTTCCTTGAGCATACCACATTTGCAAAAATCGTTCGAAATAAGCAGCCTGTCATTTGCGAAATCAAAAAAACGCAGGTACCAAAACTTTAAATTCTTTCTTCGAAATTAAAATTTGCCCACAAAAATTGGTTTAAAAGCTATAGCTCCTCAAACACACACGAGAAACAAGAAAACAATCTCAACTTCACAACCAAAACCACAAGAACACACACTCACTAGGTGGCGAAAGATAGCCTATGGTCATTGAGCCCACCCTGGTCAAAGATCCCACATTTCTCCCACACATTTCAATTGCTTTTGGCAGCCTCTTTGAAAGCAAGGAATTTTACATTACAGTTGTAATTTTACGTTACGATTGTTGTTGGGGGCCTCTTTGAAAGCAAGGTACTTGCACATTACAGTTGCTGTTGGTGGCCCCTTTGACAGAAAGGAAATTACACATTGAAATTGCTGTTGGGCCCCTTTGAAAGCAAGATACTATGCACATTACAATTGCTGTTGGGGCCCCTGTGAAAGCAAGGTGCTTACATATGACAATTACTGTTGGTGGCCCCTTTGAAAGCAGAGTGCTTACACAATACAGTTTCTTTTAGGGGCCCCTTCAATGAAGTTTAAAATCAGAGTAATCACACATTTCATTGGCTGTTGGGGGCCCTTTTGAAAGCAGATTACCTTAAATTGCAGTTGTTGTTGTAGGCCGCTTTGAAAGCAAAGTACCTGCACATTACAGTTTCTGTTGGGAGTCCCTTTGAAAGTAGAATATACTTATTTATGATCTGCTTTGTAGCACATTATATGAGTAGATAATACGTTTTTCACCACAAGTCAGGAAATTTATGCACGTAACACCTCAAGGGGGCCCGCCGAAAAGGGGGTGGCTCAAGGCAAGTGCCTCGCTCGCCTTCCCTCAAACACACCACTGGGTGCTACTTTCGCATGCAGTGGTACCGCGATTGACGTTTTACAGTGGTTAATACATTGTCGTCTACTTGATTCGATTCCGTATTTATGTTTGTGTCTTAAACTTTATCTTATCATTGGTGTTTAAATTGCCAGTTGCGAGAGGAGTTTCTCTAAGCTCAAATTGATAGAATCTTATTTGCGCTCTACTTTGGGCGAAACTCGGTTATCGACTTTGTCAATTCTTTCCATCGAAAGTAAATTTTGTTAGCGTCAGGATTGAGGCGGCGGTTATGCGTTGTGCTGATGAAATGTAGCATTGGCTGGCTGAAACTTTGGGTGGCAGAGTGGAGTGTGTTGCAATATTTTTCACATTCTGATAGAATGCGTGCTGATGTGTCTGTCCGGCCTTTGCCGGCCAGAGTGCGTTTCTGGTAAAGTGTGTGTTGAATATGTGAGCTGTTTTCATGCTGCAGAATTGGTTTGGCTTAGGACTGGCGTCAGTAGCGTAACTGACGGGGGGGCAAGGGGGCGAGCCGCCAACCTGGCAAGATAAATGTAAAAATTGGGCCCCCTTTAGTTGACATTTTGATATTTAGTATTCTTTAATTTGTGTTTTTTTGCGTTTTTCGTGGTGTTTTCTTTTATTATCTAGTATGGACATCCACGACATTACTTTTTTTTCTGAGTTTTAGTTTGTGGGCTCCCCTACGGTGATCAGTGGGCCCCTTTCAGATAAGCTTTGTTCCCCCTGGCTCAAACCTCTAGTTACGCCACTGACTGGGGTAGCCCACTGCGTTTCTTGTGTATTGACATACGCCAGAAAATAATTTCTTTTTCGTAAAACGATTAGGACTAAAGTTGTTGTAGTAAAGTATACCGGTCAATTGTTTCAATTAAGATTAATTATTGTCGGTGATATTCTTGCTATTTGCATTTCCCTTTCGTTAATTTCTTCTTTTTTGTTTGCGTTTCGGTTTCCTGTCATTAATTTTTTTTAATTCTTATTTGGCTATCTTGGGAGTTGAGTGATGGTGACTTCAGGTATACCAACTTCCGCCCACTACAAATCTTGTGTTTGTTTGAAAATGCTAATTATTGAGTAAATGCGACAAAATATTTGTTTTTTGCGTTCATGTTTCTCAATTTGGTGTTAGCCTCATAATCTGTTTTTAGTTTGGAAACAGTCCAACTTAAGGCGGTTTTCTGTTTATAATAGTTGTTAGTTGTATAGTTGTTCGAATACTCTGCTGATATGGTGATATCATCTTGTAGCTATTACCAACTGCAGTTGCGCGTTGGGCCCCGCGGCATGATGTTCGGGGAGATTAAACAGTCGACAATTTACATTAAATATGTCGAAAGTTCTTGCAAAAACAAAAGATCATTCCATGGTTGACTGAGCACGATGACGTCATAAATATCACACCCACTAAGGTGCGGAAGTTTCTGCTAGCTAGTGCAAGGGGTGGCAGACTGTGCTCCTACGCCACTGAGTCCACCCACGGGCAAGCGGCCCAGAGGTCGTACAAGGCCCAGGTGGTGTGACTACATCTCCGACCTCGCTTGGTCCCGTCATGGCGTGGAGTCAGCGGAACCACCTCAGATTTTTGTTGATGGTTAGGTATTTCCAGTCCACTTAGATCTGCTGCTTCCGCGACACTTCTAAGAGGGAAAGCAGGCTTGAAAATAAATAGATGAGTTTCACAGACATGAACGCTTTTAGATTTCATAAAAAACTTGATCTGAGGCAAATTTACTGAATACCTAAAGCTCTGAGGCAAATTTTATTGTCGCTTTGAGTCAAAGAGAGGCTGAGATATTTGGACAAAGGCGAACCTAACTAATATCTAACCACTAAAGCTTCAAGGGCTCTAAAGATGCAGATATTAGCTTAGTTTATGTTTAAAGGAAAAACAAGTAAATAACCACTTGAATTTTTCTTTAGGTCCTGGTGACGTCATTACAATCACTTGACTTCTCCCAGTCGTTACGTCATACCAAAAAAGTTCAAACCTAAAAGCAGCCGGACATTTTTAAATCGAAACTAGGAGAGTTTCCGCTTTTTCAGATGGTTTGAACAGCTCTTCAGCTCTTATCGGTCCACAAGTTATGACTGGACAAAGTCAGAGCCACAAATGTGGCTTTGCGATTCTTAAAAGAGTACTACACTTTTATTATATTTTGCTGTCTTTTGATGTAGTTGTGATTAAATTAGTGAAATACCTTACCTTACATCGGAGGTCCTGCACGTTTTCAATATGTTAATTTAGTCTGCACATTTCACTGTGTAAACTTAAACAGTTGAATTATTCGATATTGTTGGAAGATTAGTTTTTCTGGAAAAGATTGTTTTGAAAATTTCCAATAATGTTTTACAAACGTTTTAGTCGTTAGTTGTTCAACTGACACTACAGCGAATTTCGTAAAATTTAACTTGCGCCCAGTGGCGGATCCAGCTGGTCTGTTTAGGGGGGGAGCTATTTCAGTAATATTTGGCAGTCAAGTCTCATTCGTGGGTTCACTACAGTAAGAGAGATGAAGTACACTTCACAACACTGCTGTGACAAAACAATGAACGGGAAAATTGCCTTGTATCGCAAATGTTTTTTTCGGAATTGTAGAAATTCATGGTGAATAAAGTTACTTTCGTAGGTTTTAGTGGGGAGATCCCCGCAATATCCTCCTGCCTGGAATCTTGTATCCGCCCCTTCTTGCGTCTATATCTCTGTTTAACTTGTGACGGGGTGGTGTTCATGTACGTCTTGGTGAAAGGAATTCTGCTTGAAAATATTCTATTCGAATAAAATGCTTGAATGGGAAACAAAATCTGTGTGAGAATATTCTATTCGACGGAGATTTCAGCACTAAAGTTGGGTAGAGTTACGTAAAATCGATTTCCTGTCAAAAATAGTTACTGATTGATTCGACTGCATCACCTTTGTGGAGACCGGTTACTTACATGCAAGGTGGAATTATTGCAAAGCCAGAAATGCACAGGATCCTGTTGGCTGATTCATGGACTGCTTTGTAACAAACCTTAAGATTTTGTTTGTTCTGTAAAAAAATGTATAGTTTGCTTTAGAGATTTCTTTCAGCATCCCAAATACAGGATGAAAACACTTCATTTTCAGTAACCATGATCTCAGTCGATAAAAAATCTCTTACAGATCCAGTCAAAAATGTCTGGTTGTAGCAAGTTCATTTTACTTTTGGAAGTTTTTAGGCTGACATTTGATTGCTCAATGTTTTAAACTGATACATTTAAACCAGCTAGTGCTGTACAAGCCCATATCAGTCATGAACACTGACATAACACTATCACTACACTGAAACTCATGGTCCTGCTCTACAGGCTTGATAGCATGGTTTGAAACACGGAAGGTTCCGCTGCAGCAAAAAGGTTGAAAAACACTGGTGTAATGAGTAAGGTGAATATGGTTGACGTAATTTAACCTCACTAGAAAAGCGTTTTTCATCGGATTACAGTGTTTCGTGCGGCTTGTATCGTTAGGTAAAACCAGCTCATTACTAGTCACCTCTACATTCGATTAAAATGAACTTGTTTACTCGCCGGCCGGGAACTGCAAACAGGAGCCTGAAAATTTCAAAAAGCATCGCATCCCCCACAAAATGCCTTCGCAGGATGAACGCGGCCCGCATGTTTTATACCTATGCTGGACTATGGCAATGGATTAATTTAATCAAGTGCTAACAGTGGAGCCAGTGGCTAAGGCGAACAACTGAGGTGCTGCAGCTTAGCCAGAAACTTTCCTACACACCATCGGTTTACGAGAATGACCATTCGTTGTTACGCAGTTGCTTACATTATTGTGGGACCTAGTACAAAATCAATTAGTCATTGTTTTAACAGTGCAAAAACATTTTCTTGTTATTTTAAAAATAGTTGTAGTCTAAAAATTCAAAGCTGTCACATGTGGGTGATCTACATCCCTGCTTTCATCAAAAGTTAACTGTCGAAACACAGAATGCTTGGCCATGCCTGGTGGCACGTCTGAAGCAAAAGTTTGTGGCGATATCTTTGTTGCACTTGCCATTCAGTCGGAACGTCAGAGCGTTTGCCACAAAATCAAGTCTTGTGTGTGGAATTGTCGTTGGTAGCTCGGAACACGTGACTTAATCACATGACTTATTGCTTGCACAAGAGAAGTTTCCACTGTGTGTTTCAAAACATGCTATTAAAGCCTGCACAGCAGGACCATGAGTTTCAGTGTAGCGATAGTGTTATGTCAGTGTTTATGACTGGTATAGGCTTGTACAGCACTAGCTGGTTTAAATTTATCATTTTGAAACGTTTAGCAATCAAATGTCAGCCTAAATTTTTTACAAAAGTAAAATGATCTTGCTAAAAGCAGACATTCTTGACTGGATCTGTAAGAGATTTTTTATCGACTGAGATTATGGTTACTGAAAATAAAGTGTTTTCATCCTACGTTTGGGGTGCTGATAAAAATCTTCAGAGCAAACTATGACTTCTTTACAAAACGAATAAATTCTTTAGGCCTGTCACAAGCAGGGCTGCGGAGCCGTTGTAAAAATGACGCAGCTCCGGTTCCGGAGCTCTTCTTTTCATGAACATGGCTCCGGCTCCAGCTCCGGAGCTCTCGTTTTTTACGGCTCCGGCTCCAACTTCGGTTTCTGTTCGTTTTCACACATTAATATTGTAACTGTCTTGGTGTGCCTCAAGTTGATTGGAAAATGAATCAAATCAAGTACATAAAACTAAGAGAATATAACAAACCTTTTTGAGTAATTTAATCTGGTAGTTTTTTACAAGCAGCGCTCTTGCCATGAGGAAATCAGCGAAAAAACAACAATCACAGGTTCAGACGGTTCCGAGAACAGTTAAGGATAACTGTAATATAAACAATTTCTGGAAAGGCAACTGCTGGTTTTATTGTCAATGTCTGAGGACGTTTTGTTATTTCTTACGACCAGAATCAAGAAAATGGCTGTTTGGAAAACTACATTTGTGTCCGAGCATATAAACACAGACCAGTCGCAATTGACCAAGTGTTTTGCACTCGTTGCATGCCTCGGCCTGTTGTAGTCTTGTCGATTCCAGCTCACAGCGCTACCCGGGCAAACCATGCAAAGAGCGCAAAGCACATAGTCGATTACCTCTTGATTGTTTGCTTTCTAACACACACATTTGCATAAATGCAAATGAGAAGATTTGTTTACAAGCACTTTGTTGTACAAAATAGTATGACTTCTAGCAAGAAATTCACATTTGACGTTTTTAAACTCGCTGAAAACTTCTGATTTCTTATCTTTTGCACTCACATTAAGCAGTGGTGAATCGCAAAGTAAAGCACAAATTGACCTGCAAAACATAGGGGAAAATACGACTGGTTACCGTACTGAAAACACAGATTTTTTCCACAGATGAAAACTTCAAGAAAAGTCCACATTGGTTATATTGATTTTTATGGCCTCTTAATAATGCAGGCTGCTATGCAAAGCAATGCTAGTTCGCTACCAACTATTTATAACTTGCATGCTATGCTACTGCTTGTTAACGTAATGTTTCCTAGTGAACTTTGCCGGTAATCTAATAAACCTTGCTAGTAAGCCTCATGGTTTCTAATCAAATTCCTACTTTACAATGGTATGCCGTGCATTTCACGCTTGAATCTGCAATGGTATCATATCTTAATCATACTCCCTGCTACAAGGAGGATTACACAGCTACAATCGCTATTGATATTTTATTATAGCCTGTTTCTACTCATCAGTGTTGCCAGATGAAAACTTATACAAAAAGCCAAACAATGCCAAAAAGAGGCCAGTAAAAGGTCAAACCGATTGTTTTATGGCCAGAAAAAACGTCAAACTTTGTTTTTGGTGTTGCTATTCTTTTGACGCAAACACATCTAACTAAAAATATAAGTTCAAATTTTCTTTAAAATTTGGATTAAGTCTTGGATGGCCTTGTACTGGAACTCATTACTGATGCTTCTCTGACATGGTTTGTGAGATTTCACATTTTGGGTACATTGGTGCCACAGTTTGCATGGGCAAGTTCTTGCACGATAGTCTCTCCCATTCACTCTTGCGTTTACGGCCAGAATCATGAGAGCCCTTCCACTTCTCGAAGTCATTCTCGCATTTCTGTCACGGAGACGCAGCAGACCTGGCTGCAAGCGTTGAGCCTCCTTCGCGCTTACAAGCAACACACTACGCAGTGCAGACATTTCCGGTAATTACGCAAAATTAATTATTTCGAGTCTGGCATCCTTCAAATCGTACTAACATCAAAACGCGGGCGCCAGTCTGATATAGCATTTATTACAAATTTTGCATATGAGTTGGCGACAAAATGGAGTGCTACAATGTTTGTTCAGAGGAAACTTTTTCAGCGCAAAATGGCCAAAAAGAGCCAAAAGGCCAGACGAACTTTTCAATGCCAACCAACTTGAGATGAGCCAAAAAAGGTCAAAAGGCCAAATAATTTTTTTGGCCAACCAACTTGAAAAGAGGCCAGACTTCTGACATTTGGCCTAAAAAAGGCCGACCTGGCAACCCCGCTACTCATTATAGCTCAGTTTTTTTTAGATCGTTGCACTACTGCAGATCCGGTTTGATCGTTCTGACTATCGAAAGTAAGATGTTATGATAGTTAACGTTTTTCTTACTTTTACAACAGTGGTTCTCAACCATTTCGCTGAAGGGAGCCAAATCCAGACCTACGATTTGTTTAGAGAACCGCACAAAAAAATTTACCAAAAGTCAATTGACACGTTTTGTTTTATTGTACTAACTAAGTCTGTTACACAAAATATTAGAGGTGTTACTGAAAGACACTGTGTATCGAAAGGAATATTTTCCCAGCAAAGAATCAGACACTAAGCTCTTACAGAGTATATATTTCGCCTACGATGTAGGCATCATCAGCTTTTGTTCAAATAGAATCTGTCACTGAAAGATATCTAAAAGCCGCACGAATGGTGCTCTGGAGCTGCATGGGTCTCTTAGAACAGTGTTTGGGAACCATTGTTCAACACGTAACACGACGCCTGCCTTTTACGATGTCACAGCCTTAGCGATAAAAGAAACATCAAAGCATCAAAGGCTTGCAGATCCATTGTTTCAGTCTGGTATCGTAACTCGTAGCAATCACTTGCAGTGTGCTATAAATAGCACACATAAGTCAATTTGGTGAAACCGCTGTATCTAGAAATGGACCCGGAGCCGGAGCTTCCTCGCAAGTAGCCATTGCTCCGGCTCCTGATTTTTAATTTGAGCTCCGGCTCCTGATTTTTAATTTGAGCTCCGGCTCCAGGGAAAATACGCGGCTCTGGCGCTGCAGCTCCGCAGCCCTGGTCACAAGCGTTCCGTAAATCATTTCCATAAATCTGAAGAAGCGGAAAGGCTCAAAGAATCGGTTCAAAAATATATGGGAATTNTCGGGTTTGAACTTTTTTGATGTGACGTAACAACTGCGGAAGGTCAAGTGATTTTGATGACGTCATCGGGACCCGAAGGAAGAATTCAAGTGGCAATTTACTTTTTTCGTTTAAAAATAAACTAGGATAAAATGCGCATCTGTAGTGGACTCGATTGGCCCTCTAGCTTTAGTGGTTGGCCAGTTATGGCCAAAAAGGATAATTATTTAATTAATCGCCTTTGTACAAATACCTCAGCCTATCTTTGCTTTAAGGCCAACATGAAATTTGCCTCAGGTCAAGTTTTTGCATGAAATCTGAAAAGTGCTTATGTCTGTGAAACGCATTCATTTTCATGTCCGCTTTCCCTCTGAGAAGGGTCGCGTGAACAGTAGGTGGTCTGGAAATACGTCACGGTCAACAGGAATCTCAGATAGTTCTGCTGGCTCCACAATAAGACGGGACCAAACAAGGTCGGAGATGCAGTCACTCCACACGGGCCTTGGATGACCTATGGGCCCCTTGCCCGTGGGTAGAGCCAGAAGGACGTTCCTCACCAATCCCTCGTGGAATATTCTGGGCACATGGCCGAACCAACGTAGCTGAGATCTCTCGATTCCGAGAAGTGGCTGGACTTTCAGGGCGGTACCAATTTCACAACTGCGCACTTTTGTCGCGAAATGTCACGCTGTGCACTCATCGCAAAAGTCCCATATCAGCCATTTGCACTCGGGATAACATTATTTTAGTCATCACCCAAGATTCACGACAACAGGTGAGGATCCGAACAACGACCGATTGGAGAACTGACAAGTTTGCTCTGCTTGAAAGTGGTTCTGTTCGTGGCGACTGCCGCCATTTTTAAACTTCGACTTTTGATGAGTGATTTCCAACTCAGTGCTGATGAGTGATTTCCAACTGCAAAATAAAGGACCATAATAAGCAAAGCAATGTGATTACATGTTGATAAAAAATCACGTATGAAGAGCAGCAAAAACATGCAGTCAACGTTTCCTGCTCTACTGAAACCGAGATCGAAAGTCATCAAGTCCCAATATCTTGAACTATTTAAAGATTGTGAAATATCTAGCGCAAATGTGGAAAGTGTGCGGTGTTAGGTCATGAAAGTGCTCACAATCACAGCTCCGATGAAAAGCACAATTTGTAACCTGATAACTACTTTCAACGTTGTGTAGAGGTGCTATTGCTTTCCTCTTAACTTCCTCTTACATTACAGTATTTTGCTGTTGGACAGAAGGGAGTGGCACTGTTCTGAACTGTATAGTGTTTTTGCAGCGCGTGCTAGGAATGCATTACGAAATGACAACATTGAAGGTCAAAATGCAGGAATTTGCCAGATAAGATTATAAAGCAGAAGACAAACTTTGTATAACTGCAATTCAAACAACCTGAAAAATCTTTCATTTGTCGTTTAAGACTATTAGATTAATGGATGAGTTTCAAAATATTTAAAGTGAATGAGATTCTATTGTTTGAAAACAAGCAATTCACGAGCAGAAATCGTTGTCCTTTTCCCTGAATTGCAATATAATTGCCTCCCCTTTAACAGAAACCCTAAAGAGAACTTGCTTCTAAATGTTTTAAAATAACTACTGGAGAGGCTGACAGAAAAATTAACCTTTTCACATATCCATTTCTTCTGAAGAACTTGGCTCGAGCCACCACATCATTTGAATAATCGATGTGTGTTGTTCCAACATCGAGGTTCTTCCAAGTGCGGACATTACCCAAACCCTCGTTGTAAGCTGCGATTCCTCCCTGAAGTTGTTGAGCAGGGCTCCACCAGGGCAGTTTTCTTCCAACCCCTCTGATCATGTCCATCAGAATCTTAGTGCCGTGCATAATGTTACCGGTAGGTTAGTTTGTGAAATCATTTTGGTGATTTCGTTTGTCAATGTGTAGCAAACATCACAATGCGACAACATTAATGAGCAACGATCCAGTGTTGACGGGTTAGGCATGAAATAGGCGCGAAGCAGAGTGTTTTGGCTGCAGTGGAGCGCTTGGCATAGGCGCCTCTGAGCTTGTTTGCCTAAAATAGTATTCAAACAAACACTTTNGTTGNACAAGATTTTACAACTGAAGATGTGTGGTGTTACGTGAAATCGGTTTCCTATAGAGATTTTAATGGTGCGCTTTTGGGTTAACATCACCCATCTGTTATGAACACAATCCCTAATGAATCTGTCCGTTATTGACTGGTCTGCTATGAAGGTAGTGTTTGAGGAACATGTTCTGTCATGAAGTACTGGATTGTGTAATAGTCTGGTATGAAAGTGTTCTGTTAGGGACTGATCTGTTATGAGCGTGATCTGTTGTGATCTGGTCGGTTGTGGATGTTTCTTTATCTCGTATATATAGGAAACACAAGGAAGTAAGACAAAATGAAATGTATTGAGTGCATGAGCAGCGAAGAAATAAACGGGTCAGAGCATCTGCACAAAATGTGAGTGGCCATGCAGTTTAGAAATGTTGAAAGTCATGCAGCAACCACGATAATGCAGGGCTACTGATGAGGAAAAGGGACAAGACACATGACAAAAAATAATGGTGAATAATACAGACGATCAAGATACAACTGTGTGCCACAATAACCTATGGTGACAGCATTGACATATTAGAAGTAATGGATAGTAATAGAAAATTTATGTTCTTTCGGAAGATTTGCAAAAGGAATTTTTAAAAAAAATGTACTCCCATTGTGCATAGAGTTTTAAATGGTTTTTAAAGTTCACAGCATCTACCCAAGAAGACCGAGATGAGGTTTCTGGTGTCATGAATCTATGCCTTTGCCATACCCTTCACTTCAGCAAAAGGTTAAACAAGGAATAACGCCGAGCTCGGTTTCTTATACTCGGGGAGAAAAACAAACAGATAAAAATTATTTTGTTTCAGGATTCGGGGACATTGGAGGACTTCGCCCAACAGGTGCTTCAAGAAGAACAGCCCGGAGTGATGGACTGAACTATCATGGTGATATTTTGTGTTTCCAAGCCTATGCTACGTA
>JGI24022J15233_10003671_pt1 | contig 15393 bp, 10 predicted proteins | sample Ectturendosymbi2_FD_15233 | JGI IMG/M metagenome (IMG submission 15233)
ACACAGCGCCCGTCTTTATTTACACCGATCAGCTATTATGCCATTGTGTTTTCATTTGCTTTAATTTTCGCTAATGGTTGGTTTACTGCATGCGATGGCTTTTATAGTGCTTCTGCTTATTGGCTGAGTCATATGAAACAATAAACCATTACCATTGATAAGAAAGTAACAAGTTTTTACCTTCCCAAATTTTATATCGACTACACCCATGCGTTGCGTTGTCAGGTAATTTCCTGCACAGAAAGAATCATTTGACTTCCTCGTGAGAGCAATAGCTGTTGCAAAAAAGATTCACATTTGTGGAAGTTCATTTAAGAGCGCAGCAAGGACGCGTTCCGGTTGGACTTCGACGACAAACATTAACGTTTTTATTTGTGTTTGACTTCACCTTAACCTCTAACAGCCAAACATTTTTTGAGCGCTAGTGGTTCAAGCCCGTGTTGGAAGCAATCCCATGCATTATAAATTATGAAAAACGGAAACGATGAGTGTAAATTTCGAAAGCGTAGCTTGTCTTTAAGTAAGTCATTAATGATCCTTTCTTTAAAAGAATATTAGTTTGTTGAGAATCGCCTTATCATTTAGAATTTAGATCTTTTATTATAGAACAAGCGACTGCGTGAGAAATAGAACTTAGTGTGTCCTATACCACACTCACACACACTCACGAACATGGACATTTTTTCGTTTCTAAATCCTAAGCTTTGTGGCACAGCCACAAAATTTTTTTGACATAAATGTGAAGTACTACAGTAGATCAAAACTAGATTTTATGCTAATCGAAACACATTAAGTTTAAGCATGAAGAGGTCTTTGTGAGTGTGAACACTTGTTAAAGTATTATGTTCAAATGCTTTTTTATGCAACGCTTGCAAACCACAAAATCAAGTAGCTATTTCTTTTAGAATAGCTACAAACAAACCAATAAAGGGTGTTTAGATAACGGATAGAGAAAAAGTAACTGTATTTGCTTTATCTCAAAGCTAGGGGCGCATTCACTGCGAGCCCTGAAGAGGAAGGTCGACCAAAAACTTACACGGCCTCAGTTCATGCATTTCGCAAATAAGCTCTTAGCAAACAATTAAGCGAAAAAATATGTTATTTCTCAGCAGCAATTTCGCTCTCTTGAGGTTCCCCAATCAGAACTCGGCCTTGAAAATCAACTGCGGCCAAGCATAGTGATCCACGCCTGTCAGTTGTGCAAGAATGACAAGAAGCCTTTCAAGCAAAAAGGTCGAATCATCAAACACGACGAGGGCCGAGACGATCCCTTACCCCCACGCATGATGCGGTGCAAACAAAACCTCCTGTCATCAACATGAGTACGTTGCAATAAATGCACTCCGCAAAGCTCGCGCAAAGTTCAAACGACGCAGTCGGACTTGATTTTTTACTGCAGAGGTCGTCTTTCTTTAACAGATTGCGTCAGAGGGTCTCTTTCCACTTGCAGTACCAAGTCCCAACACCCATGCTATTTCCGGGTGAAGCAACTTGCCAAAGATATTGTTTACGTCAACAGCAAAATTGGTCCTATGCGTCAAAGCCGACTCATTTTCCTCATTCAGCAGTTCTCCCGTTTTTAATGGACGATGACCCAAGCTCTATATTAGTCTGTGTTCAGATGAATTCTGCAGTGTTTGAGCACAATATACAAAGTCATATCTCACACGTTGCAGTGGCCATTTTCATATCATTGCAAGGGCGTACGCAAGGGGGGATTGGGGTTAAAAACCCCCCTTGAGCTTGATATTTTACAAAAACTTTATTACCTTCGCCAAGGAGATTAATTGTTTTCGCATACTTTTTATTTGTTGGTTTGTCGACTTAATGCACATACCACGAAATGAATTTGTATGCAAATATCAAGGAACATCGTAGATGGACCAAAAAGTAATAATTACAGTACGTTTCGGTGGGAATCTGCGTTATCGTATGCGTCCAGAAACCATCTCACCACTTTCTGCAGACCTTTCGTGCACTACGAATGTTTAAGATTGTGCTCCGCGATAGTTCACTTTATCCGAAACAATTGCCTTTATTTTGTCTGCTATTGTTGATCAGCGCAAGTGTTGACCGCATTGGCTACATTACCAATTTCTGTATAGCATGATAGAACTGTTGCACGAGCTCAAAAACAGCAGCTGTTAACATAAAGCATTCAGGCATTTGAAAATGTATCAGCAGGGTAAAACAAAACTAGAATTTTGCTGGACTTCTATAAATAACAAAAAATCGAAAGTTTTCTTGCGTACTTATGCGCATTCTCAATTCTTGCGTAGTTCAGCAAGATGCGATCTTGCAAACCGGGGTGTGCGCCGGCCAGTTCAGCCGCACACTTTCTATGCTCGACTGCTCGTATTCGACAAGACTTTAGCCCAGACGCATTTTGCAGTTGTAACTGATGCATTGATGAGTGTGTTTTACTCCCCCGTTTTAATGCGCAGCCTGATGTTTTTGCAGTTATGAAATGCTGTGTCGTAGCGTTGAGTTTATTTTCCTCTGATACCCTAACTTGGAGCGCTGAGAGTTTATATTCAGTGCAATGACACATAAAATAAGGGGAGTGGATGTGGGAAAATGTGCATAGGCCTATTATGTCAACAAACTTCACCAAAACGTTGGTTTGGAAACATGACTATGGCGTCAAATTGTGACGTCACAAACAGTGGACATCATATACAAATGACCACCATATGCTACTGAATGAAAGCCCCATGAAAATTTTCTGCGTACGCCACTGTATCATTGTATAAAACTTGTAAGCATTATGCAGTATATTTACCGACACTCCGACAGTAGTTGCACTGATCAATAAATTCCTTCCGTGCTATGTTGTTTTCACTTGCCGGGAAGGTTGCCATTTTTACTTAAGAAACTTAATACTGACACTCAAAAAAACTGAAATTGTTTTGGGTGCCATTCTCTGAGACAACACCGTAGTAGATTATTGAAACACAACATTAAAACAAAACGCAGCACACTTGTTTTCATTTAAGTTGTAACAAACCCTGTCTGACGTGTAGTCTCAATCTTTTATGACTTAATTGAACAGTGACGCTACAGTATGTCCGCTTAAGTTGAACATCAAATGCATTCAAAGGTTTATTTACTTAAAAGTAGCAGGCAGACGATTGGTCTAAATAAAATTCAGACATGTTCACAAACGATTGGACACTGCAGTGATAACGATATGACATGAAAAGCCTGAAGAACGTTTCGGGGCCTGATCCAGGAACTTTCCCCTCATCGGCCAAACACTGCGGCGTGAAGGCGTGTGATCATTGCACGTCTATGTCTTTGGCACAGATAGTTTTTCGGAATAGCTGCTGAAGCTCAACTCAGCCAGGATATAGTTTGTATTATTTTTAAGAATGATAAAAAGGCAGCAATGCCTTACATCCTTCTTCTAGGTTTTCGTTCATATCAAAAACGTTTATGTACTGTTCGAGTACAGCGAAAGTTTTCACGTAAACGTGAAACAGGTAGAAGTAAATAAGAAATAAAGCTTGCTTTTAAAGCAAACGCTTAACCATGAGATCTCGAAACCAACTAGATTTGTCAATAAATTCTAGTAGAAAAGAAAGATACTTTTCTGAAAACGTGTCGTCTGTAAAGTACCTGTGGTTGGTTACATTACCTTTGTATAGTGACCTCATTGATCTCCGTTTTATACTACTTTTCTTATATGTTTCGGATAGATTCTATTTGAATAACAGCTAGTGATGCCTACATCGTAGCCGAAATATATAGTCTGTAAGATCTTAAAGTATCTGATTCTTTGCTGAAGAAGGATTTCTTTTCATAGACAACGTCTCGGATATTTATGACATTTTGTCATTACAAAAATATGTGACTCAAATGGCAGTATTAGCAAAAATGAAGGACGACGCTTTCTAAAATGAGAAAATAAGCTTGTTTCGTAAAATGTCTGATTGTTATGCTTTTCCTTAGAACAATGGTTCTTAACCTTCTCTCTTCTACGCCTCCCTTAAGTAATTGCGGTTTGTTTCCAGCTCCCCTGACTTCAATTAAATTTTAAAAGCAAATGTATTCATTGGTATATTTATTGATCGAACTTTCCATGTCGTAGAGCGCATTTCGAACTTTCTGTTCGAAAGCGCATTTCGAACTTTCTTTTCGAAAGCGCATTTCGAACTTTCTTTTCAAAAGTTCGAAAGCGCATTTCGAACTTTCTTTTCAAAAGTTCGAAAGCGCATTTCGAACTTTCTTTTCGAACTTTTTTCCATGTCGTAGAGCGCATTTCGAACTTTCCATGTCGTAGACCCATGTCGTAGAGCGCATTTCATTGGTATATTTATTGATCGAACTTTCCATGTCGTAGAGCGCATATGGTCACGCGCCCCCCTGGAAATTTATTGACTCCCCCTGGGGAGGCGTGCCCCCCGGTTACGCAACACTGGCTTAGAACTATCGCGAAAAGCACACTTGAGTAGCACCTGATCCATTGCACGGGTCAACAAAAGGCTTGTGTTTTGCGTTTGTTTTTCTGAAGCTGTGGTAATGTTGACCACCCCGTGAGTGGAAGCGGAAGCACGTGTCATATCATAAGCTACTGGTGGAACTGACCTGTCGATGATTTAGTCCTTTATTACATCATACTTCATTACAACTGTGCGCTAGCGCGCTTACGCAACGACGGGCATGATGTTGTTGCCATGTGACTTCCTGTGGGCCGCTTAGTGGATTTGAATGAATTTTCGTGATTTCCTAATGCCTTTCACTGCTGCTTATACTTTGTCTTTCTAGCCACTGGAACCCCTTCTTTGGTAATTTCGCGAACCAGAAGAAAACGATCGTCTGGTTTAATTCACGCGAAAAGGACACCGGGCCATTGAACGATTTTAGACCTTCCATGTTTATTCTTATTGTGTTTTCAGATGTCCATTCTTGCAATGCAACTGCGCCGGCACCTTGCCAGCAAGCAATTACATTATTTCCATATGCAATGCAACGCTTGTTTGCTGTAAAAAATACGCCGCCCATCAAAGCGAATGTTTTCCTGAATTAGCGATAACGCTAGGCTTGCGAAGTTGGAGTTTCGCGGGCCATAATATGCTGTGCTCCAGTTGTTAAAAGTTTAATTCGATGATTGTAGTAAAGCAAAGCGTGAGTAGCTGCTAATGCCGAACTATATTTTATGCTACCACAACAACGCTGACTAATATAGTAAGCAGCTTGTCATACATAAATGACAGTACATACATCCTTGAGATATTTATCGAGTTATCATTCCAACAACACGCTAATAGCCAGTGATACTTGAATCTTTTGGGCAGTGGCGTACGCAGAAAATTTCTGAGGGGAGGGGCAAAGCATAGGCGTAGCCAGGTGGGGCCCAAGAGGCCATGCCACCCAAATGTTTAGAAATATAGTCATTGTGTGCTTTGAGAGGCGTTTTTCCAAACAACATAGTGTTATTCGCCTAAAATTAAACATTTTGGTATACACTGCCGAATACTAACGGTATACACTGCCGAATACTGTTTATACATTTTTTTATTTTTAGGGTCTGAAGGGGGGTCCATGGCACATTGAACTGCAGTGATCGTGCCTGCAAGCTGTGAAAATGCTTCGACTGACCATAAGAACTTGCAGCAAGATCACTGCAGTTCAATTGCGATGTACGGATGATGGTAACAGGAGTTACCAAAACGTTTACGAAAATGTCGTTTACATCTATTGCTTTGGCTGTTATTTTCATTATTAGGTTATTTAGCACTTCTACTTTCCGTGTACCAAAGTTTTTAATCCATTTACCCAAAATATTGCATTGGGCACAATATGCAGCATTTCAGGAACCAGAGGTGGTTTTCATCACAGTCATTCGCAGTTTACCAGGGAGTTTTCAACATCTTCAAACGGTGTTGAAATTCTTAGTAGCTTCAGCTGGAACCCTTGAACTAAGTGTCCTGAATGGGAAAAGTGGGAAAGTGTCCTGAACATAACGCTCTGAGAGACACGGACCCGTCTGACCAAGTCAAAACGGCGTTGACCTTAACTTTCCACGATGGTGATCATTTCAACGCAGAAGTAAAATGCCGTCTTGATCGAGCATCCCCGGGATCAAGCAGAGGGCAGGTCACGCTGGGTTGCGAACTACTTCGACATGGGAATTCGCGAGATTGGTCGCCTTGTTCGGGTCGGACTATGGCTTTGTGACGCGACAACCGAGCACAAATGACGCAAGAAAGAAAAAGTCGGTTTGATTTCTTACAATTCCTCTTTTTGCGTTTGAAAATAGTTTTGAAAAAAACAGACGGTCCCATTTCTGTGCCCCACACAAACATAATATTTATTGATCAACACCCTGACATCGAATTCTTTTTTTAACAGCAGGCTTCAAGCTTTGCCGAAAGTCAGGGATTCAAAGTTACTTGAAGGTTGTTGCAGGTCAAGCCTAGCGAGCTTTTTCGCAATTTATTACCAGTTGATTATGTTCTCACATCAGAAGATGCTCATCTGTTTGTAATCGACTAAGTTCTTCACATATGTTTATTTTTCGTTTTTGAACAATGAGTTTGGCATGCAGGTTAAAGACATGCTTCTCGTTTGACGTCCTTCCGAGCCACTCCTTCAAAACCCAAACAAATCCTTTGTCCGCAATGAACCCTTAACGGCAACGTCTTAGGTTCTATTCCAGTAACTTGCCATGAATTATCACAATGCAGTCAATCAGTGTCAAAGAAATAAAACATTAAATGCTCTTGAACATATGGAACTGAAATTTTATCGATATTAAGTCAAATTGAAAAGCTTATCATACAGTCAAAGCTCGATTTTCAAATACGTTATGTGATGTGCAAAACGAACGTTTCAAAAACTTTTCCAGTACCAACACTTTATCGAAATGCAATCAGCAACAAGCAGTTGCTCCGAGACAGCGAGTTCTGCCGTTTTATTAATACGCCTGTCTGTGTGTACTCCCAAGAGCGTTCTTTAATTGCAACGTTTCCAACCACTTAAGTGCTGAAAGTCAGCAGTGCTTGTGTCCTGTATTCAGTTGTGAAGTGATAAAAAAACAAGTTTTAGTTTCAAGCTTCAGTGAGAAGCTTATTTCGATTTCATTTTCGTTCGAAAGACGGAAAAGCGATCAACATCAATAGGAAAAGAATAAGAAGGTAATTTTTTAATCCAGTGCATGGATTGAAAACCACACGGCATAAGAGAAAAAGTTTTAAGAACGCCTTGTATACCTTGCAGCAGTTACAATCAGTGGTAGTTACAATCAGTAGGACAATGACAATAGAATATATCGGAGAATTCTCTCTTAACAAAAATATGCCTGGCTACAGTCAAGGTAGTCCATAAGTTCTGAAAATGTCGAGATACGTGCCAAGGTTTTGATGTTACATGCATCAGAAACTTTTGAAACGGTAAGTTCTTTAAAAAGGTAGCGATTCAGCGTATACCTCGCTTTCCCTCCTGACTCTGCCACTGGTCATAAGCCGATGACGAAGTCAGCAATTCCCTCAGTTTTTGTCTTCTGTTATGGCAAAATATTTGTGACGTAACAGAGAAGTAACTCCAGGTTCATCACAGATGTTGCACCTGAGCGGGATCAGACAAAATATATGACAGATAACGTTAGCACAGAAATTTTCTTTGTTGTGTTTCACTGTTCCGTGACGCGAGTGAAATGTATTTGTTTCAGGTATGGAAACTGTAAGCCGGAAGTTGCTCTAAGAAAACAAACCGCAACTTTCAACATGCTGATGGTGCGCTTTTGCGGGGCGTAATTTTTGCTGCTCGTTTAATCCTTCGTGAAAGTTCATGAGATTTTTTCGAAAAAAGGTCCATGGATGCAGTCGACATGAGAACCCTTCCCGAAACTTGCTATTGCGTGAGAGGGTCTGGCCACGTCTGGCGGGCAGCGATAGAAACGAAATAGGCACTGGAAGTAAATAATAAAGTTAATTAGGACACTGGACTAGGGTAATCGAAACGGTTTGAATGAGTTTCTTGCGACAATCTCATAGTTTCTCGACTCGTTCAGCACCACGACGTTTTCTTGTTTGTGGGTTCCTGGAGTACTGCCGGGTGCGATTGATAACGCCGATAACAGGTTCAGTAGTCAGGGGATTGTGAAATACCATAGCTTTGAAAAGCACATATCAATGCAGTGCCACTGCTTTTCAGACTGAAGTCTCGAATTTTTATAATCCCATTCTTCTTAGAGTTTTTTTCCTTTTCGTCACGGGGTATCGAGAGAAAACAAAATGTGCTGTTTCATGATCTGCCGTACAGTACAGCGAAGTGTCTCGCTTTGTTGCTTTACGTTTTGACCATCTACTAATTTAATTGTCCGCAAGCAAACGTCTTGCAGTGCTTTGTACATTACAAAAAAAGCAAGCTGTGCAACATTTGGTATGAGACAGAAACAAATCGACAAGGTAATATGAACCTCATTTGTATTTATTTGACCCTTCTCTTCGACTGTACGACCGCTGGAAGCGGCAAACGAAAGAGTCACCTTTGCCGATCTGCGTGACGTAGGTGATGACGTACATGACCATGGTGGAATTGCTAATGCTACTGTGGAGGTGCGTGTGCTGACGTACAAACGAAATACAAAATTGACGTCGTTTTTCTGAAACCGCTGTAAACAATGCATTTGTTGTGTCACAATGAAGCCAAGACGAGCTTTTTGAAATAACGCAGCCAGCAATACCGAATCGTGTATACTGTACACAGAACTTAGGAAGACATTTTGAAAGTCAAGCATGATGACCTGACGAATGGACGCTCAGTTTCCAGATAGTTTTTAATGATGGTTCAAATGAATCAAATTAAATAACAACAACTTCAAATTTTTCAGTGGCTGCTGCTGCAGTCCTTGTAGGCTTTAACAATATTTCGAAAATAATTCAAGATTTTTCTCAAAACGTTTCTCAAAAAATGTGGAGACTGCATCGACGTACATTTCAAAAAAGCGAAAAAATTTTCAATCCATTGCTCTGCTGAAAATTTTGAACATCAGTGTTACTGTAGACACAGCAGAATGTTAAATCCATCAAAAGATGGGGAGAAAAAGCCTGGAGCTGCAAAAAAAACTTTGATTTTACAAATTGATTGAACAAGTGAGAACCTCAGCTAATTGTTTCAATAAGAAATCTTGCATGCAATAGTTTTATTGCAGAGACAGTAAATCCAAGCCACGCAGCGAACCATGAGACAAGCGGTGGTCACGTGACGCATGGTCGTGCTGTCGGAACCCGCAGAAACCAAGTTGAGTTTTAGAGCTTGCTTCTGAAAGCAAAAAAAAATTATACGATAGCCAACAAAATGCGAACCAAAAAGCATAGAGGTTACGTTGCTTAAATTGAAAGAAACTGGGATTCTGGAAATTTTGGAAAAAATTGAAAGCGATTCTCCCAAGCCATTCATGAGGTTGAACGGAAAACAATTGGAAATGAATTTATGACTGCAAACGAAACTTTAAGTTAACGCTTTTCTCATTCCACATCCGAACCTGGTTGTGACGCGCAGAGAAACTGCTTTCGATAGCACTGCGTTGGTTTGCGATTGCCCTCTGCTACACAGTGCTCCCTGCCCTTACTTTTACTGTAATAGAAAAAGCAGTACGTTTCATTCTCCACAAAAGTTTACTGGCGTTTTTTTTCACGAAAAACGAACCTTTGTGTTGATGAATCAAACGAATGGCAACAACCAAAGGAAACACCGGCGTTCCAGCTCTTGAAAACTTTTACACCGTTCGCCGCTGAAACCCACTGTCTTCCTCCCGTTCCAACTGTCAGAGATCAATCATTAAATCCTTAGGCACCTCCTGCCTGGCGTCTATTGAGGTTGCGGTCTGACCTCACCTCCCATCTCATGGTATGCATTGGCAAGCGCTATCGGAACTTATGATCAGGTCAATACTGCGCTGAGTCACGGCATCAGCTCTCTCCGCTGGATATGCAGTCAAATCTAACTTTTGGAGTATAGGATCCCACAGACGAGCCGGCTAGGCCAGTGCCTATCTGGCACGCTTTTCACTTCTTATTACTTGTGCGTTGCATGACCGGTACGGGACACTCAGGACAATGCCTTGGCAGCAGTTCAGACCAAGCGTTGGTCTTATCACAAGGGTAAGCTCTGACGCTTTCTCACGAATCACTTTGGCCAGGAGTCAAATGTAAGCTGTGGTAGGTGTCAGGCTTCCGGTCAACTGACGAACAACCCGGCTTGCGCCATTCTCATGAAGTTGAAATTTCACATCAATCTTCAAATGCTAAAAGTGCTGAAAGATTTCGTCAAAATTGTTTACAACAAATGCATTGTTTACACATTGTTTGTTCACAGCTGTTTCAGAAAAACCACGTCACAACGGCCTTTTTAGCACTGGTCAAGGAACCAATGAAACAGGAGACGTTGACTCAACTAACGTTTTAACGGCAGATATCTTCGGATCAATCAAAGAAACGAAATTAAAGATGAAGCATTGTTTATGTTTTCTGTTGAAATATTTTGAACAATGACGTCAAACGTACCATTGGTTGGATTGTGGCAATTTGTCACAGACTGCCTGTGACTTTCTATCTCAGTTAGGATAATTCACTGCCCTTGCTCAAAGGTAGAGAGTCGCTGTAACTATCTTATCATTAACATAAGCAAGCGCGTTTCACCTGAAGCCTTTCACCATGTAAGGTAAGCAAAAAATGCCAATTTCTAGTGATAGCGTTGAGTTTTCATTGATAAATGATTTGTTTTACAGCGCAATGATCACTGCATTGCAAGGTACACAAAAACTGATTAAGCAACCTAAACACACAACGCACGATAACGTTTCAAATTGTAAAGCTTCAGTCCCAACTTGCAAATGGAAACAATTTTGTGGATACGAGCAGGAAGAGACACTACAACACTTGGTGTTGCATGCAGAAAACTTTAGAGCAATGGAAGAGACGCATGTGTTCGAATATCTCGCTTCTATTGGTCAGGCGCTCAAACGATTAGCCAATCAATTCCCTACTTTACGGGTGCTTTTCAAGTAATTCATTACGCCTTTTCACTTACGATTTCCCTAAAATTTCTTCGTTATATCGCTCTTAATATATTGATGCAAAGTTGGTAGTGCCGTGGAGGGAACGCGCCCCTATTTATTCACACAGTATTTAAAAACAAAATCCAATTTAAACAAGACCTCACCTTATTTGTTGGATTAACTTCTGAATATTTTCTTTCCCTGTTTGAGTAACAAATGGAACAGCGTTGTATCTACACTCAGGAACAGCGATTCCTTAGGGCAGAAATTGACGATAATAAATAAAGGTTTAAAATGGGAATTATTTTGTAAAAATCCTACCGCTAATACGATTTAAAGCTTGCTTATCAACAGTTCTACCTCGTGATTCAAAAACATATGATTCATCTGATGAGCTTAAGACCTTCCTTATTGCATTTCGATCTGTGTTACAAGATAGACTTTCATCTGAGAAAAAGAGTTTTCTATGAACTACTGGGCCAAAATTACAATGCTGCGGTTCAAGGAAATGGTTGAACTGCTGCAAATGACTCACCGCAAGTCACGTGTTTGGCTGATTTCAATCTATAAAGCATTGTGCAAAAAAATAGCAGTGGAAATAACTGTTCCTCATGAAAGCATAGCACGGCTTTTTCAAATAGGTAGACCTTATTGGTAACAAATAACATCTTTCAGCGTTTTTCATCTGAATTTTGTTTGCGATAAAAACACTTTAACAATTTGAAAAACCATGAGAAAACGTCACGTCTCTAGTTTCAGAACAAGATAAAAAGTCAGTGTTGCGAACAATTAGAGCTAATAAGAATTCTTGGATGCAGATGCGATTTTTATAGTTTTTAGCTTTCGTCCTGGTTAAGACAAACCAAAGTGACATTAACTATCATTTTCAAATACAGCTGTAAATAAAGTGAAGACGATAAACAAAATGCGTAAGCAACATAATTTCAAAATTGTGCGGGAAGCTGTGAAAAGTGTTTTATTGGTTTACTTTATTACGCGTTCGTGCATATAATAAGAACAGGTATTGCCACTGTAGTGAAGACTTGTGTCTGCGTGTTGCAAACGAAAGGCTAAATGATGAAATGTGAAACCCATTAACTTCTTGCACAAGTTTCAAAATAAATTGACTAATCTTTGATTTCTCATCGAGATTCAAAATTAATTCAAATATCGATGCTGATTTTCCTCATTCTGTCAAGATATTTTAGCAATTATAAATAGTTGGATCGCCTCACTAAAACCCTTTTTTTTTACAATTCGTAAATGAAACAGTTTATGCATGATTTTCATGAAGCCAAAGCACAAACCACAGCATGTTACTTTTATCCATGTGTGAATCAAGAATTCTTTGCAAAGTCGCATTAGACGTCTTAACGTTTCAGCTTAATTGTAAGTCACCATCAAGAAAATTAATAATGCTCAGTCGTTATTTAGTTTGTTTTTGTTTATGTTTAAAAAACAGTAGGTCGTGAAAGAGCGGGAAAACTCACAACAAAACAATCCGTTGAAGTGTTTTGTCATTCTTACGTCAAGTGTTTCGTCATTCTTGCGCACCAGCAAGTTCTTCACAGTAGCTGTCTTACGAGTGCAATGCAACCCTTACGTTATTAGAATTATCAGATCGGTGATGGTGGAAATCAATGTACTTTTGCTGCATGACGTTTTTTAGCTCTGTTTCGATGAGGTAAGGTATTTGGCCTTTGTTGCAAGAGCAATAGTTTGATGAAAGGAAATTTTCGCATCATACGCCTGGTATTCCCATAGTGTTGTCCAGGAACACGGTTTTCATGATCCGCTGTTGCTTGTTTGGTGAAACTTTTGTTCCTCCGCTATACAGTGTTGACAGTGAAGCGTTCACAAGATTGCACTCTGCTTCAATGACGTAGCTTCAAACGTTTCCTTTCCATCACTCCTCTCTTTCGAATCACACATTACGACACGTGCCAAGCCAAACTACTTCAGAAAACGTAAGGAATTTATGTTATATTGGGCTATGTTAAGCCGGTACGGGTTAGAACATTCTTTATGTTTTGAACAAAATGATTTATTAAACCACTTTCTAACTTGAAAACGAACGTTTGTTTCCTCAAAGTCAAACCGACCAAATGTTTGAAGCCGATCAAACAGCTATTTAAGAAATTTTCATCGATTTTTCAGCGTTAATTTGTCACCTTCACATATTACGAAAGATAACTGAAAATTCTGCGATCAAACTTCATACTATTTTTGAAAAGTGTTGCACACTTCCAAATTTGTCCCACATTTCCAAATTACATCTAACATGGCCAAAAAATTCTCATTGAAAAAATTGCTTTGCTTGAATTTTTTCCTTGATTGATTCGTTGCCTTCCCATTTATTTTGTTATCAAGTAAACATTATTACGCGACTTATTCCTTGTCCTTCCTGTGCCGCGTTCTCATGCCAGAATGGACTCAAAGTGAATACGAAACTATATACCGGCAGTTCGCAACTGCAGGGTGTGCTGGCATCAACAGGTGACGTCGAGTTTGGTGAAACCTGTCAGCTTTCCTCGCAACAAAACCGCAACCAATCTTGCAAAAGGTTTTGTGCAGGTCCAGACGGTTTCCATTATTTTGACAAAGGTGCCACGCAGTTCATGATTGCTTGGAAGGGCCTTGGGTCGAAAACTGTTAGAATCCATTGGTAAAAAACTGACACAGTGTGTAAATGATAATTTTGTATACAATTTATAATTTACATATATATTTATGTTCAAACTTTACCTCCATTCTTCAGAATGATAACATACTGTACATTTGCGTATGTGAATCAGACGTTTGTGTCCGTGTCGGTGGCATTCAATCAAAACCGTTCACCGTTATGTGTTGAGGGTGTATGCTGTCACTACCCCTATTCACAGTGTATTGGATAGATAGTCACAGCCGAGTTGGCAAGAGTGTCAATGTTGGAAGCTGCAGGATCAACCGTTTGCTTCTAGCGGACGATTTGGTCCTGCTAGCATCCTCTTACCAGGTTATCCAACATATGCTTGAGCGGTTTGCAATTGCGCGCAATCAAGCGGGAATGAAAATTAGGACTAAAAAGACCGAGGTATTATGCCCTCCAGAAACCCAAGTCAGTGAGTGATAGACGTAAGTGGCAATACACTGCAGCAGGTCGAGAAGTTCAAAAAGCACCTAGGGGTGATTCACGAGTGACGGAAGGTAGAACAAGGAGTTTGATACATGGATTGGTAAAGTAAACACACTATTTCGTGAGCTTCATCGTCCCGTGGTCACAAAACGGGAACTTCAAACACCGCAAAGCTGTCAGTCTGTGAATCGGTCTTTGTTCCGATCCTAACCTATGGTCACGAATCACCGGTAATGACCAAAAAAGTGCTATCTCAACTCAAGTGCAAGCGGCAGAGATGGGAAATTTGTGAAACGTTTACGGCGTGAAACTTGGGAACAAAGTGCACAGCTATGAAATTACTAAAACCATGAATGTAGAGCCCCATCTTCGAATCGAAAGATCCCGCCTTCGACAGAATGCCCAAGAAAGATTGACGAGACGAGTCCTTCTGGCTGCACCGGCAAGAAAGCGGTACAAACAAAGATCGACCAAGGACCATGTGGCGGTCCCGTCTTGGTGTGAAGCCAGCGGAACTATCAGAGGTTCCTGAAAACCGTGAGGTATTTCGAGACCTTCCAGGGCTGCTGTCTCCGCAACCTTCCCGAGAAGAAAAACCGCTGTGAAAATTAATCAATGAAGATGAAAGATCTATCAGTGCAGTGTATAGCGCCCATTCGAAAAGTCACTTCTATCACCGGGTCTCATGGGTGTCGGCTAGGGGGACAAAACGGGAAATTCCCCCCTGGAAATTGGGACTAAGAACCAAACTTTCTAGTAAACATGAAGTAATTTGGTTTAATTTTTGTAATAATAGTTTGCCGTTGACCCTCACACTGTACAAGAGTCAGGTTTATTCACTTTTCTGGTGTCTTGGAGCGATGAGCTTGCAGTTTGTTCACGTCCCCTCTTTTTCCTGCAAAGGCAAGTTGCGAAACTTGCGAGCGTATTGTTCTACTGTTGTTCTTTATTGCGTAAAAACAGGGGTGTAGTGGGGCGGGAACGGCGTGCTGACCACTAGCTTAATCAAACTACTCATGTGCAGGCTTCTTTTCAGACAGTGCTGTATTTGCCCGTGACGTGTTTTAGAATTCATCTGCTCAGTTTTTTAAGCTTGCATGTTGTTCTAACTTAAATTATCGCAATATGCCTGGCTATTGCTGCAAACGAACTCATCTTTTGTGAATGTTGCCGTAACATGGGGCATTTGCTTTGTGATTTCGAAAGGGTAAAGCGTTTTGTGAACGTCCATTTGCACTGCATCGTCAGCAACCTGAAAAGGGTAAGCAAAATG
>JGI24022J15233_10003676_pt1 | contig 15390 bp, 10 predicted proteins | sample Ectturendosymbi2_FD_15233 | JGI IMG/M metagenome (IMG submission 15233)
AATCGACAACACATCTTTAAAATTTTCAGGGCGTGTATGCCTAAAAATGTTGGTGCTTCGTACCCCCTGTTTCGGTGTTTGGTACCCCCAAGGGGTATGTGTACCCCCGGTTAAGAGCCACTGACGTACATAATGACGCAATATGAATTTCATCATCTCATTAACTTTTCTTATTTTCTGCAGGTAACAATAAGCAGTCAGTACAGTATTTGATAGGTATTATAGACCATTTCTATTAATATTTTATCCTAAACATTTTGTAATCTAGGATTTGTTACGTGACAGAATTAGCGTAATCTAATCTCACAATACAAACAGCTTTTCAAAGCAATGCTAGTTACTGCTTATTATAAAGATGTACAGTACAATTGATATTATGCAAAATTTAGTTCAGTCTTTTGACCCGTTTCTCCACAGTATTTTCTATATTTAATGTTGCCCCATGGAACAAATAATTTCCCACCACTGTTTCAAAGGATAACAGCGATTACATTTTCTTTCAAAAAGGCTATGAAGTTCTTCAGAATATGCAGAAATTGTTTTTGTAAAGTTTAATTACAAGTGCTAGGGCAAGTCCAAGTGCTTTCTGCAAACTAGGCAAATAATTCTGCAGAGAAGACACTTGCAACTATAAACTTATAATTTTCAAATTCCAATTAAAACAAAGCACATATGCTCNTCTGTGCAGCGATTCAAAGGGCATTCATGTACAGCTATCTGTTACCAAAAGAATATCGCTTGCACAGAAACCGAGTAAGGATATAAAAAAGATNAAACTTAACAACCTTTATGTTGTCAATATGCGAGAGGCACAAACATGGCCGAAGAGTCCAATCATTGTTCTCTTTTGCAAAGTAAAAGGCAGCCAAAGTTCATCTGACGTTTCTCCCTTAAAATACCTTTGCTTTGAAGTTTTAATCTCATGCTGTTAAAGGTAGTGTCTGTGGTTATTTGTAATAAGGTGTTGCCCGTACAGTGTCAAGCTTATTCGTTAAATCTATCTCCCGGGATGAATTGAGAAAGTAAGCCTTAAATACACATCTTATTGATCCCTAAATAAATGAACATTTCTCATAGCTCAGATCCTTTCAGTGGAGAGGCTTCTATTTGTTAGGACGTTACGAGATGTTCAATTTGCCATTGAACTTAATTTGTCCTCTACCAGGAGCTTACGCTTCAACTAATTTCGACTGCGTTGATACCCAAATAGCACCAAAATCATCGCAGAAACGTTTGACGGACCAGGCATCAAGTTTGCTTATAATTACTGCAGCCTTATGTCCCAAATTAAACACGTAAAAATCGTGAAGATTTTTCGGATGATACAATCTCATGGACTTATCTCTTTTTTGAACTGGTGTGCCTTATGAGCAAGGGCTACCAATGCATAAAATTCCTTGTAGCCTGCTGGCGAAAGCGCTTCCGGATATAACTCCATTACCGCTACCCTAACTCTANCTTTTTCGAGACAAAAATAAGCANTTTTATGAGTACTGGCTGTGAGCCTTAGATGGACCATTGCTAGAATGACCAAACAAAAGAAAATGTGAGTGAAGATACGTTTGCCGCAGCTGAAGTTCAATAACCCCGGGCAACNAATGCTCTTTCCATNATGCCCTTTGAAATCGATTGTTACCCAAGATNTTACAACTGCTAAATATGATTTTACTGAAAGCATGAACCACCTTCAAGGAAGCCCTGATTGAATTATCCGTACAGATCGCCACTACACATGCAAATCTTCGAAAATGCATGCGCTTTTGTGAACAAATGCGAAGACTGCCGCAGTTGCAACTGACTCAAACGAACTATTTTGGAAACATCATACTAACGAAATAACAAGCAAATAAAAGCAAAAATATGCAGCTGTGGTCGGTCTCGACTCTCCAAAAATGATTACTTGCCTCCGCAATCGACTGTTCCACCTCCCTCCTGATGAAAGTGTTCAAATGTAGACGATGTAATCATATAGTATACCGACCTTCAGCAACGTTTTTTATATTTTTGAGGGGGTTCCGAGTGTTCAGTACTACCATGTACTATGCACCATGTACTATGCACCATGTACCATGCACCATGTAACATGTGCCACAGTTTGCAAAAAGCTGTGTGACGGTTTCTCACATGGAAGAAAAATTTAACATTTCGATTAGGATATTCTCGCAATCGCCTATAAATTTTGTTTCATCGTCAAATGCTGACAGTTTTCAGGTGTTTTAAAGCAAGATGGGCTTGTCTGTTTGTTATCGAACTATCTCACAGTGAATTCATGCAAAAATTAATAGGGTACAAGAAGCTTAAAACTAAAAGCCTCATATTTTTGGCAAATTCGCAAGGCCATTTCTCAAACGGTGAACTTTAAATTTCAGCTAAAATGCAGGACGGAAAAGTTATTTTTACAATGTATTTAAAGACAGTTGTACAAGTTTCTATTAGAAACGTGCATCAAGTCATAAAATTTTATTTCGGTCACATACCAGAAGGACCAAGTTTTTGCTTTCATTGGAAAAGTTGCTTTCAATGTTGTGTTTGAACATCTGTGGCCACTATAAATGGAGCGAATAAATTGAACTAGGAGCAAATATGTTTCGGCAGCTAAATTGCTGGTGACGGCATATCTGACAAAAAATAGCCGTATCGGCTTAAGGTTTCAGTCTTTAATTTCTTGTAGCAGCAAACACAAACTTTTCTTTGCCAGGGCAGCGTTACCTCTTCTTTCGCTGCTTCATACTAATCTAAAGATGGTCCCTTTTGGTTCACCGATGCGCACTCGGTTCGACTGTCGTGAATGGCAATAATAGTTTTATTCAATGTACTTGTCACGTTCTGCAAATATTCAAACATGATTTAGGTCAGGGGTCACCAACGCAGTGCCCGTGGGCACCTGGTCGCCCGCACGGACAACGTGGGTCTGCCTCGGGCTTGTTCTGAAAATAGCATTAACATGATCAGTGTCTCCACATAAATGAATACCACTGATTTTATTTGCGACAACACAATTTAAAATAAATTGAGCGCATTTTTATTTCAGAATTGTGCATCATTCGGGAACCCCTTTGCATCATTCGGTACCCGAGACCTAGCTCTCGGTTTCGAAAAGTTTGATGAAGCCCGAGTAGGAGTTCCGCTAGCACTTAGAAATACTCTGCCTAAGATCAACAATGAAAGCCTCGAAAACGTCTTGACCCTTCAGCAACGTCAGCCAAGCTTGACTACGTGAAGTACAAATACCGTTTCCTACTTTTGTGAAGCCTAAGCCTTAAAATGAGTTCAAGCTCATTTCGTCAAAATGATGTAGAAATTTGAATGTTTATTAACCTATTGTAGGTATTATTCTACGAACCGGTTAGATAATGCGATGTATGACATAATGATATTGTACTGCTCGGTTTCGCTCAGTGTCTAGCTAGGCAAACCATTAAAATGATGACCAAGTTCTCTAAACTACCGAAAGTAGAAGGATTGTAATTTACAACTTTATGAGTTCATTGACAAAATCAGGCAAACATTTGCCAAATATTCTGTTTTTTCTAACCAATTTTCCCGCAAGTTAGGTTACACACCTGAACGCAGTTGCCATGCCAACGAACCTTTCGCCGCGCTCACGGATCATGCGCCGGGCGAGTAACCGCGCGAAGACAGATGGTCGAAAGGGTAAATAGTCGGGGTGTTTTTTTTGCACAAACGCAGAAATATTTCCCGGCGTCTTTCGCTCGTTCGTCACCAGAAATTTGTTTTTCAACCAACATATGTACAGACCTCTAGTGCTAACAACGTGCGTCAGAAAACGTGAAAGACGTCGGTTTCGTAAAGATAAATAAAGGTTTGCGGAATATTTGCTCAGTTCTTGCACAATCGCCGACATGCCGAGGTATTTCGTCAAGCTCACCTCGAAAGGCGGTCAATCTCAACAGTGACGTCCGCTACATGACATCTTACGCAGTGCGTGCTGTTGCGAGGCAAGTGTTCAAACTGACCTTGTTTCAGACGCAGAAATAGTTCAAAACAAATGCAGTTGAAAAGGTCGGTCCAGCGCTACCTCAGATTCGATCAAGTGACAACTCTGAGCTATTGTGGTTATGCCACGTTTAAGAAGCGTATTTCCGACAACAGCAAAATACTATTCAGCCTGAAAAAGCAAAATCGTTGAATTTTGTGGAAACCTGCATCACAGACCATCGCAGCAACCTTGCGATGCACGAATTTTACCCACCGCCCAAACCGAACCAGATCTTTGCCGCACCAAGCCTGCATGTTGCGCTTGGCAACGTTTCACAGTTTGAAACACCTCTTCACCTGAGCTGAGGTCACTTTCTCATTACAAGCGGTACGCCATATCAGTCGGCATGATCCAAAAAAAACGAAAGCCGATCCAAGTTTTTTTGATTGATTGACCTCCTCGCCACGTGCGCTTTTTTTCTATGTTTAGTCTAAGCGTATATAAGAAGTACCTGAGACCCTGAATGCGAAAAGCCAAGGCAAGTCAGTAGCACGCGCCGTAACAGGAAGAAAAGCCCAATGTTTCTCCTCGGACAAACTTTGCGTCAAAAGCACTGAAGCAATTCGTCAGAGAAATCTAAAGCAATTCAGCGAGCAACCGTTCTGAGACGACATACCGTTCTTATTCTTTTTCTGCACATCAGAATGATTTCCACCAAAGCAATCTGCTTATCTTTGATCATCTTAGTCGCTCTTCGCCTGTACGTAGTCGAAGCGCGCCCTTTGCGGGTAAGTTGATAGCTTTGCTGTAAAGTCAACAGCAAAATGCAAATGTTTTCTTTTTGATTCAAGTACACTTTTACAGCTTTCTAACCATTTAAAAGCGGTTTTTCCTGTTTTAGAGTGTTTTTTTTTTAATAGGTAAACACTGTATATATGTATACATAAAGACGCAAATCTTGCTCAATAATGAATAAATGTATCTGGACGAGCATAAACTTTGGCGTAAATGTGCACGACTGAACGTCGCATGACCAACTATTCAGATACGGTTTGCATTATTTAAAGTAGTGGTTTCATCTGCGATTGTCAATAATCTACTCCAGTGGCTGTTTAAGGGTCACACATGAGTTTTTTTAACATTTTTCGAAAACGCACGAAAACTTTCGCTTTCTTTAATGTTGTTTCTCAGAAGGATGTTTTGCTGTATACTGAGATCGAAGGGATTACAAATATCGTTGGTAACGGTAATAAATTGTTAAGAATATCTGAAAGGATATTTTAATATAGATAAACCATTTGCAAAAATGACGTGGATAAGTAAAATATAACAAAATGGTATCGCCGCTGAAAAAGATCAAAAAGAAAATAACATTCAAATACAACACTGATCACAAGTCATAGACACAAATACAGTATAGTTGTCTGCGCGAGAGTACCAACAAGCTGAGTGTCAATGTTTCGTACGTGCTTGAACCAGAAAAATCGCTTGAACTTCAGACGAACTTTTAATTTTGTTGTGCACAGGAGGTATTTGGTATTTTACGGATATATTGCCTGTACGATTTCGCATATTAAGTAAAATGATAACAAAGTCGATGAACATGTTTTTGCGACAAAATGTCGACTGCTGCTGTTTCACATCCAAGCAAGGGGCACAGCTCAGTTTGTCTTCTTCCTTGAGTGCAAATGAAATAAATTCCCGCTACGAGGTTCTTTAAACTTCACCTCAAAAGCATTAGTTTCAAAACAGGAACGTGTTACTAATTCTGTTAGTGAAAAATTTAAAAATAATTGGTCTTCTTCCAAATATTTGTGTGCTGGTACATCAATGAGTCTCACCGCATTTTAATCTTAACACAAATGCTTTGCCAAAAATACTATTCACAATTAAAGCCTATTTGGTAATTTCAAGTACATGTTTGATCAAAGATGTCACAATTTTTTACAAAAACTACTTTGTGATGTACTTGGTTTTCATTTAACTTAAAACAAAATTTTAAGCCAAGTACTGAACAAATGTAAATCAAATAATTGGGTAAAAAGCAATTACTATAGCAAAATATGGGATAGTGTCTCTGCAGCAAACTTAATTAAAGACGTTAAGAAAAAGCATTTGCAAAAAAGGAGCAGAACCAAATGAAAATTAATCAAACAACCAGAGGCAACTTTGGTACAGTTTTTACAGTTTTCAAAAAAGAAAATAGGTTAGAGACCCTCCGATTTGCAATTCCATTCTAGCTACAAATTCAAAGTAGATACGGATGAACGAATATTTTGAGTATCTAAGTATCAAAGGAAATACAAAATTCAAGTTGGTAAAAGCGGATACATCGCTTCCCAATTGTTGGTAAGACTTATGTCAAGTTTTATAAGCCTTAATCACAATGGTTATTTGTTTCCGTTCGAGCGAAATCAAAATCTTTTGCAAGATTTTTGGCTGAAACAAAATTTAGGCAAACATCCAACTATTCAAAGTATCACCAACGNCAATCTGAAATATGAGAAACCTGTTTTCAAAAACGTTTATCGAAAGGAATCCTTTCACAGCCAAGAATCAGACACGGCGATTTTATCAGAGTATATACTTCGCTAACTACATGGTGGACATTATCAGCTCTTATTCAGCTAGAACGTATCGAAAACGTGAAATCTCTAAGAAGAATAAATCTTACAAGTCACGATTGTTTATTTGTTACAGAACACAATTACAAAATACGGACGTTTTTTGTTTTTTCGCGGTCATTTGTAAAGGTCTCAATAAAGAGATGCATCGCCAACAAAAGAAAATGCAAAAAGTCACTCCAAGTGGTGCTGCATAAATTTTGAAACACAATAGCATGCTTATTCTCTGCACTCAATTCAAAATACGGAGTGCTGATTGAGCCTTCAGCACGGCAGTATTTTAAAATACGTGTTTAAATTTCATGTTTACAGTTTTTCTAACAAAAACTGTTGTTTTGTAATTCAAGCCACTAAGAACCATCGGCCCTTGCAAGAGATTTCCGCTTGGACCTGCTAGAAGCTACAGAAATGCAATGGGAATCATGTAAGTATGTGATCTTTATAAAGCATGCAACTGCAGTAAAACAAAGCAATATCGAAATTACTTGAGTTCACTTTAGAATTGACCTGTATTGACAAGATCGATTTAGATATCCGCTTTCAACAACATCAAGAACTTTGTCCTGGTTTAAATAAAAGCTTTGTTACTTTTATTCAAACCAGGAGCTTAAATCGCTACAAGCTGATGTGGATAACCTATCAAAATTCATTTTCTCAAAAAATATACGGAGTTTTTGTATTTAAACCAGAACACATCACTTCTTCATGCAAAATTATTTAGACAAACTTTTCAAAGAAACCTCAGCAAACGTAACTGATTTTTTAAATGAGACTGAAGTATCTCACGAACGATAATTTCTGCAGTATTTTATCGTCATCATTACCAGTTTGCAATACCGCATTTCTTGTACGGGTTGGTGGTGACAACAGGTATGGCAGGCATATAAATACCTTCCCGGGGGAAACACTTCTGCAAGTTCTGTCAGCTCCACACGACGGGCTGAGCAAAGTTGTTCTACCTTGTAATAATGCCATCGTTTGGTCGACCGACCTTCGGATTGTTTTCCCGTTGGTGCAGCTAACAGAATAAAAACCTTGCTAAAGGTTTGCGCGCCATCTTTCACACATGGCCAAACTACCAAACTATGAAAGCTGAGATTTCTCTATTTGGAAAGGGACTCGATGTTTTATGATTAATAAATCAACTTCGGCGCATTCCTTTCTCCTTAACTCATACCTTGAACTCTCGAAACATCCATCTCTGCCACTTATACTGAAGAAGACACTCTTTCGTACATTACACAGAAGTCGTCCTACTTACCTGCTTTTCCTTTTCATTTGCAAATTACTAACGCTAAATCATTTTCAAATGAAGCAATAAAAACAAATAAAAATTGGCTAGTTTTGCAGCATCTCAATGTGACCCATTTGTCGAAACGGCCGCTATTACAGTATTTATCTAATTTATATGGTTACGAAAAATAGTGGCTACAGATTCATTTTGTTTGAGCCCAACACCCATGGCAAACGGTTTTAATTTCACGTTGTTTGTAAGATTAGCCTAAGCAGGTAAATGGCGCCTTCATTGCTATACCAACAAGTGGCATCAATGCTGCGTTGTTATGCAATCATGGAGAAATCAAATTCAGACCACCTGTGCGTAATCGCAGAACTTCTCAATAATTTGTTAAAAAGTGAAAATTTGCACTATTATCTTCAGGCTTTGGTTTCCTTATCTCTAGGAAATTGTCTTTCACAAAACAAATCATACACTTTTTTAGGCAGAGATAAATATTGATATGCCATGGTAGCTTGTGCACTGTTGCTTTTCCGTTTCTTTAGTGACTAGATAATCGCTGGGATGTGGCAGCCCTGCTATGTTTTTACAGATCAACGTGCCGCTTTGCCATCAGTAGATAAAACTTTAAAAACATCCTTCCTTGCTCCGGCTTTCAACATCTCATGTCTGATTTTATCACAATTTACAGCTTTCCAGGCTTTAGTAAATTGAATGCAAGAGTATTGAGCTCAGTACCATTTTATCAAACTTGCTACTTCCGTGCCTCCGATGATGCAACTGCATACGGCAAAATGCTCTTTCCAACTGCCAAGCATGTCTTTCTCAATGCTGCGAACACCACCTTTGCTTTTGACAGACCTTGAGACNTCAGATTGTTTGCCNTTTTAAAGCCGAATGATCTTGCAAAATTCTCTGTTAGCTTATTATTTGTTGATATTTTCCTATGACTGCATTGCGGACATTCCAACAGGAACTTGTTGAGAGCAACCCTTACATTACTGTGTATTAAGAAAGCGAAGAAAAATTTAGAGCCAAGCTAGCAGGGTCAGCCAGATATTTTTACTGCTGGGACTGCATGCGAGCAAAGAAAGTTTCTCCAGACGTACCGTAATCCGCAGTAAGATGGATGAAGGAGATCAAGCAATATTTCTGCACCACTTTTGGCGCATGCTTTCAACACTTAGGGAACCAGGTCAACTGAAATGATGCAAAAAACAATCAGTAATCGTGGTGCACGAATGTTTGAGCCACCTGCATGGATTTGTGGATACCTCAGGGTTGAAGAGTGCTCTGTTGTTTGTATTGAGCCCAGAGGAAAAGTGATCATGTTGCCAAATTCCTTGTTGTTACGCCAGCAAGCTTTCTGCACCACTTTGTCACATGCTTTCTTCAACACCAGCGTAGAAACATGCATCCATTGTTAATCTCCGCCATATTAGAGTCATGACGCTTGGTGGATGAAATACCAACAGCACTCACAAGATTTCGCATGACTTCCTCTAGCAACTTGTATTCTTCCACATAATATCCCACTTTCAAAATTCATTGCCTTTGGTATGCTCGATAATCACGTTTGTTTTTCAAATATCCCAGATTAGAGGTTCTTTGGTTCTGCCCCATTTGCATATCGGATATTCAGCGTGGGCGTCCGCTTGCGAGTGAGAAAAATAATTTATCGTTTATTTTTCGAGTAGGTACATCTGCCTAAAATCCAACCAACATTTTTTATATCGTTTGCCATCACTTCCTCTATTTCTGTTTTGTTATTCGTCACAATCTACATAGCACTAACCTGTCTTCTTTTCTTCAGAAAACCTTGAGATTTTTTTGCGAAACTCTAAGAGTTTTAGTATCGGATTCAAAGCTTGCATCAAAATCATTTACGTATCCACAGTCACTGGGGTAATGCAAAAAAATGATTTCAGAAACAAAATTTTGCGTTTGTAAACCAAACAGTCTAATGGCCTTTGAGGCATAATTTAAGGTATTCCACTACTTGGTGAAACCTGTCAAACGTTGCACTTAAAAAAGTCAACTCACAAGGATCTTAGCTAACAGAATAAGATCCCCACTTCTCATGAAATCTCAAACTGAACGCTGACGTTACGAAGAGGCGGCCTCACCTCACAGAAACAAAATCTTTTTTTAAGCAGTGTTGTTGGAGATTTAATTTTTTTTCTATTTATTTTCACTAATCCCTTTTGTTCAGGGAGTCCGAAAGGTACATCATGTGCGGCAGACGCATTTTCCGCTATAGCAGAAGAATCGACCACTTGCCGTGCATGCGCAGGTTCTGCTAGAAACCGGAGCAAAAACAAGAACATGCAACAGACTTACGGTTTCGTGTAAATTTGCGCAACGTACCTCAACTTATTCACCAAGAGCTGCAATTTCACCGCTGCACAGTTTTTCAAGTGTGAAAGAATCACTTGAACTAAAATAGTGATTTTACGCTTGCCTTTCTCTCTTGCCTGCCCTGCCTTGTTTTTCATTGCAGCGCTCGTTTAGACTGCTTGACTGTGAAAGTTACTGTTTGTTAAGAGATAGCTGCACTACTCTGAACTGCTGGCCCGAACGCAGCATTGGGGAAATCACAAGGATACTTACTTTAAGTCACTGCAAGGTGCACTTAAATCAAGGGTGAAAAATTTTCCGTGAATTTTAGTAGAGCGCAGGAATTTTTAATAGGGCGCACATGTAAGCTTTTCCATAACATTGCACTTAAAACTATAAACTAAGCATTGCTGCCTCGCTGCAAATCTTATTCGTGCACTTCAAGTTTTTGGTCACGCGGCAAGAGCGCGCGATTGCATTTTGCGCCCCTGATTTAAATGACATTTTCAATCGCGTAAAAACATTTTTTCATGTAGACGATACCGGAAGGATCTCGCTAAAAGCTTACAGAAAGTCGTGAAGCTTTCATTCGAAATTGGTGTTTGTGGCGAATTCGGGAAAAAATCATATTTCTTTCTGTTTGTTATTTCCCGATGATAGGCCGTGGCGTATTGTTTAGCAGCTCCAGGCATGGCCCGTATTTGATCACCTGCAGTGCGATCGATTTGTGCAGCGCAGGCATTTCGGCAGAGGCGTGCCTGCTCGAAGGTATGGCCTTGGTTTGAATAAAGTTAAAGTTGCTCTGTGTTTGTTAAGAAAACACTGCCGTTAAGCCAAACGCACCGAATGCGTGGCGTCTGTGTAAAGTAAAAAATATGTCCTAGCAAACTACCAGAAAACTTTTGTCCCACGTAAATAGGAGAGGATGGTGTTCTTGTTGCACCATCCAAAGCTATGAGCCTGACGAAGAGCGCAAAATTGTTCTGCTTTTCGAACACACATAGTTTTCTAAATGCAGCTACGAATGTTGTTCAACAACGCCTTGCACTGCTTTGTTACCTAAGTTTGTCCTTTGGTTGGTGCGCATTTTTGCATTTCTGATGTGTAATTTTGACTGAGGCTTGATTGATCAGAATCGTTCAAAAATGTACTGTTGAATAAGTAAAATGGCGCCCAGCAAAACCGCTAAAAAATTCTTTTTTGAACAAGAGTTTTGTAATGATTTTCTGTGGTCTGCTGTTAACCTGGACGTACGTTTTCTACTCCGTGATATCGATTGCTGTAATTGCGTTGTAATCAAGAATCGCTTGCTATTGTTTAAGACACTGCCGCGGAGTTACTTCCGTGTTCGTTTATGCAACTCCATATTCTGTACTTCTTCAAAGGTTTATCGTCACTGTGTGGTCTTGCTATAGTTATTTTTTAACCTGTAGAGGCTCCGTTTGTTTGCCATATACTTACTATTATGTCTGTAAAATACGTTGGAATATTTTCAGCAATTGGTACTAAGATCACTTTTCAAAACATGAATAATTTCCTTCTCACTGCGACATTTTAATCCCAATATTGTAAGCAAGATATCATTTTCTGTGATTTTGAAAGCGACCTGACGTTTTTCAAAAGTGGACGCCACTGCGAGCAATTTGCTTCAGTTGTAACTTACGTGATTTTTGAGTATTTTTGAAAAATACAAGCGTCACAAATACTATCTTTGACTCTTTGTTTATATTCAATCCCAATTGGATAAAGCATTTCGCAAAATCGTATGACTTTCTTCGGCGCTTAAAATAACCTCTCTGTTTTTATTTATCAAGAGAAGCGTTTTGCGGCAATTTCCGACACGGGAATTGAAGCAAAATAAAAGAGCAGCTTTGCAGAGTTGTGAAGACATCAAAAGGTTTTATTCTAGAAATAGCACGCTCTTCTTTATAGATTTATCCCTCTCAAAATGTTATTAACTATTGACAATAACTCAACCGAACGAAAACATGTTCGTGATGTAACAAATAAAAGAAGCGCGGCTTTGTGACGCAACAGTCCTGCACTGAAGCAATCGAAAGTAAACGATCGAGTCACTCCCTGGCTTTGAAAAAATTGTTTTACTTCTTTCGAATTTTACATCAAAAGAAAAGGATTTTTTGCCAACGTCGTTCACTGCTAATTATTAAAAGATGTCGCTGTCCACCAAAGTGTGCAAAAATCACGAGCGTGCACACATCGCCACTTGCACGCACTCAGTCACCCGAGCTCACTAAAGTAAACAGCTTAACAGTAACTTGCAGACAAACATACCGTAATAAGCGAAAACGCTCCATGCGCAAACCCTGGTAATACTCTGGAAATGAGGTGAGCCGACAATCGCTGAGGGCTTGTACAGCCACAGATCACCTCTTGCGAGTAAAGAACCAATGGACATAGATACTTTGTCGCAGTGTTTTTCCTATAGTTGTTTATACGATCAGGCAGACAGGTCCAGCAAAATAATTTCCTGTCGATACGGTCCACAAGCAGCAATTGTTTGTCTATGGACCGTATCACTTTCTACCAGGTATTTTCGGTATGATAGTCAATCTGCTCAGCACTGACATTATTTTCGTAACCTGGGTTGAAAGCAATTGCTAGCGACAAATCAAAACTACTGTCCGCAAGAGAATTAGGATCTTGGCTGAAGCCTTTTATTGTGAAACTGATAAGTGACTGCTGTCAAAACAATTTTGCAAGGCGCGGTGACAAGAAGCATTTTGTCAACGTTTTAGTAAAACGCGCTGTAGCTCTCTTTTGTACAATTGCGATCATGAAATGTTGTTTGACAGAGGCCTAATAATTTAATCAGCACATCAGCACTTGACCGGTGTCCCTCACCCGTGTCTTTGCTAAGAAGAAAAGGGACAGTCAAAACTGTCAAAACTTTAGTGATACCTAGAAATGTTAAAACTTAAGTTATATCTACAACAGAAACCTGCTTAAACTTGCATTTTTAACTTCTGCAGTATTTCCCTACCGGAAAGGTGTGGCAAGCGTATTTTCTTCGGGGTTTTGTTGTTTTTATGAGAGGATAACTTGGTAAACCACAGCCTATATCACCGATGAAAAACCGTTTACAAAATTTTTTGTTTCAAGATATCACCACTGTACCGCATCTCATCGAGCCGGGCATCACAATCTAGGAAAAACTTTCTTCAAAAAGTTACTTCAGAAATTTTCTTCTAGTTCATCAGAAGCTAGCAAATATTTTCTGCCCCTTCATCATATCTCTCTTTATACACATCATTATTACAGCCACAGCATAACCGATTGTCTCCTATAAACTGAAAAACAACTTTTTTCTTTGAAGTACGCAAGGGCCATGTGTGCAAAATGCAACCTTGATGAAAATTTATTGCAATTTTTAACGAGGTTGGTGATGTATACATTTCTATAGGGGTTGGCAATATACACATTCATATTCCTCTCAAACCACAATGACAACGACATATCATGTAAAATGGAGCATCAAATTGAAGGCGTTTACGTCTGCTTTAAACCTCAAAAAGCAAATGAGGTCTAGGAATGCTCTGAATAGTGAACAAACTTAAGTTGATATCTCCAGATCACTTGAAGTAAATTACGTCCCTGGCAAAGACGAGCTCTGGTTTACCATGCATAGAAATGTGAAGCTCAAAATTCTTACTGCGAGTATCTCTTTTACTCTATGCAAAACACTTCTCCATTGTTACAAAAGCCGAAGTAACGCGTCGTCATATCTGAAAAAGTCCCTCTAACGTCGTCAACCAACAACCGCCATTGCTCATTGTCTTTAATTCTCCTATGTTGTTTTGTTAATTTAAAGCAAGTTATCACAACCAACACTATTAGCAGCCCCCGTGGTGATGACAGACAGCAGTCCAGGAAGTGAAAGAATGCATTCCAAAGGCTGCAAATTTTTGTGGTCACTTTCACCTTTTCTCCTAAAAATGTGCTACTTAAGCAGTTTTCATTAAATCCTGTTTGTTCCACGCCCCCTTTTCATTTTCACGAAAATCATATGACCCAATATGATTCACGTGAACATGGGCATCAGAAAGGGGCAAGGCGGAGACTTGCACCCTGGATTTTGAAATTGTACATTTTGCCATTAACTTTTCAATAAAAAATTTTTTTCTCTTAGCTTTGGAGTTGGTAAAATGAAATTTCTCCAACGTTAGCTCCCTGAAAAATCCTCCATTTTCCTCCGCTCGGAAAAAAAATCCTTCCGACGCCCATGAAAGTGAAGAAAAAAACCGGATCGTACGCCCTGTCAAAAATTGCTATGCCTCACCGATGGAGCACGCACCAGGGGCGTAACGACGTTAGATGGCCCCCGGGTCAATAGGCAAGTTGGCCCCCCCATGTTCGAAACTGAGGTCTTTCGGAAGCAAATGTGCTGTATTGAATGAATCCCCCATGTTCGAAACTGAGGTCTTTCGGAAGCAAATGTACTGTACTGAATAAATTACTTGTGACATTGCTGGAACCTTTCGGCGCTCCCTGCGTTGATTCGGAACCCCCATAGTGATTCGGCTCCCGGGATATTGTGCACCCCTTGCCCCCCATCGTTACGCTCCTGAATGCACACACCTCGAGAAACACCACTTCAACTTGTAAGACATTAGGGAGTGTAAGAATGCATTCAAATTTCGCATGGGTGAAGGGCAGTGGCGTAACTAGAGGGGGCAAGGGGAACATCTGCCTCGGGCACAACATTTTGGGGGCACCAAATTGTTGTCGGAATGTTACATAATAAGTACGAACTGTCAAAGATCAGCGGATGCTGATAATCACGATTTACAAAATACCGAATCCCTGCGGCTGCTATCCATTTGTGGAATCTCACCAAGATCACCAAAGTTTGCAAAGCGAACATTAACGAGCCTTAGTGACGTTTTATGGCGGAGTTTCTGTCTCCACTTCTTCAGCAATCACCGCCCGCGCGTGGTTTGACGCACGCTACTCACGGCTGCGTCACAATGCTTTCAGATAGCCAGGTTTATGCCAAATTTCAGAAATGTAGTTATTTTAAAAGTGGTATGGTATGATAAAATGCTGTTCTTGGTCTTTTTTAGCAATTTGGTGCAATTTGGCATTTTTGGTCCATAGGATCTGGCAACCCTGGGTGCATAACAATGGGCGCGAATCCAACGTTCCCAGTGCATGCAGTATGCTACTGCGCATGTTTTCAGAACAGCGATGACACTTACAGTATGTTGTTACAACACACCTGATTTTAGGTAAAA
>JGI24022J15233_10003677_pt1 | contig 15388 bp, 6 predicted proteins | sample Ectturendosymbi2_FD_15233 | JGI IMG/M metagenome (IMG submission 15233)
CTTCTTTAGTTTGAAACGATAACCAAACACACATTAGGGTAAGAGATTGATGAAAAGAACTTGAAAGTCATGAGTCTAACTTATTTTCACCCTAAAATGAGAGGAAAGGTGGAAAAAAAAGACAACCCAGTCAGCATCAGATTTGTCGCCAAAACATCAGACATCCGAATTTATCTGAGAACATCACATCAAATGTCATGTTAAAATATCAGAAGTGGCAACACTGGTGTCAATGTTCCCGAACTTCTGGTGCAGTCTCGAGGTTGCCACAGCCGAACCCAACCTTGGTTTCGTCATAAAGGGTAACATGTACTGGAAACGCACTTTTCTTCCCATGGTTACTATCGTTGTTACATCACAAACATATGAAGCTGTTCTAGCCATTTACACCACATGTTACTGCGTGATCCGTCAGAAAAGGTTTCAATCAGTCGATTCGCAGAACGAGAGAACACAATACGAGACTGCAGTGTTTAGCTACCACGATGCGGAAACCTGTAATGTAATCAGGAGCTATGAAAAGTGCAAAACTTCTGAGAAAAAGCGCAAGAATCTGGCAGTCTTAGCTACAACGCCGCGACTGAATCGCTTTTTCTAGCAAAACTTTCAAGCAGCAACGTTAGAGCAGTGGCGCTAACCACAGCACCTGAAAATGAAGGTGAAAATCAAGGCATTAGCTTGGAAACAACTTTCACATTCAGCCTGGCTGGTTATATTGACATATTATTTTTCCGGTGTTTTTGTTGGTAATCTCTGGTTTCTGCTTATTGTTCGGATGAATGTTGTTTCGTGCCGAGTCACTCTCTAGCCTGTGGAATATTTTTTCTTTGTTAAAAAAATACACTCTAGCATTGATATCATACATTCTCTTCTCGCAGCTAACTGTATGTGCATTTGAGTAAGCACATTCTCGACTACCGGAAAAAACAAACGTGAACCTTGCAAATCAGCGAAAAACTAATTCTTACAAACGATGACGTCATGAATTACGTCCTAGGGGCCCTCCAGTAAAAATTGCCCCGGGCCCCCCTAGCCTTTAATCCGGCTCTGGTTGTATTGTTTCTCTATTAGAGGCTTTGCTAGTCTTCTGTATAGGTACGTTCGGAAGGATCCACCAGTCAGTATGCATAACTTCACAAAAAGCATATGACCAAATATTGTAATTTATTCGTCAACCTGCTGACTCAAATTTTGGTTAAAATATATGGTTTCTGTAACAGTTGTTTGAGATAGTAAGCTTATTGAGACGTACCTGTGATATGAAACTTGGCCAATTAAAATCTTCATGAGAGAAAATTTGTGTGTTGCAAACAGTGGAACAGTTACATATGTACACAAGTTTAATCAGAAACAAAAACGTAAAATTGATGTAATGCGATCATCCAAGGGAACGAAGTTTTTCCGCAGCTAACTGTATAAGGTTCCTAGTTCTGTGTGGTAGAGTGGTATGAGGTCATCTTTCTCGTTTTTTACCTAATGCAACGAATCCCTACCAGGGGTCGATGTTGCTTTCTTTCTGATGGGAATTCGACCTGCTCACAGAAGAGACAAACAAAACACAAATGGCACTGCTGTTCTATTTTGCGTCAACCCTTCATCTGAGGCAATGGTTTTATACAATAGTCTTTAGGTGTGCAGTTCTTCACCAACATTGAAAGGAATGATATGTCTTTGCATACCTGGCTAATACCAACCGCATGCAGGCTATATTTTCCTAGCGTTATTCCGATGGGTACTCGATCTGACAATAAGCTCACTTTCATCCTCAGTTTATCATTAGGCCTACCTCACTTTCCAATAGTATAACAGCGTGCCTAATTTCATTAGCTGCAATCAACGTATTTAACCTATGCGTCTATTCCCACAGACACTTCAGAGTTCAAACTGCTGCAGTGTTGTTTTGTTTGACATAAAATAAATTGCAAGTCAATATCAACCAACAATATTTTTCAGCCGATGTTGTAGAACTATAAGATATATAAAAATTGTTTTCGTCACATTTTTAAATTAAGACTTAAATTGATTCTGACACCTATTCAATCCAATGTTCGAAACAACACTGCAACTTTTAGCGAGTCCCTAACCAGTAAAAATGTTTCTATTTAAATTATTTGAGCCACTAATATTGCTTGAGTTGAATCATTTGTTTTTCGTGCATTTCCAATATATCAGCACCAGTCAGTTTCTATTCAAAGATTTGTATTTTTCTGTCTAACGTTTGTTCCCAGACTATGATTCAAATCGAGTCGTTGTCGTATATGGATAAATTGTGACAGGAATAGACTTGCTAACAATTTAAATCAAGCGTGTGGCCAACAACGATATTTGAACAAAACATAGCTTGAAGTGTTTGATGGTATTTTTGGCCAATCATGATGATAGTTCAGTCAAAATAATGCATGACTCGAGTTGCATCAAACCCAATTAATGCCCTGATCGACAATTTTACTGCCACATGTTTCAAAATGTTTACATTAGATTGCATTTCCATCTACATCGCAAGCATGATAAAAAAAACTCACCTAAAACCGAATCATTTTCACTGAAGAAGCAGAAAAAAATACGTTTGTGCAAATTGCCTAGAAAAGATTTCATTTTCTTCTACTGTAGGGAAAGACCCTCATCGATACCACTTGATGCATTTTCCCCTTGCTCGAGCATATCTCATCAGCATACACAATAAAGCGCAAGGCGAAACTCTGTTCAGTACTAGACAAGTCTATGTTTAAGGATTTTCCAATGAACAAGAAACAATATTGCAAGCGTCTACAATAGTATATATNAGATGATTGTTCGCACACAAGACAGCAACTTCAAACCGACACCTTATTTCACTCGTGCAAAGACAAAATAGTTAGATTTGAAACAAAACAACTGAGAAGAGAATGAAGGACTTGAACGTTCTGGTAAGTACAAGTTAACCGCATACAAATACCTATAGGTGCTGATGTGTCATTAAATTTGCATGTATGTGTGCAGCTAGTTTTTACAATATTTCAAGTTGCTCTCACTGGCGCTACGTTTGCAGAGTACCTTCATCAAAAAGCTGTTGAGACAAAACTGCGTTTAGTAACATTCACAAGCAGCAGGAATCTTCAGCAAGGCCAGAGTGTTGGTGAAGCATCTAGCAAAGGATTTAGCACATTTTTAGTTCTGATATACTCACATTCGGCTGGTGTTGATCATGACCGACTAGGAACATGATTTTGCAAAGTGTTCCGCGAAATACATTTAATTTTGTTATCTTGTTTTGCAGCTGATTGTTGTGTCTGCTCTTGCAATTTCTTGTTCCACAAATCTTGAATATATGTCCCGACAGGAAAAGAATTTGTTTAGTGTGGCAACGAAGAACATGGACACTCAATCGATAAGGTTGGCTTCCAACGTTTTGTGTGTCTAAAACCGATATCAGGTCATTATAAGTTTTGAAAACGGCGTTTGTAAACAAGAACGAAGTTGCCGCAAGGTGGTTCTCAGAATGATTTGCCATGAAGGGAATTTGTGAACAACTCTGTTGCTTTCAATAGGAATACCTTCAGTGGAACGAACGTGGCTAAAGTCATCCATACAAAAGATATTTGACGAAGGTTACGTTTTAAGACATGGCGACCCTTCTCCACATTCCAAAATATTTTCAGACCTTGAACAATGAGTTTGACGACGGCGTGGTCATGAACGGCTGAGAATTTTAATTCCCTTTACTTTCACGTTGCCAATCTCCTTATTAGCAGATATGTCTTACTTCAGAGGTACAAAATAAATGCACATCAGTTTTTGGATGTCGATAAAACCTTTCTTGCTTCAGTGTTATATAGTTGTGAGTAAAACAAGCCTAAATGTTTGTTCATTCCGATTTAAGGTAAACTAACTCTTAGTCTTTGGTGAACTTCATTCGGAATAATCGTTTAAGTGTGTATGTCGCCAATATACAAATACTCATAGTCTTTTAACCTGCAGAAAAACAATCAGCTTCTAACGATTTTTTTGTCTTCAAAGATTTTTGTGCGAACATCAGTGCAAAGTCGTGCTCAGTCCACAACGTGAAGAAAGCGGACCATCCCGTTGGACAAAAGCAGTTTTCGAATGTAGAAACCTGGACGACCAATTCGTTCCGATGGTAATTTGTGACAAACACTGCGTTAATCCTCTGCGCAATTGCCGACGTCTGCGAAAGTACAAGAACGAGCAAGTTCTTGTTGAGGTTCCTATGAAAAGCAGAAACAATGTAACCACCAGCGTTCAGATACCAGTTGCTTGTCAGTGTGTAGTTCTACGGTCCTGGCGAGCATGTTCAATTCGGAGTCATATACCTCGGTGAACAGACTGAACTGCAAAACATTCTTTTGAAATCTTCATTTTTTCTCACAACGTGCAATTCTACGTGTTGATATCGCATCGAATCAGTATTTATATTTGTTTGTAAACAAACATGCAAAACCTGCAGTTATTAAACGCTTGAATTTGTGGTAAGTTTGTTTGGTTTAATTTCCTTAGCAATATTTTAATGTGTGTTTCTGAAATATCTGCTTTGAAAATATTCGTGTATTTCATTTGCTCTTGGTTTTTAATCTTCTAAATACAGTAGTTTTGATCATGTTTGTAGAGATTTGTTATCCAGGGAAATAATAAGCTTCCACAAAGGATAATTGCAGTTTTCGAATACTAGTCTACGCCTAAGATGTTAGCTTGACGTTTTTGACCAATATATCTTCATTTGTGAAGTAAGGTTGGAAACAGGTATTAGACTTGGACGGGTTTACAGTGCTAACGATAAGTTCAAGTGTGGACCGCGATTGCCATTGTTTTTTCATCTAATTATCTGTTATGTGACTCAAAATTTTGTTTGTAGCTCCAGTGCCTAGTCGTCTATGTGTTTAGAACTTTGATCAACAGAAAATATTACAAAAAGGTTCAGAGNATAATATTTGTTTATGCATCGTCTGATGTCCAAAGAAGTTTCAGTTGTATAGGTTCAATGTTCTTTCGTTGTCCGACAAGTTACTGCGTTAAACCAGGTGTTGGCAACCTTCTGTGCACTGCGAACCGGTTTAAAATTGAAATTGTTTCGAGGACCGTCCTTCAAAAAAACATAAATGTTCAGCAATGAATGTTTGTTATAACTCATACAAGTTATTACAACTTTGATTCAATGAGAACCTTGAGCTTATTTTGTCGCAACGAGACGCTCCCACTTACGAAGTATGGAACTTAATGGCACCCGCAGTGTGTCCCTCACGTCCAGTCTGTTTAGCGGTTTCGTGTTTATTGCTACCATCACAGAAAATGCAGACTCGCATAAGTAGGATGTGGAGAATGGCAGCAAAGTTTTTAATGCTTTTATGGCAAGGTCAGGGTATTCTGGCAAAACCTTCATCCAAAACATTGGTAGAGTGGTTGTATGAAAAATACATTTCAGGCTACCATCATTTGCAATGTCCAGAAGTTGGTCCTCTTGTCGTGCAGGTAAGGTCGATTCACCTGATCTGAAAATAAATGGATTACTGATCCATTTCTTTGCAGTGCGAGAGTCTTCAGCGCTTGATTTGAAAAGTATTAGCATTTAAATTTTTGTCTGATAAAAATGAGTGAAAAACAAACATCAATGCTGAATTTTTTTGGGAAATGGGTCAACACCATCTTAAGAATCTGACGTCGAGGACGGGGTGCCTACAACCACAATGAAAGGAAAGCTTCTTTCAATCGCCAATATAATGAGTTGTACTTGAAGTACGGATTCATTTCAACTGGTGGTTCCGAAGCACCTTCTTCGCTCTGCGTAATTTGCAACAGCAAGTTATAAAACCAGGCAATGAAGCCTTCGAAACTACTTCGGCACATGGAGACTAAGCACCCCGCATTAAAAGATAAACCTTTGCAGTTTTTTGAAAGAAGGAAACGTGCTTACGAAGGTGTAAAACGATTATTGAGAACTGCTTAATAGATTCAAATGCACTAAGAGGATCGTATTTGGTGTCTCACCGCATCAGCACGACTAATAAACTATTTGCCATTGGAGAAGAATTCATTCTACCTGCGTGTACTGATATATGCCGTGAAGTTTTAGGAGAATCGTCAGAAAAAACATAGCGCAGAGTCCTATTTCGGCGCGCACTGATGCGAGACGAATTGAGGATATGGCGGAAGACATTGAAACTCAATTGTTAGAGCTGATTGTAAAGCCACCATGGTTTGCGATTCAGTGTGATGAGACTACAGATATTGAAAACAAAGCTGTGCTGCTAGTTTTGTTCGATATCTTTATGAAGAGGATATTCATGAGGACATTTTATGTACATTGTTCTTGCCAAAAAATACCACAGCCTCAGAACTATCCAAGTCTCTAAATGAATATTTCACAGGAAAACTGAACTTATCTTCTTTTGTCGGTGTGTGCACGGATGGAGCTGCAGCCATGATTGGCAGTCTGTCTGGTTTGACTGTTTGGATTAAGGAGGTCGCACCAGAGTGCGAGTCCACTCATTGCGTCATTCACTGGGAAATGCTGGCGAGCCGAAAAATATCACCTGAGGTTCATTGTGTATTCTATGATATACTTAAAATGATTACCCTTATTAAAACTCATACATTTAAAACCCGGCTGTTCAAGCATTTATGTGAGAAGATGGATGCAAAGCACAAATACTTTTTCTTACACACAGAAGTAAGATGGCTCTCCAGAGGAAAATCATTGAACAGAGCGTTTAAATTACGTCAACCACTGAAAAGGTTTCTATTACAGACAAATTCAGATCTTTCTAACAAATTTAGTGATGAAAAATGGGTTCTCAAACTTGTCTACTTGTGTGACATCTTCAATCAGCTCAACGAGCTAAATCTTTCACTTCAAGGCAAAATGACAACCTCATTCACGTTGGCAGATAAAGTGGCTGCATTTAAAGACTAACATAAATTGTGGGAGCAGCGTGTAAACAAACTGGTATTTGACATGTTTCAAACATTAGCAGAGACTTTAAAAGACAGCGAGCCTGAGCAAGCGTTTTCCGACTTTGTGAGCAGTCACTTGCGGGTTCTTTTACAAGACATGACGTGTCGATATGACGAGTTTGCATGTTGTGCGACCCAGGGTCACAAGTGCGGATGCATTCCAAGTAATGACAAATGTACTTCAGCGGGAGAGTGCATTCCCATCAGTTGGATCGACGACACAAGAAATGATTGTGGCATAATCGACAGTGACGGACCATGCAAAGCAATTAAAGTTCAGTGCGAAAATTGCCAGATTACAATTAATCGATGTTCAACAAATGAGAGTAAATTATTTTTGCTGCAAAATTCAAATAAAAACACCACAACCTGCCACGTGAACAACCCATCCTTCTATCATCTGAATCTATCAAGAGAATTGATGTGCATTTCATCTTTCCGTGGAAAATATCTTGGAGAGATCTTTCAATGTGAGAATGGAGACGTCATCGACAATGCTCATTATGCGGCACAAAGATACAATGTCGAGATGGGAGTGACGAACAACAGTAACACTCTGGTTTCCGTAGTTCAGGAAAGTCACGAAAAAACGTCTGTGTTTTGCCGCAGAAAAACCTTTACCATTCGACGTCTTAGTGCGCAGATGGTTCAGATGCATGTTTCGAAGATGGCGAGTTCCGATGTTTTTTATTCTTGGACAAAAAGCTCATTATTTCAACAAAACAGGTTTGTGACCGAAACATCGACTGTTTTGATTGTTCGGATGAACTTTTGTGTTCCAATCAATCAATTGCACAAGTGCTTATTGGTGATGAGGGGTCAAGATGTCTTCCGGGACAGATGCACTGCAACGGTTCCACTAAATGTGTGGCCATGGGCAAGGTTCTTTATGATTCTGCAATTAAATGCAAAGAACAAATCAGCCAAGGGTTTTGTCGCCACGAGCAGCAATCCAGTGCTTTTAAGGAGTGTCACGCCAATCATGCGACAAAAAAGACTACATCGTCACTGCACGCGCCACATGCTGCGACAAAAGACCAGAGTGTAGGTAGATGGAAGATGAATGCAAGTCAGTCACCATGCGTTCCTCGACCATCGTTTTGTGATGGTAAATGCGGGTTGAAGAGTCGCGGATATTCGTTTGGAAACCGTGTGTGCGATGGATATATTAACGACGTCATCCGTGGTTCAGACAACTGCAATACGAGAAGTGGAACAAAAGTGTCCGATGAGGTTTGCATGCAAGAGCAAAGGAATGGTCAGCATCGACATACTTTACTATTGTGACGGCATATTCCACTGTGACAATCATTCTGACAAAACAAGCAACGATTGTTTGAAGAAACGATTCAATTATGCAGCAGCTGGAGGCGCCATTTCCATCAGCAAAGAGTTTGTTTGTGATGGAAGACTGACTGCAACCGAGGTGAAGATGAAAGTCGTCAACTGTCAGGAAAGAAAATATTTTATTACAAAAGTGGTAAACCAATTTCAATCCCTAGAAAGTTTGTTCAAAATGGTACAAAAGACTGCGATGAAGGGGTAGACGAGTGCAAAACTTTATTTTCAGATAGATATGAAATGATTGGCAATCCTGGTCTTCCCTAATTGTTTTGGATCATGGGTTTTGTGGCTTTGATTGGAAATCTAGACACAAATATTCCAACAATGATGGAGATGGTTTTTGACGATTAAAGAAATACATCTATTAACAAAAGCAACAGTTTTGCAAAACTAGCAAATAGATTCTTTATTTCCAAACTTGCCATTTCCGACTTTTTAATGGGAATCTATTTGATAGGAGTTTTTTGTCAATGTGTGAATTACTCGGGACATTATTGTTTTGTTGATAACAAATAGAGATCAAGCAATCGTTGCTTGATGCTTAGTACATTTGCAATTATATCATCAGAAGCATCTGCTTTCACCATGGCATCCATGTTCTTAGCATTGCTTGCAGATGATAGGACTGACGATGCGTAGTGTTACGTGAAATCGATTTCCTATTAAAAATTTGTGATTAATTCCTTGCTTCTTTCCCTTGTGGAGTGAAATTACTTCAACACTCTCCGATTGGTCTCAATCTACAAACCATTTCTGAACCGCACTGTGAATTTCAAATGGATCATTCTCGTTGGAGTTTCATTATGGCTGTTTTCCCTATTTTTTGCTTTTCTTGCATGGATACCTCTGGAATCTGGTTATTTTGTGTTTGAAGTTTGGTTTCCCAAACATTTTTTCCACACTGACACAATTTCCAAGCTTTACTATCCTGAAGCGGAACTCCCCGGTTGTTGAGTCCTGCTTCACTGTGGGATTGATCCTCGAACCTCGGGAAGGATGGATTGTGGCATCATCGATGTTAACTCCACGCCAGACGAATCGGCCAAAGAGAGCTGTTACTTCCATGTTCATGAAAGTCACTTATGTGTCACTTGTTTGGTCTTTCCCTTCTCCTTGCTTTGGCTGACTTTGCTCACATGTAGCGGTCGTGCTAGCGTGACTGCCACACTATCCACATAGATGCATTGCACTTGATTTAAATATACATGGATAAAAAATGAATGTTTCACATCCAGCACTATTAGCACTTTCATTGTCAAAACCTTGCTAAATTTGTTGCTAACAGCAATTCCTACAATATTCTAAGTTCCAAATTGATAACCTATACGTCACAATTTTCAGAAATGTTGTGATTAAGATAGCAAAATGCCACCTTAGATTATTTCCTATAGCATAACGATGCATACTTATACAAATATTTCACCTGAATAGGTACAAATGCAAACTTTATACTTAGTTCACTATTTTTTGTCAGAAATGGAAAAAATTTTATTAAGTTACTGACATTGAACTTCGGCCAATAGCAAAATGTTTTCGAAAATTCAAAAAACAGATTGGGATTAAGTTTCATTTAAAAGCAAATGCCAACTAAAATAACCAGTCAGTGAAACCTTTTGAAAGTATAACCTTTTACTTTCCTTTGCTGCCTAACATCATCTGACTGGTGACAAATAGGTGCACCGTCACTTGTGTGGTAATAGGATGTTTCAGCAGCTATCATACCAAGTCCTACGGTACTTGTCTGAAGTGCATGAGATAAGCAGACAGTGACTTACAAACCCCTTTTCTCAATCCTGGTTCTTAATGGCTTAAACCAAGCATGATGGCACATATCACATGTAATGCTGTGCTTACAAGAAAATAGTATATTGTATTTATATAAAACTATTAGTAGCCCTTGATTTCATGCCACAGGATATGGTGATAAAAAGTCAATGTAAGCTGCCATCGAAGACCGTTTGCCTAAGCCTCTGAGATACTTTGCATACTAGCATGTTCTGCATTTTTGGTAATTGTGGTAATGTTTCCAACGCCACAACTGCCTTCTGTTCGTCAAAATACCTCCTGTGAAGAGAATGCGAAAAGGGAATTTGGTTGATGGAACATTGTCAAGGAATGACTCAATGTTATCTCGATATTTAGACCTTTTGATAAGGTAAAGAAAATGTCAGCCGCCCTTGACTGTAAACTACAGGAATGATGCCAAAAATAATAAGCTGCAGAGTACAATTGAATAATGCAATAGCTTTAAAATTCTTGGCTTTTTGAAGAGCAGGTTATTTAAATATTTACAAATGTCAAGTAAAAGAATTGCCTAAACCAGAGATGACGAACATGCTGCCCGCAAAAGAATTTCGTGTGGCCCACGATTATTTCATGCTTCAATATTGCGTGAAATAACTTCAGCTGTATGGTTCGCATGGGTTTTTATTACTTTCGTTTGTTGTTTGTTTCTGTTGATGAACAATATTTTTCGTTTTTAACAGGTTTCATAATATGACAAAAAAGTTGTGCGGCCCGCTTACTCAGCGGTAACCGAAAAAGTGGCCCGCGATAGCAAATAGGTTCGTCACCCCTGGCCTAAACATACTCTTAGGGTTTACGTTCAAGTAATATACTAAGTATATACCCCATCTCCATATGCTTGGTACAGTAGCATTAGCAACAGGCTGCTCTATCAAGAATGTCAATGAAGCAGTTTCTTTTGTAACTCACGATAAACAATTCAAATTCAATGACTTAAAAACGTTCAAAAATTTCACTTGCACAATCAGAATACAAAAAAAGTAACTTAATTTACATTAGCCACAATAAAGATTGTACAACTACATCATGTGCCCATCACCTGCAACAATCAGTCAAGGTCAACCGTACAACCACAGTGAATGATAACTCAATATAAAAAAGTGTGATCCAGGTTTATAGCACAATTCACAAATTCCTGTAATGGTGCAGAGGAAAAACACATGGACTATACACAATAAAATGAAATTGCAACATTTTTTCTTTCCTCTTAACAATGGACTACCTGTAACAGGCTGATGAACAACACTGTATAACAGTAAGGAGGGACCATTATTATGTTAACTCTTGACCAACTGAAATTCACATATGATTTTACTAGAAATGACCACACACACTTCTGCTTCTGATAAATGTGAAAAATTACTCCAGATCCAGTTCTTCACAAATTTTTGACTCTAGGTCCAGATCCAGGTCTGAAAGGAAACGCGAAATCCTGCTGGAGTCGACTCCGGCACTTCTTGGTGACCATCAGCCCACCTTGTACAGTAAATCTTTTAATGAAGGAAGTGGCTACAGAGCCACCCACGGATCTTCTTATTTCAAAATTTATTCCACTGTACTGCCTCATCTGACGCGGTTCGAACAAAGCAGTCAGTTTGTCACTCAACCAGCGTCGACCTGGTAGCCTACTGGTTAGGTTTCAAGTCTACCATGTCAATGGTTGTGATTCGCCTCTGATCTTGGCCGCTTGCGTTTTTATAATAATGACTGCTTGCAAGTTTCAATTCGTAGGACTAGCTTTTTTTCAAAACGTTATAAACCTTTGCTTTAGGGGCTAGGTTTAGGGGTTACTGTTAAGTTAGTGTTAGGTTACCCTTAGGTTAGAGTTACCTTAGATTTGGGTTAGCTTAGGGCTACGGTTAGGGTTAGGTTTACCTTTAGTGTTCACTATGTTTCTACCAAGCCTACTGCATTGTTGTCGTGCATTACTGTCACATTGCAGGAGATGATCGAATAAGGTGTCAAACTTAAAAATCCGCAGGCGGTTCTGTAGCCACTGCCTTTAATGTAATCTGCTAATCTTGTGTATCGGAATATAAATCCCAATTTAAATGAAAGTGCAGAACAGTTCTGAGTTCATGGCTAAAGCGGAGGAAACAGTAGTGACTAAATTAGCATGATTATCAACTTAAACAACTTATTAGCAACCTTGTAAGCTGTGATGTATGCAAATACGTTTCTGGAGATATGAGCCATGGCTATGCACCATTAAAATGTTTACAACTCAACAAAGGTTTATCCAAAAATCCTTGGGCAACACCAAAATTCACAATTCAAAGCAAGTCTATGCAAGATCCAAGCATAGCAGGATATTTTTTGTTATGCAAGCTTGAAGTATCTTTTAACATCCAGACAGTTGATTAGAGCACAAAAAAACACACATACTTTTAAAGGATACTGCATGCTAGGCAGACGCAGAAATCAAAGCTGTGTTCCTAGTGCTATACCAGAGTGCATTCAAGTTCGACTCCTTCTCCACTTGCTTTTTTCAACTTTGCGCAATAGCTGTATGACGTGACTTGTTTAAGATTGGTCACCAACTGACGCGCACGCTTTTTTTCTTAATCTGTAAGTCTCCTGCCCAAGAGTGATTGTGCAAGAGACTTTGAAACTAGATCTGTTGGGTCAACAGAACGTGGAAGTCCTACAAAGGATCTGTGACTTATCATTCCTGAAGAAACGCAACACATGTACATTACCCAATTTACCTGAATGTCTTATGCCACCAGGGATGCAGTGCTAACAAAAAAGGTGTGGGAACTACCCAAACACGTAGCCATTTCAAAACAGCTGTAAACTCATTTTAGAGCAAAACTTGAAAAAGGTGGGTGAACACTTTTCCTACGCATTCTCGCCCCACTACACGCCAGCATACCACAGAGTTTTGTCAAAGCTCACTCATTGTAACGTTGTTAGTTGTGTGCAATAACTGGTAAAATGGGAATGAGGCTGATAATACGAAATTAAGTGATGCAGGCCCGGGCATCGGAAGGATTCTCTCCAGGGGGGCCTCAAAGGATTTTTCCAGGGGGGACTAAAAGTAAAGAAATTTGATTTTTCCCACTCAAAACTCCAAAACATCCTTTTTACAAAAAATAAAAAAATTCGGAGGGGGTAAATGTCCTCCCTGCCCCCCTTCTGACTCCCATGGATGCAGGGTACTATGCGTGGAACAGCAAATTCTTGAAAGCAAACTGAAATGCCAAGTGTTTTCTGTACAGTTGGGGTCACTGTTTCCAGTCTTGGAACTGCTGAAACCAAGATTGGAAGATTGCGCCAAAGGCTGAACTGTACTTCTTGCCGGCGCGGTTGAAGTGAACGCTCTTGCCCAAGGAGCGTTACGGCGATTCACTCGGTGGCCGTGGAACGAACACCCAACCTTCCAATTGAGAGGCAGATACTTTGCCACTGACCAATTACTGCCCTAAGAGTTATTCTGATAAACGTACTTTTAGCTCAGAAAATCCAAGGATCTTAACAAAATTTTGTAATTGAAAATCTTCAAAAAATATAAATTTGGTGAAAATCTGTAATCAATCAGTCAAAAAAGTGATGGTGAAAATCTGCAATGAGTTAGTCAAAAAAGTGAAAAAATATGGCTTCTCGGACAGGAATCAAGGCGGTCAGATTTAATTCTTGCAAGAGGCCAGTCTATCCTGGAAAATGGCCAAAAAAAAGCCAAAGGGTGAAACGAAAATTTTGGGGCCAGTAAGTGTTGTTTGGAAGCAAATTTCTCAAATTTGTCCCCAAAAGGAGTAACCCTGATGCTGCAGCTTGCTGGAGTAGAGGCCTTTCGAGTAGTTTCCTAAAATAGCGGCCATTGTTATGCAATATTATTGAAAGAAAGGTAGTTACAAAGCCGTGGTGAGCATAACATGGCTGGAACCATTGCGTTAATATCTGCTGTGTTGCCCTCATTTGCCAAAGAAGATTCTCATGGAGCTTGGGACCGCTGATGAAATTATGAAAGCTTAAATTTTAATCAGTCTGAATAATTTCTTCACCTCTTTTCAATTATCTGCTTACAATAAGCGACTACATTTTGCCGCCCCCTGGAACATGCCGTCCCTGGCTATACCCAGAGTAGCCAGTGGGTTGCTACGCCATTGCTGCCGAGTCGTTGGATTGCTCAGGTTAATTTTAAATCCCAACCACAACCTATCTCTAAGCCCCAATCCCAAACACTATGATCCTAAAACCCTAACCTTAGAAACATAACCAGAAAGGCCTCTAAAACCCTAACAGTAAAACCCAGTGATAGGGTCTTGTATCCATCTCAAGACCCATTTTTGCAAGTCTCGATCTCCAAGGTTTCAGGTCTCGTTTTGGTCTCTGAGGCTACAGGTCATGCTCACAGCCTATTGTCTTGAGACTTTGAACAAAGAAATGGTTTGTAAAACTTCTGTGATTCAAAAAGTTTTGTTTGTTGTATTTGCAGGTAAGAAAGAACCAAAACAGGTGAGAGCAATGACAGAAATTCAAAAAACAATTCAAGTTATAAATGATGACAACATTTTTTGAAAAATGTCGACAAAATCAACAAAAAAGAACAATTTAAGCTAGGCAGACGCAGAAATCAAATTTGTGTGTTCTGTGCTAGACTAGAGGGCATTCAAGTTCGACTCCTCCTCCACACAGCTGTATAGCGTGACTTGTTTACGTTGCCTGACGAAACTGTTATTTCTACGTCTCTACAAGACTTTTGACCAAGCATGGCTGACTGTGCAAGACAGTTTTAGACAAAACACCAGCAAAGATCTTCAACTTGCATTACCTCTGAGAAAACCAACACATGTGTAACAACAGTTAATTTACTCGAATGTCTTATTCCACAGAATATTTTCGTCACAGCTCACACTTTGTCTGGTTGGTTTTTCAACTTTGCGCTGGATTTATGTCACAAAACTGCTCGCTAACCGATGGCCGCCTTTTTTCTTACTCTGCACGGATCTTGTCCAAGCATGGCTGACTGTGCAAGAGAGTTTTGGAATTAAAAAGTTTGAGTCAACAGAACATGCAAACACAGCAAGGATTTGCAACTTGCATTACCTCTGAGAAAACCAACACATGTGTAGTAACATTTAAGTTACTCGAATGTCTTATTCCACAGAATATTTTCGTCACAGCTCATACTTTGTCTGGTTGGTTTTTCAACTTTGCGCTGGATTTATGCCACGTGACTGCTCGCTACCCGATGGCCGCCTTTTTTCTTGCTCTGCACGGCTCTTGCCCAAGCATGGTTGACTGTGCAAGACAGTTTTGGAATACTCTTTGGCGTCCGGTTGCTTTCGGG
>JGI24022J15233_10003678_pt1 | contig 15388 bp, 21 predicted proteins | sample Ectturendosymbi2_FD_15233 | JGI IMG/M metagenome (IMG submission 15233)
ATGTGTCGAACACGAAACTAGTTTCCTTGTGCAAATAAATTATTGCGACTGATTCGCTTGATGTATGGTCACTGCGGTGGCTTTGCTATTATTGACTGCAAAGCACGTGTTTCACACAAACACTTTCTCCAGTTAGAGCTCACTTACGCACCAAGCACTGTGTGTCAGCTTCACGGAAAGGCCACTTGAGCGCTCAAGCGATTAGTGAATCAGCAAAAATCGTGTTAAGTGACCTGGAAAGTGGGTTAACGAGCTCACTTAATCGACACGTAAAAAAGTCTGATGACCGGCCGAGGACATACGGTGGCGGCATGGACTTACCTAGTCCCAGCGCCTTGGTGTGGAGCCCGCTAACAATTTCTTTCGGATGCTGTCTCCGCGACTTTGTCGTGTGGATGGATGTCCGACGATAAATAAACTTAGAAGTGATTTTTGTTGTTCGAAAGAGATCTATCGCCTAAAGGAAATTTGCAATTCTATATGTTTCTGATGTCACCAACGTAGTGACCAAAAAATGCTTTGCAACGTGCGAGTAGTCGTAAATAATCTTACTTCTTCGTATGTGTGATGCTTGATGGTCTTTGTAAATATCTCAAGCTCTATTGCTTGTGAATTTTTTGCTTGTCCTTTATGTCTTTCCAACCACAGGTCAGAGTCTCTAACACTAGAGGGACAATGTAAATTGTGTTTAAGGAAGGCTCATGTACTGGCGTTATTATCTTATAATGTAGAATAGCTTCTCAGAGCAATGAACGTAAGGTGACGTGAGTAAAATCTTTTATACTGAAAATGTTGTTACAGTATTATTAAGAATGTATTTCACTCTTAGATGCCTGGAAGAGATGATAAGGATGTAGATAAACTCCAAATGTGCAACAAAATAATTCGGAATCCGACCGGAAATAGCTAATTTTTTTACTTAATCCAGTTCCCCACAAAAAATTTTGCTTCCGGTACGTTCCAAACGACCGGTTCTGTTTCTTCATTTGCAGGCCGAATTGATGGGTTATTTGAAAGAAGACGGCGAGAAACGACTGGAAGCTCTGCTTAGTTTCGTGGCCGACGACGCTGACACTCAGTCATTGATAAACTGGCTCGACAACGTTATACCTGCCCTCTTGTCTTCGGGAATACCTCGATCTGTGGAGGTGCGCTGTCGTTATATGTTTGCCGGGTGTCTTTCTGATGCTGATGTGGTGCTTGTTCAAGAAATTTCTGACCCACGTAAACTGCTTCATCCATTTTATTCTTTTCTCCTGTTGTCGCAATGACTGATGATGGCTTTTCTTTCCGTTTGAGTTTTTCGATGTTTTTCTTAGGTGCTTAACCGCGTGATCCTCAAAAAGTTGCTCTTCTTCCTACTCATCCAGCTTTAAGAACCTTTTCTCTACCTGCACCGATTTTAGTGGATTTTGCCCAAGTTGGCAAACGTTGTTTGTTGAAAGTTGCTGCTATAAAATGACTTACGTAACCAACCTATCAGGTAGTGAAGAGGTTAATACGTTTCGTACATCATGATTTCGTCATTAGTCTGAGGCAGGAATGGATTTAGGAAGTCGACGTTTTGAGCTTCTACATTAACGGGAATCTTGTTGCAGTGGTGATTTGTTAAAATTCAACCAAAGCGCGCCCTATATTGTTCACGAAGTTATGATTTGATTAATTCGGAAGATGCCTTCGAAAAATGCGCTTAGAATGAAGAACTGTATTCTTGATGCGCCCTGTTTTATTGTTTATTTGCTAAGCGTTAACTGTATTTATAACACATTGCAGATCATAGCATCGTGGCTCTGTCGTAGAGCTGAGAATCTCGAACACATATTTCCTGATGAATGGCCGGACAATGGACTGAAGCTGGCAGGTGTTTTTTCAAACGTGCAAAAGCGACTGTGCAAACTTGGCTGTGTCAGGTGTGGATGGTTTTTATGTGATCTTCATTTGAAGTTCTTCGAGCCAGATTGAAACTTTGGGCGAATCAGCCCATCTTGACAAGTTTCATGTCAACAATTCGAAAACCGTCTAGAAAAGTATAAATATCTAGAAAAGTTATTTTATTGCTTTGTTATCGAAAGACCTGTAGATAGTGTGGCGGTCTTTTAATGCCTCAAAATATTGCATACTTACATATGAATGGTTGTCCGTTTGGTATTTGTGGCTTCCACTGACCCTAAGTTCGACAATACGAACAGAATATTTGTTTATTATTTAGCGTCTCCACACCCACACACATTGAAGTACAACTTACGCACACATGTCACTAACAAGGAACACAATGATAGATGAAAGAACACGAGCATAGGTACGTGGTAGTAGCAGAAAGATCATCGGTGTATATGGCTCTAACACGGTTGCTTTGAAGGGACATAGGCATAAATGTGGCGCAAGCAAAGATCACACGCATATATGGCGCGAACACTTATTATGATCACAACGCTGCATATTTCTCTGATAAGTTCCAAATAGACCGATTTATAAAATGTTGGAGGGGGTGGGTGACTGCGAAGGACCAGGTGTTATTTGGGCCGCAGAACTTCCAAGGGCGAAGCTACTTGTAGTGTAAAGGGAACAGTTTGTTAACAGGTGTATGGAGAAGTTGCTGCTCCTAGTATAAGGTTTTATATAAGCAATGCACAGATATGTGGTTGCTAGTAAGGCGCACAACGCGAACACTGTTGATGTGATGTTTAACACGTCTGCGTAGTGCTTTTGATTTGTTCTAAGCAGACCGATTCATAAAATGCATGGGAGGAGGTTGGGAGGCTACGGAGGGCCAGGGTCATTTGGGCTGCAGACCTTCCGAGTGCGAAGCTACTTGCGGTGTGAAGGGAACCAGTCCGTCAATAGAAATACGTGAAGTTCGACCACCGAGGCTTCATACAGTATGTTCGTATTAAAACACGTCAATTGCGAACAATACAGCTGTTCTCGTGTGTAGATTTCCAACTCGATATATTCGATCAAGTTACTGGACTAAGCTTTCGCAGAAGACGCATAAAATCCGACCTTTGTTTCGTCAGAGAGATCTTTTCGCAAACCTTCCTTGTGCTGAAAAACAAAAGTCCCGGCGTCTGTCAACTCCAGCAACTGATGTGCAGGCTGCGCGCTCTGTCCAGGATTCGAACCCGCTACCACTGCAGCATATCATTGCAGGAATTCGTGAAGGTCAGTGGCTGGCTACGAGGCTCAAACCGGCGCAATACACCTTTGTGTCTCTGGAAAGGCAGTGATATATCTGTGCAATGCTCACAGATGGTGGCACGGGCTTCTATGAGCCATTTTCGGGGTTCATGCCTTCGGGATATCATTGTGCCCAGTAAACTGTTTGGTTGGTTGTTAAAAGTAGAGTCATTTGTTTGAAGCGGATCATTTGGTTGTTTAAAGCGGAGTTATTTGCTTCAGGAAACAACGGCGACCCTGTCTTATCGCATGTTGGATGAGGTTTCGGTGCCAGAGCTCGTCTCTGCTTGTTTGGAAAAGACTGTGCGGCCATATTTGCGCGAAAGTGACCTGAACGAAGAAGAAACCTTATTTTCCTACGTTGAGGTAAGTGCCTTTTGAAGCGAATTTAGTCTTGGCGACTTCTCGCATTTGAACCTAAACTTCGTTGTTTTTCACAGAACCTCATCACCCGGCATCCTGTAACTGCCCGTGGAGCGTCGCAGCTTCTTTATGAACGCAAAGCGATTGCCGTGATACAGTGCTTGCAAGATACGAAGGCAAGTCACCTTGAGTCTGCCAGTGTTTCACCGAAACGTTGTATTCTTTCATTCACCTACGAGAGAAAATGCGTTCTGCTTCAGTGCATCTGTTTTTTGCTTGTTTGTTTTTATGCAAATTTCTTGGTTTACAAACGTAGATCGTTGTCATACGAGCTGATGCCGTCATGCGACGTTTGTTTCGTCACTATTGTTACCTTTTGCAGATTGTAGTTCAAGCCACAGCGTTGCTCGCGAGAAGAGCCGCGATGCCGTGGTTCTCCAACACCTCAGCCCTGGTGCGCAAAGCAGTGGAGTTAAGTGACACCAAAGCGCAGGAAGATGGACTGGTACGACTGCCTCTTGGCTTTCATTTGGTGATTGCCTGTGGTTTGAGAATTAAACCTGCTCCTGTCTGGTTTCTTGAACGTGTCATTTATGTCACGAAATTTGTGTCTTCTGCCTCTTGTTGCGATCGGAAACCCGAGCGGCAAGTGCGCAAAGCTTCACACTGTGGCAGCAAACAACAACAGAGATCACATGCCATGATCACTCTATTTTAGTTCGCGCCACATATATACAGGTGCTATTCTTTGCGCATTTCCCGTTCGTGGTGAATCGCGCATGCGACGCCGCGCCGACAGAGAGGTTGCAACACTTCCCAAGTGAAAATGTAAAGAAATCCTAGTTGCGTATCATGAAGTACAGGTCGTGATGCTTGTAAGGCTTGAGTACCTTATCCAGTGAAACTTGCAAAGCTACTGCAAGACAAGCGCCCCGCGGTATTTTAATGTTCCCCGGATGTACGCGTGATGTGTTCTTTTCAAGGATGACATGGAGAAGAAATCCTACATGAAACTAAAAGAAGAGCTGCACGCGTGCGTCCACACAGAGAAGGTCTCCTCGCTTGCCGGGAAGTACGGGCGAGACGAACCAATGCGACGAAGCCGTGTTTATTATGAGGCAAGAGACCAAGCACGCTGCTGATGCACTTTGATAGATTTGTTTAAAAAAAGATTTTTTACACTTTGATATTGTATATAGACAATTTTCATGAGAATGGCCAAGGGGCGGCCCTTTCCAAAAGCCTACTAACTTGGTTCCTATATTGTTTATAAATAACAAATTCCTGTGAGTCCTTCTTATTCCATACTTTGGAATACATTTTGTTTTTTCTTTTGATGACATGACATATTTGAGGTGTCAACCAAGCTTTACTTAACAATTTTTTTCTGTTTTCGAGATGCAGTGCATAGTGGAGCATGCACTTCAAGAAATGCATGGAAGGTTTGATACAGCAATATAATCTGGGAGTTGATAGAAGTGTGATTATCAAAATCTAATTTGGAAAGAAGTTACTCTTCTAAATCTACTTTAAAATCTTCTGCTTGGAAAAATTTCATGTTATTTTGTTAGCATAGTATGTATAATTTGTGGTATTGAAATTAGTTATGACTGAAAATAGTTTTTCCAAAAAGGCTTTAAAATTTGGAGTAGGGTGTGTATAAACTAAACCGACAGCATACTTCTTTTGGTTTAGCTTTAGCTCTAACCATAAGTTTTCACAATCCTCATTTTCAATATTTACACTATTTAAAACAAGAAATTCAATGTGCTCTTTGACATACAGTCCAACACCTGCATTCTTGTCTATATCAACATGGACAAACTTAATAACCATGCAAACTAGTGTTATACATTAAGTTGGTGTTACTGTTAATATTAGTCTCAGTTACAGCAATAATGTCAGGAAGTGCTCCTAACTGGGTAACAAAATCCTCTAATTTAAAAAGGTTTTTGCTTAAACTTCTAACAAATACATGAACAATGGTAAAGCCATCAGTACCATATTTTTTGAAAGTCTCACATGTCTCAGCTAAATCATAATATTTGGATGTACCCCAGAGATTCACCTCATTGTCTAGAGTGTTCTCATTTTGACCTCTTCTTGCAAATGTCTATACAGGGAAAATATTGAATTGTGTAGGTTCTTACTCTGTTGGCCTACATGTTGACAACTAGTACAAAAGTATGGCATGTTACCCTCAGACAAAAATAACATTTCAGAATAAGACACATCACAACATTTCAAATGAAACCAGTATTTACATATGATGCACACAACATATTCAGACATGTATGCCTTATTACAAACCCTACATTTAACATCAATCATTGAACACATCGTTCATAGTTTAAGAAATTACCTTGTTTGTATATATATGACAATGACTATACATGACAATGACCCACATGCTTCTTTTGGCAGGTCTTGAATCCTTCTGACAATGATAGATTGGAAGTTATCACCTTTTTTCAGATATGTTATACCATTTCTTGTCCACACATATCTGCATTTGTATTTATTTATAAAAACTATAGCTGCCTTGAAAATGTCTTTGTTCTGCTTTGTTAAACTTTTCGTTTACAAATAGCTTTGATCTTCCAGCAGGGGCTCTGCCATTTATAGTCTTAAGTTTCAATCTTTTGCCATAAATGTCATCTCTTAATTTCTGATTCACAAACTTGCCAATAATGATTGGGTTGGGATATGTTTTACTTGGAGGTGACAGCCTGTGGGAAATGCTAATATCACTTCTAGAAATATTAACTCCAAGTTGTTTTACAGTTTCAACAATGTTGTCATCTGTGTTTTCATTGGGTGTTTGTGGAATTCCCTGAAATTCCAAACAACATCTTCTGCGATATTGTTCCAGATTATTTAATTTAACTTCAGTATCTTCATTTCTCTTCTGTAATGCTGTAATGATCTCCACTAGATTGGAATTTTGGTTTTGTAAATCTTTATTTGTCTTTTTTACAACTTTTTTACAAGTTCATTCTTCATCTCCTCAAATTTACAGCTTAAGTATTCTTGACTTTTCCTTATTTCATGTATTTCATTCATGATTGCAGATAAAGTAGAATCAGTCTTCTGTTGAGATTTTTGGATAGCATCCATCATTTTTCCAGCTTTTCTGCCACCATCGCAGCAGTCAGTTTTTTGTTGTTTCAGACATATTAAGCAGTTACCAGTTACCATACACTTATTATCAAATCAATTTCTGAGACCTTTGTTGAGCTGGATGTTGCAGACTTTGGCCGAAAGTATTGAAAAAGTATTGAATTTGGCCAAAATATGCATCAGGTATTGAAAAAGTATGGAAATTGTAAATGGTGAAGAAATCAGAAGTATCTGAACAGAAATGTACTGAAGGAAAGGACTTTATTGACTATGCAGTGTTATGCAACGTGTAAAAGTGAGTTTCATGATATGAATTTCGAAAAATGAAGAGAAGTAATGGTATTGATAATTTTTAATTGAAAATGTATGGAAAATAATTTTTTTAAATATATGGGAACCCTGAATAAGTGATATTGTTTTTCCAAGGCACATATATATAACATGAAAAGATCAAATGCAATATAAAAACAGGAAACGCAAAGTCGGTCAATTGCAACCATAGTAAATCAGAAAATGGAAGGCAACCAATGCATGAAGATTAAAGTGTATATTAAGAAATGAGGTGTGCACATGTGGTGGAGAGTACATGCAAAACAAATATTATAGTTATTGATCAGAGATTTATAGTTGGCACTTGGCGATGTCATGTGTGTCTGCTCATCGTTTTTTGATGAACTGAACAATTGGGTCTGAAAGTTGATACAAGACACTCACTCTCACAGTGTCACTGGCTGTGTCTAGTCATTGTTATGAAACATGATATTAACACAGTTGGCTGCAGTTCCTTTTTCGACAGTAACAGGTCTAGGAGTGAAAACAAGGTCAGTGACCAGCTCCAAACCGTTTGCAGTCAATGCAGATCACATGTCTTCAAGTTTTTCAGTTGCTAAACACATTTTGGTGCATGGTTTGTCGACGTGCCGTAAGCTGTGATAGATCTGTGGATAGATCCTACAGCCAAGGCTGTACAGGGTTCTATAAGAAACGATTTCCGGGTCTCATGCCTTGAGAATGTTATTATGCCGAGCAAACTATTTTGTTGGCTGTTAAAAGCGGAGTCATTTGTTTGTTAAAAGCGGAGCCAGTTGTTTGTTAAAAGCGGAGCCAGTTGTTTGTTAAACGAGGGGAAGAAATCCTACGTTATGACTCGCAACGACGTTCTGTAAAAACAAACATTCAATTTAAATGTGAGGAATCTGGTCCAACCCACAGAGATTAAAAGATTATAGTTCCGAAGAAGAAGCACTACTAATAATTTCTGTGAAATCGCAAAGAGTAAATTTGCTTTTCGGTAGTGGAGGTAGGACTAGGAATGAGGTTGTCCATGAGATCATGGATGTTTGTGTTACTCCTTTTGCCTCGAAAGTCTCTGACTGCAGCAAAGCTGTTCCTTCACAGTGCGAATGAGTTTGCCCTCCTGCATTCATCATAAAGGCATGTGACCCCTTATGCTTTTCAGCAAAATTTACCCCCAACCTTTATTAATCCACTGTTAAAAAATTTTACCGGGATTTCTCTGACAGCATCTTGATGTTCCATTTTTACGGAAATTCTCCAACTCTTCTCTGAATCTCCATACAAACCAATTCCTTAACCCATAACTGAATTTTTTCTGTAAATGTATACGAGAAAAAACCTGTAAATCCGATGCTGACGGCAACGCGGAAGACCAAATTTACGGCATTTTCCTTAAAGTTGGAGTGCAACGTCAGCATTTCCTGGGAATCTTTGCACTCGCGTATTTCAAGGTATTGCAGCCTGGCTTGTCGTCAAGGGAGAGAGCTGTGCGAGACGATGATTTGTTTTTACAGTAAGCTCCAACACTACTACACCTTTAAGATAAACACTTGAGTTGCGTTACTCCACTGTCTGTCATGGCTTTGTTGAAGTTTCAACACAGTCAAAAATATCAGCCAAACCCACAAATGCACGCAGCAATAGGATCCACTCTCTGACATAAACAAGTCACGACGAAGTCACAATATTGACTCCACTGGCAGATAAGCAGCAAGGTCTATACCCAATCTGAAGACAAATTATAACCCAACAAACAAGCCTCGCTATCTATTTGCCGCACTACAGACAACAAGACAGCAAAACAATTGTATCATCCACACAAGGATGTACACATTGAAATTGTATTTTCGGTAGAACAGGCATGTTACGACACAACCAAGGATGCATGCCACAGTAACTGCCCATCATTTCTGGAGACTTGAAATCAGGTTTAAAACTCAGGGATGGATGGTGTACTTTCGGTTTTTGGAGGTGCTTTTGGCCCAGCTACATGAATTCCTCTAAAGCATCTTAAAAAAGATAATCGAAACAAATTGTAGTGTTTTTCGCTTATTTATCATCATTAGTCATGATTTTGTGCTTAACAGAAACACAATCATGTGACAATTACAGTAATATGCAAAACTTGAAGTATAAAAGTTTTTCCTTCACTAATTTTTCGTTACCACGATAGTAAAAGTGGAATGTCTAAATACCTTTGAAAAAATCCCAGAGTTAGTAGCTTTTTTGGGGCATTCCATATCAAGCACAAAGTAACAGCAGAAGTTGTAAACGATAGTCATCACAAAAGATGTCGTATATTTCTTTTGACGGTCTGGTGTTGCTCCTGAAAAAACAAAATATTTGAAAGAACTTTAAGACATGAAAAGAACGTACAGTATTCTTTATTATAAATAGTCCCTCTTCCTTGCTAGGAGTTGACAATCTGCTCTGGTCTTGAAGCCAGAGCTTCTGCTTCAGTATTTCTGCTTCTGGCATAGATTCACTGAACAAATGCTTGGTGGTGCAACCATGAGGTGCCACTTCTTGTTTGCGCCTGCCATCTTGTAACGAGCGATATCTCCTTTTTTCATTATCACACCGATTTTCCAACTGGTCTGTCAGGAAACCATCTGAAAGGTATTTGCTGTCAGCGTACACCTGAAAAGACGTGGGGTGCTTTGACATAATTGAATATGCGACTTTCTCTACGTTTTTTCTGCCAGGTTGGTGCATGGTTTTCATTTCGTCATCTACAGCAATTCTGACCAATTCCCTTCTGGCACGAGCAGACGCTAAGGCGCCTAATCCAAAAGAGTCAGAAATTTCATCACGAAACAATAACCAAGGAAGAAGAATATATGTGGGGGCCGATGTTTCACTGGTTTCACTCGAAAACATGCTGCTTCACTGGAGTGGTCTGATGACAAGGGCTCAGAAGTACCCCTGAACTCTGTCGTTGCGCACCCCTGGATACTATTTCCACGCTGACCTCAAACACAAATTATCTGCAGTGAGTGCTTAATGCAAATACTTATTCGTCAACAATTCTGGCTTAAGTTGCTGCACTGTTGACAAAGACAATCACTCATGAAACGTCTTTACCAAGACATCACATATGTTGTACACATGCCTTTATAATCAGTAGCATCAACAGCAGAGCAGCACATATTTGTTAAGAGAAAAAAAAGATGTAACTTCGTAAATTTTTATCAAAAGCAACTAACTCACCCTGAGACTATACTCGAACGAGTTTCCTTGCTTGAATTGATGTTGAAAGATCCTGTAGATCATTAAGTTGCACAAAAGCAAGATGCTCCTTTGACTGCACACCAAGTGAATTAAACTTGGTATGCAAGGCATTTAGTGAATCGCAACTTAAGTTGGGAATTATCTCAAACACAAACTCAGCCATGTTGTACGACATAGAAAACTTTGTTACAATGTAAAACACAAGTCATCAATCATAGGATTTCTACAACTACATACTAACCATGCAGTGCCAGGCTCGTAGCCACGGGGGGGGGGGCATTCGGGGGCAATTCCCTCCAAATTTTCGTTGTGCCCAGAACATTTTTTAAAAACATAATGAAAACAAAAACATTTCCCCCCTAAAAATGTATTTTCCCCCCAAACGTTAAAATCTAGCTACGGGCCTGTGCAGTGTGAAAGGCGCATGCAATGAGACAATATCGCACATGCAAAATGGTAAGCTCACCTTGATGGTATACCTTCGGTACACTAAATGTATGTGGCTTTACGCAGAGGGATGCACTTCGTCTCATCACACAGACTGTGCTGCAGAAAGTTCACAATATCACGAGGAAGCCATGCATCTGAACGCTCTACTGATAGATCAGTAAAAAAACATCTCCACCTACAAGCAATGTGGATTGAGAAAACTGATGGTGGTGGGTCAAAGTGGGGACCAAGTTTAAGAAGTTTTAAGATCTTACAGCAACTTTTTAAGAAATGGAGTGTTTACTTTCAAATTTTAATGTCCACAGATACACAGGTCAACAAAACTGCAATGTCGTTAACCATCGATAATGGGTAAGGTAATGGTGCTTGGGTCGTAGTGGAATGTCACCGAAAAGCTGAGCACGACATTTTCACATATTCATCAACGCACAGGTGCATCTTAATCATGTGCTGTTCAGCATATAATGGGGCAACGCTGCACAGATTGACAACTTCACGAAGAATTAAGAGTTCGCCAAGCCATATTGTCATTGTCCATTATTTTGTTTTTGATTAAAAAGGAAAGAGTCGCAAAGAACACCAACTTTGACTCGCATTTCCCGGCAATGCTTTTCTGGAAAGTGAATTGATTTCACCCGGCTTTGAGAACTTGTCTTGTGGGCTGAATCGAAAACTTCTTATTCTACTGTACAGATAATCGAGTGAAAACCAGCTAATTTATATAAATACTTTATCAAAAGCATCATTTCATTCTGAAGTACTCCTTCAAAAACATCACCGGCAAGGCAAAGAGGCAAACCAGGATTGCACACGTGAAGAAAACGAAGTTCTGCAAAAACAGATGGCTGCTTGATTTCCTGTACAGATGCTATAGTCTGATCTCTGCAATCAGCAAGTTCTTGGGTGATGTCATAATGTGACACACTGCGAATAGGTTTTGGTCCAGCGGGACAACGCAGAGAGTCCGACTGAGTTTGTGTGCAGTATCTGCATACATAGTGAAAATTAAAATTTGTGGAAAATCCACCGACCTGGTGACTTCCTAACATGCGTAACACATTTTCAGTAAACCCGATGTCAACACCACCTGACTCCAAAAACGGCAAGTCCCTTAAAAGAGGAAGAATAAGATCTTTCAAGTAATTCATGATCACTTTGTCCTTACACAGCAATATTAACTGCACCGAAGCTGTTTTTGCACGCAATAGTCGGTGTATGTGTGCCATACCGAAGTATATGCCAAGTAACTTGTGCTTTCCTTTGGCAGCTCTTAGTGCATTGACAATTTTAAATGCATCTTGAAACAAGATCAATTCTAATGTCTTGCAATGGTTTAACAAAGGCACTTTGCAAGTAACTGCATCATGAATGCGATAATATGCATAATTAAATGGTGTGGAACATAACTGAAATTTTGCCTCACAGTACTACCTCTGAACAACAATTTGCTTGATCTTATGTCTGTGTGCTCAGTTTCTCAAGCAAGTTGTAGCGGTATCCTGTAAAATATTGTTTCCTTGGATTGTCTTATTGTACTTTGATGGTTTTGCTATGCTGATGAACCATGATGTTGTAGTCAAAGATATTGGATGCAGATTTACTCTGCAAGCTTTGCAGTGCTCAGGCGAGAGTTCTTATGTTCACTGTTTACAGTTTCTTGTTGGTTTGGCAGAGCTAACTCGCTATGCCTGGGAGAGAGAGGTAACAGTTTTTTTCATCGATTTTATCGGACGTTCTGAAAGAGTGGGAATAAATTAATTTCTGATGTCATGTTCTGGTGTTTCGAATATTTCATTCATTCATGTTTGTTCTTTAGCAAAAGATCCATCTAGAGCAGGGGTTATCAACGGTGTCCTTGCAGACCCAACGGTGTTCCCATTTCCAGAAAAAATAATGGGGACCCAGAAAGAGTGTCAGAAATGTTTGTAACGCTCACGTCATAACTTGATGAAATACTGGTCCCCAGACCAATATCTCTAGGAATAGGGGTCCCCGTGGTTGGAAAGGTTAAGAACCACTGATCTAGGGCATAATCCTTTGACGAAGGCTGAGTATGCTGCTTGAGGATCATCAGCTGCATAAATAAAGAGCAGTTTGAGGTCTTGCACTCATCCATCAACCTTGTTTTTGGTGAACAGATATTTAAATGATTCCGTTTCAATCATTATTTTTGCGAAACGGTGTTCACCCTAGTCTGTGGTTTTTATGCCCGTACTTTTAAAATGCTTTTTTGCAACTTTTCCTAGCTTCTTGTTTTTGACAGTTAGAAGGATGTTTTTTCAGGTTTTGGGAAATCAAAGTCTGGTGCCTTGGCCTGTAAATGATCTCTCCACTGTAACACCTTGAGTGCGTTGCGATATCTCACATCAGCGTTCTGCGAGTGGCTGCCAGGGGTTCCGCCGAAATGTAGAAATAAAATATAGATGCGACATTTCTACCCATCTGGTTTATTACAGAAAGTAGGATAGACACTTGGATCATTGCATAGGGTTCCATGAACAACGCAAACATTTGCGGAAGGTTCCACTGCAGCAAAAAGGCTGGAAAGCACTATTGCATCGGCATTTACAGTGTCTTTGCTGAGTTCGTGTGTCAGTGGTGGTGTGGAGATGAAAAACATGTCATTTCTGCATTGTCACCTTGTGGCACACTCTCCTGCGACAAGATCCTCAAACCGAGTTTAGTTAACAGTCTGGCTGGGGTGCTGTTGTTGTTTAGGTATGAAAAGCACAATTTCTTAATGCTTTCCAGACTGACCTTTCTGTTGATTAAAATACACTCCCTCCTCATCTTCAAAGCTTTTCCGGACACGGCTGCCTCTATGCCTGATTCGAGCCCGGCACATGTTTGTTGTGTTCCTGCTGCGTGAATGATGTCCTGTTTGACCATCTTGCGATTGCTTTTCTAATAATATGTTACAAACCCTCTCCGACACCTACAGATTTGATACCATTATCCTTTATCTTCAGAGGGAAAAGTCTGCATGCAAGGAGAGGATATATGTTTGAGGGGGGGATAGTGTCCGTTGCGAGACGTTTGGTCAGGTAGCTACTTTATCTCATTGAGCGTATCATTTGTTTCCATGCGTCCATGTCTGTCTACGTTGATTTTCCTGTTTCAGCTTATTGCGCTAGGTATGACTTCATCTTCCGTGAAGTTAGCAAGGATGACGTCTTCAACGTTTGTCTCAGAAATAGAAGTTAAGATAGATTATATTAATTCTTGTGCCACAGGAAGTTTTTCTTACAGGTATTTTGATACGATTGCTAATTTCATGTGTTCGATCAGTGTCAATGACTGTATCCACAAATTTAATGGCCTTTTTACTTTTCCTTGGAGCATTAGTCTGGAAAAGTCTTAATGGTCTGCTAGTTTTTTTGTTTGTGACTAATTTATCCAGTTTTGATTGGGTTGCTTTTCATTCTGATGCCAGCTCTTGTGACTTTCCTTGTTTTCACCATTTTGTTCTAGTTTCTTGTTTGTTGATTCAACATGTGCTCTGTTTTGATTTGGTTGAAAAGTTACTGAAGAACTAATGGAAGAAAGATGAGCAACATATGGGTTGCAACCAGCTCCCATTTTTACAGTAGTTAAAGAGTTCTATCAGGCGAGATGCTTCAGATATTATTGCCTTTACTGCTCTTCCTCCGGGGATAGGCGTACCATATTTTTGCCAGAGGCCAATTTTCTCATGCTTCATTGACCTGTGCTCTGATTGTTTCCATGTCCCTCATATTTCCTCATGGAATGGGGATTACTTCTTGTCCATGCTTCATGAGTCTCCTAACATTTCCAAGACTTTGACAGCCTTGGCACAACAATTGGGGAGATGTGTCAAACAAAGGGCACAAATGGTTCTTTGTTGGTCCAACACAAGTGCGATTGAACAGTAGGTGACAAACCCCATCAAATTGTATCTTAAGTGAATCTGGATCACCGTTGTCTTCTTGATACACAATTCTATTTCTGTTCTTTAGTGACCTTAACGGCCATTGGGAAGAACAGTTATTCTTTAGTTCAAATAATTACTATTCCCATCTTATTCTTATTCAAATCTTGTTTCATCCAGTTTCGTTTCGTGCTCATTGAAAAAAGTTCTAATTTTTTTCACCAGTTTTCAGTGAACGTCACGTTCAGTGTATCGAGTGTTTATGTTCTGCAGACGTTTGTTCGCTACCTTGTCAAGCAAGATGACGAAGAAGCGCTCAAGGACGCCGTCGAAGTGGCGCGCTGCTACTCGAAAATGCCTGAACACGACGTCTACGCGTTGAGAATAAACATGCTGGCCGAGAATGATCGGGTGATTGTTACTTTCATCTGCTTGTCAGAACGTGCTTTTTTGCCACAATCGGTTTTTGTCCGAGATTGGTTTGCGACGACTTCATATTCGACCAATCGGTGCGACGACATTTTATTTTCGCCCAATCAGTGCGATGACATTTCATTTTCGACCAATCAGTCTTGACTAAAAGAATTATTTGAAAGGTGCAATTTGCGTTGTTTCTTAAGATAGACGTTTTTACGAGCCCCGGTCATTTCTCGGCAATTCCTTACGATTTGCATTAAATGTTTCGTTCCGACGTGAAAGCCGCAAATCATCTTCTTATATCCTGCTCAAGGTCTCGGAATGCCTGGCGGTCCTGGACGAGTGTCCTCACCTGGCTGTCGGCCTGGTGGCCAGGTTGAGCTTCAGGACCCAGATAATGCTCGACGAGACCCACCCTTCGATGGCCCAGCACCGCATGAGATG
>JGI24022J15233_10003679_pt1 | contig 15388 bp, 11 predicted proteins | sample Ectturendosymbi2_FD_15233 | JGI IMG/M metagenome (IMG submission 15233)
AACAGCTCTCTAGCGCAATCGGCGGAGGAGCTAGGGCGTTGGTAAGGCAACCGAAAACTGCTGTTTTTTAGGCCAAAATCCAAGTACGAATATACCATAGGCCGGCTCTCAACGTGTTAAAAAACCTGATATGGCATTTAGAAAGTAGGTGGTGCAACCCATTTTCAGAAAAAATTTTCAATTTCAAAGGCCAATATCTCTGAAGCTATGTGTTAAATTTTTTTTTTTATTTGAAATTTTTGCGTTTCTATGCATAACCTACTGGCATGCCAAATATAACGCAAATCAGTAATGGTAGTGTTCAAAAGTAGAATAACTTAGGGTCATTTGACATGGAATGACCCAAATGATTCACACAATCTGTTCAAATTGTATTTTAGTTGGTTTCATTAGGTGCTGCCCAAGGTAGCATCACTGAAATAAATCTCTGTCTTAAACAGATCAACACTTTGGGTACCAGCCCACGTATTCATACGTGGGAGAAATTACGCACAGGTTACCGGGCCACGTATGTATTCTTTCTGAATGAAAATCCTGCTTTTATGGCCCTGGAAACCAAAACAATGTGCCATTTTTGTGGATCGACTGTTTTTTGGAAACTAGGCTATCATCCGAGTCTTTGAATCCCCGGATCAGCTTTCAAGTGTATCTGGAGCCAAAATTATGGCTCATAAACTAAAATTTGGATATAAATTCAAATGCCACAAAAGGTAACTTTGGTCATTATGGCGAAAAGCCACAACTCGCCAGCTAATTGAGCTAGAGAGCTGTTCAAACCCTCTAAACACTCGGAAAGGCTTTCAGTTTAGAATTTGAAAAATATTTTAGTTTTAGGCTTGGGGCTTTTGGTTGATGACATCAGGATGCGGGTAGGTTTTGCATTTTTTTGGATTATGTCATCGGTTAATTCAGGGGCCTCCAAACTACGGTGTGCCAAATCTGGCTCGCGAAGCCATTGTATCCGGCCCGCGAATGCATTTTGCTAATAATTAAAAAGTAATAAAATGACAAAAAATTTGTTGACTTGGTAACAAAACAACCACATTATGAAAGCTTTCTGTCCCTCGGACTGTGGAGTGAAAACTTATGTGGCCCTCGGACAGAAAAGTTGTTGGGTTAATCCAATGAGTTGATTTTTTGGATCAAAACTTCTTTGCACTTTAGGCTATAATACAAGTCTTCAGAGCCCTTGATCGACTTTCTAGCATTTCTGGATGCAAAGTTATGGCCAAAAAATTCAAAATGTTTCCGGAATGCCATAGGCAATTAGTGGGGATTTAGCCAATTAATTTCTGAAATTTTGGCTGTAATTTTGGAACCAGAAATGTTAGAAAGTCCATCAAACCCTCTAAAGACTTTATTATAACCGAGTTTCCAATAAAAACCCGAGTCAAAAAATTGCTCTTTGAGTTGGCGTCCAGGGCCCGATGACATCATCTGAATGTAAACAAAATATGCATAAACATGCTGCCATTATGCAAACATCAATAAAAAATGACATCCAAATCTAAAATATTTTTTTTCATTGCTAACTGCAAGACTCTCCCCCATCTTTAGAGGGTTTGATCAACTCTCTAGCTCAATCAGCTGCTGAGTTCTGGCCAGGGCTGTTACACACCCCAGGTTAGCATTTGCGGGAATAGAATTTTTGCCAATTTTTGTTTTTTCAGTCATAATTTTGGCTCCAGATATGCTAGCACACCAATCAATGGCTCTAAAGACTTGGATGACAGCTTAGATTACAAAAAAAATGGCTTGTTGGGTTGGCCCAGGGCCAGGTAAACCCAGCCACAAGGGCGAGAAAATGTTCCCTATTATGACGTCAACCAAAGAAAAACCCCCACCAGAAATAAATTTTTTTTCCATTTGAACTAGAAGACTTGCTGATTCTGTAGAGGGTTTGAACAGCTCCCAAGCTCAATCAGATGGCAAGTAATAGTGTTGCAAATCTCTGCCAAAACATGGCTCTTGCAGTCCTCAAAAGTAAAACACCCGGTACCCGTGGATATCACCGTATTGAATCCACCCAGTATCCAAAGTGTTAAGAGAAATGGTGAGTATCCCTAGAAAATGTTATTAACAGACTTTGCCACCTTTGAGACACCTGAAAAATTATTTCTTTACTGTGTTCAGGGTTCCCACATGGTATTGAAAGTATTGAATTGTGAAGTCGCTTTTCAAGACCTTGAAAAAATATTGAATTTGGCCAAAATGTTCATATAGTATTTAAAAAGTATGGAAATTCTATGTTCAACCGTTTGTTTATTCAAATTTTTTGCTTCACCATTGATGACAGTTCTGCAGTCGTTTTTTGCATTGTGTTCCATGAGTAAAATTTTCCAAAAATGAAGCTAAATGTTGGTATTAAAGTCTTTTTGTATAGTATTGAAAAAGTATGGAAAATGGGTTTTGAAAATGTGTGAGAACCCTAGGTGTTGCAAATTGCAATAAGCCTGATGTTCATCTCTGTATGCCCATATCCCAGAATTTCTCATTTAATTCGGTAGGGGCTGTTATTCTCAGCCTTTACATTTGACTTGACATGTTGCCAGGATGTAACATGCATGCCGTGTTCAGTGTGCAGTTCTACATTCATTTTTTTACAAGAAATTCACATACAGATATAAAAAAGTTGGCTGAAACAATCCACAATTTCCACTGCTGCTGTTGTCTACCAATCTTTTTGATAGTTTTGAAATTTATAATCGTAGCTTCATGTCTGTGACATAGTTGCAGAAAGGACTTTTTGTTTTCATTTGTGATGGCATCACGATGCTGACCAATTATTCATATTTTCAGCACATGCATTAAAGTCTGGTATAAACGCGGGGTTGCATAGGGGAACCTGCCGATATAAAAGTTCACCATTGTGCTATTCCATTAAAATTTGAGAATATAAAATACAAAATTTTTCAAATTTGAAAGTTGAATGTGTGTCATTAAAACGCTGTGATGTCTTCACTCTAGCTGGGGCTATTGTTATGTACTTCAATTTCACCTGCACCTGAACTGAAAATGTGTCATCTTGATTTGTTACTTCTTGAATATTTCCGAAATTATAGTGTTGCTGGAGCTTGCATTTGTTGATTCAAAGACCAAATCTGTATTTTTATTTTATTGTCTTTTATCAAAGTTGTTCTTCACAGTTATTCCGTTACATGATCTACTTCAGTAAGAAGTTTTTATTCTCTTATTGTGTTTGCAGGCTGCTAAGCTGGTTGACCTATATAAAAACAGTTCTGGCTACGATTACTTATCTGCAAGGGCAGTCAGGTTTGTAAGTTGAATTTGTTGAACAAATCAGTTATTTTCTCCTGATAATGTCCAATTCTAACATTTAAACTTTTTGTGCCAATGTATCTTCCAGAACATTATTCACCTTTTTTCTTTACCAAAGCTGCCATACCAATGCAATGCTTCTGTGAAGTGCTGCTTTTGCTCCAGGTGTGGTGATAGGCAGTTTGTTTTGCTGTGAACAGTTTTTTTCTTCTGAGCAAGTTTTTTATTTCAAGAAGTTATTTAGTATTATAAGCAGGTAATCAAGGATGGATGTGTGTTGGGAAATATTAATTTGAAATTAAATTTTTATGATATATGAGGTTGAATTTCCAGCTACTCGAGGGGTAAGCTGGAAGCAGTTTTTCTCGAATCATGTTTCTATAAATAATGCTTTTCAGTGTTGCGTAAATCTGTAAGGTAATGATAGATAAGTTTCATGAAAATTTGTTCATGTCTGATTATAAATTTATGATTTATCATTATACCACTCACATTTCAACTGGTTTCATGTCTGTGGAGCATTTATAGCATCATGGTTAACCCTTCAATGCCTGCAATTACATGGTTTCAACTATAACTTGCCAGCCATTGGTGCTAGAGAGCTAATTTAAGCATCAAAGGATGCAGAAAGTTTTCCACATTCAATTGAAAAAACATTGGGTACTTTTTGGTTAAGCATTATTTTGGGGCAGTGTGACATCATGAGGTGGTCCCAATGACATCTTGGGGCCGTGTGAAAAAAACATTCACTCACCAATATGGCCAACTTCACTCTTTGAGTCACTACAATGGTATCAAGGTTCTTTGAAGGGCCAAAATAATTTGGCCACAAATTGCTGACTGATTACACTAGTGAGTCCATCAAGCCCTCAAAAGAAGCAGATTTTCATGTAGTTTCTTTAAGTAAAACAGGTAAGTTGAGACTTGAATTTTTTCACGGACTTCCCAAATGCCAAAATGCTCCTGAAGAGCCAAACTGATACATTTGAAAATTTCCTGAACTTTCAAATTTAGCAGTAATTAACATAGCGATAATAATATCCTTCATTACATTTCTCCATAATACATATTTAGTTTCTTTATTTTAAAATGTTGTAAAGGTGAAGATTCCTGGTATTCGAACCACTGTTGAGACAGCGATCTGGAACCAATTTTTAGCTTTGAAGCGTTCAAGGAATCTAGTACTTGTAGTCCTTGTACACTCTAAGACCAGACATCATGCATATCATGATCTTCATTTTTCATCGACTTGCATAAGCTCAAACAGAACAACGAAAATGCTCAAGACGTCTTCAAAAATGAAGAAATGATGCTGACTCTCAACCATGCGCGAAACGAAGTTTGCGTCTCAAAAAGGCACATCGTGCCACTGCGCAAGGTGAATTCGATAAGTGCAATCCATGCTTCAAATAGGCCGCGGGCCAAAACAAGGTCCGCTACAGGAGTGTGGCCCCCCTAGACGAAAACACTGTGGATAGGTTATGGAAACCTGACACGGCACAGGGAATACGGTGATGACAGCCCGATGCAAATGCGAAAAGTATGGGGAGAATGAGCAAAAACAAATGGAAAATGATATACAAGCTGAAAATGACACAGCACGTGTCAGCAAAAAATTGAACAGCAATTGACGAGCCAACGGAAAGCAGAAAAAAAACAAACAGGCAGTGACACAAGCGAGAACGATGCGATAAATGAACTATACAGATAGAGCGAGAAAGGTGGTGACTGAGCTCTACAGTTAAAAAACGAACAATGATGCAGGCAGAATGTGAAGGGCAGTAGCCATGCTCGACGGTTAAAAGGAAATGAACGATGGTGCAGGTAGAGTGAGGAAGGCGGTAGCTGAAGTCTAGGACAAAAGGTCCAACGACACAGGTAGTTCTTCCATTGCTGCACTGGAGACGAAAGCGATGCCAAAGGCATAACAGCAACAGCACATAGGTGCAGTACTCAGGCCACGTGAATATTTAGGCAGTTGCCTATGGAGCTCTGCGTAAAGGCTGAACGTTAAGCAAGTGGATTAAGTATGCCTGTGGGGGATTGGCCCGCAGAAGGGAAAACACTCCATGAATATCCAACGGATGGTTGCCTGCGATCGACATCGGAAATGCCTGGGATAATAGTCCCGAGGATGTGAGTTCAGCACTTCAGTGGCAGGCTACTGGGTTAGCGACGCAGTTGCGTGTAGTGCTACAGATGAACAAGCAAAGCACATATTGTTTCCAAGAGGAACTGCTCAACGTTAGAAAGCAGATGGATGCGAAAAGGAAAGGGCATTAAAAGTAATGAACCAGAGCCCCTAAATGATGAGAAAAAAATGCAGGGGAAAAATGGGGGAAGAAAAAAAAGGTGGTGGAGTAGGGCACTGACAGAGAAACAACCAGAAGATTGAAGGGCAAACTAAATTAATGGGAAGGACACTGAATCAACAGAATGTCCAAAAAAAACTATCAAACTTTGGGTACCGGCCCACGTATATATACGTGGGAGAAATTACGCACATGTTACTGGGCCCCGGGCCACAAAAATAAACCGACCACATCGCAGACAGCAAGAAGGAAAAAACAGGCTTGGAAGAAGGCGGAAGGTCGTCGAAAACAACTGCTTGTGCATCTAGCGGTAGGAAGGGTCGTAGCCGCAATGGGTACACCAGTAAGGGGAAACCGCAGAGATGGTACATTCTGTAGGTACTGCTGGTCTGAGGCAGGCTGATGGCAGACCAGTAACAGCAAGGAAACCGCAAGATTGGTAAACGAGACCTGAACAGGTGTGACTTAGCTGTGACAAATGGACATGGGATGTGGGCGTGAGTGTACACACATAATCACGCTGCCTGATGAAAGGGACGAGTTGCAACACTGGTAGTGAGAGAGTGTATATCCTTTTCAAGAATAACTTACAGAAACACAAATAATGCCTGTATAGTGAATGACATCAGCGAAAAGACAAGAGCTGTAGAATTAAGAAACAACCTATGATAGCATGTGTTAAAGCACGCTGATCAACACGAGGCTAACTAGAATTAGATTAACTAGCAAGTATACTAGGCAAAGTGAGTAAACAACTGCACGACCAGTCTGGGAACCACTGTAGAGATGGCAGTCTGGAACCAATTTGTAGCTTTGAGGGGTTCAAGGAATCTAGTACTTGTAGTTCTTGTACACTCCAAGAGCAGACGTCATGCAATTCATTTTCTTTATTTTTCGTCGACTTGCATAATCTCAAACGGAAAACAACAAAAAGGTTTGAGGCGTCTCAGAAAATGAAGAAATAATAACACTGGCTCTCACCCGACTCTCAACCATGCGGAAGTCACAGTTTAAGTCTTAAAAAGGCACATTTCAGTATCACCACGCACGGGGTGCATTTGATAAGTGCAATCCACACTTCAATTCGGGTGTGGGCCGAAACAAGGTCCGCTGCACAAGCTTTCATCCAAAGTCCTTGACAATCCACATGACTCTGAAAAAAATGCCTGGTGCCCAAAGTATTAAAGACCTGCAATCCTCAGTTTCCAAGTAGTTCTTAATGTGTTAGTACATCTGTGGTTTTGTGCACAGTTCATGCATAGAATGCAACAGACACTAGTGACTGTCAAATTTACAAATGTGATGTGTCAATTGTTAGAAAATTCTAATGTCTTATTTTGCTAGGTTTAGTCATTGCTGAAGACAGGATTATTCTTGGTTTTGCCTTGGTGACCATTAAGACATAATGAGAGACCACAACTATTTCATGTGTATACCGACATGGTCATAAAGCAATTTTTTGGTGTTAATTGGTGGTGACTATACTGTGAGTTTCAACTGCATTTTGAGGGACTAGTGGATAAATTTGAGTGGCCATTTCAGTCCCTAATAAAAACTTTCACTGCCATTTTTCCTTGTTTTTCAATTATTGAGGCCCATTCTCATCGCCTACAGCAACTGTATTGCATTTGGTGGTGGTGGTGCTTCTATGTGAATCCTATGTTTTTCAGGAGATATTTGTGCTGAATTTTCAGTAATTTCAGTAATAAATTTAAAGTACATTGAGGTGCCAACTTCTGTCCATGGAATAAGTTCAGAAATATGCTTTAACATTCAATTATCCTAGAAAGCTCAGATGTTTTTTTTTGCTGAATCTATGCAACAGAGCAGGTTCCTAAAGTATGGAACATGATCCCAGCATGGGTCCCAAGGAGGCAAAAAATGATTAAAGTTCAAGCGATCTCTGACCTTTCCCAACCACATATTGATGCAAGCAAAGATTTTCAACACTGATGGCCATCAAAACCAACGACTACAATTGTGTTGATACTAGTCAAGTCATGCACATCATTGCACTCACCAAGATCAAGTCCTGCCTTAAAGATGTAATACAGGAGAAACTTTAGTTTCACCTTGATGATGTCTATAATAAAATTAATTTGTTTCAAAATGAGTGGACCACACTACTTCTACTTGTCTGTCTGGGCACTTCAGAAAAGAGAAAAACAGTGTTTTTTCCTGTCAAAATATGCTGTTTGAGGCATGCATCACAATATGTTCACCAAACTCTGCTTTGGGTCGCACCCAAAATGTTTGGGAATAATCAGCTGGTTGGAGTAGGACGAACCGAAACAATTAAAAACAAAAGCCATAAAAGGAAAGAATCTCTCATTGAAGGATCACACAGAGAAGCCGCTGACAGAAAACATCAAAAAACAAACAGTGGTTCTACCAAGGCTAAACACGCGCTTTTTTGAATGAAGAAAGCAGTTGCTCCGTCCATTACAGGTCGATGTGACAGTGCAACGGATATCCAGAAATTGCAACGATAGCTTGAAAATATCTTAGCGCACCTGTGAGTTCAGTCACTGGCGAGAGAGAGTTCAAAGTGGCAAGAGCAAACGGGAGTAGAGCTTGGTTTAAAACCTGATGTGGAAAAAGTACTGTTTTGAAAACATAACTTGAAAGTAATTGGCTATGACTCGATAACTTTGGCTGATATAAAATTGACTACGTTAAACCACCATGTTTGGTGTGCAGGAAGTGGAAGTGACATTTCTTGCTCTGACTGCGATGAGTAGAGGAAAAATAATGCAGTAACCGAGTAGATTAAAAAAGTCCACGGTGACTGTGAGTGTAATAAGTTTATGCATAGCAAAAACTAAGTAAAACACATACTTGCTTCTTTGGTTTATCAGGTTTTCCATGTACTAATGTAGTTGGTAAAAGCCATATGGCCTGGGCAAAAAAAATCTTTTTTCTTGCTACCGTTCTGTCATGCTATGTGAGTTGAGTATTGTCATGTGAAGGAGTGAAGGCTCTTCCTTTTTGCATTTATGTCAAGTGATGTTGATTTGTGCATTTGAGAAATTGGCAATAACACTAAATGATCTGTATGAATTAACTGGTGAGTAGTGACACATTCTTTGCACCTATACATTTGGCTGGCAAATTGCAGTTTGCCATACATTTTATTAAAGTTTCTACTTCATATTTTTGAAAAAAACTCTTTGCTTTGCATTGCGAAAAATTGTAAGGATTCCTTTTCAAGATCATATCAACAATGGCAATGTGTGTACAGTATACATTACTCTTACTTTCTTTCAAATAACTAAATCTATAAATATGTGTGAATGCCCCGGCCAGGGCCAATTTCAATCCCCGGCCCCGGCTGAATTTAGTGCCCCGGTCGTGCATTAAATGTCACCACCAACATCAGTAACCACTGGAAAGTTTGACAATCAATATCAGCAACTTTTCCATATTTTTTTAAGTTGTTGATTGTCTTGTTCCCTCTTGACATGGTGGAAAGCACATTGTGCCATCCCAGATTTTGGCAGTTGATTTTTGAAACTTTAGTTTGGCCTCAGGAAAAGTTCTACTTGTGTTTACTGTAGAAACATGATATGCCCCAGAAGTACTTCAAAATGAGATGTCTGGTTCAGTCCATGTGTTCACTACCTGCTTGTATTGAATTTTCATAATTTGTTCCAAAATTTTTTTGTTTTTTTTTCACAAAAACCTGTTAAAACAATTGGCATTTCGGAAGAGGGAAGTTAAGCTGCACCGCACCTAACAACTTAACCCACTGACTAGAAGTAGTGTGGTCCACTCACTTCTGCGACTCGAATGCTGCACATGTGAAACTCCATGCTGCTACTTAGATTCTGGATACATATTTGCAATAAAGTAAAATGCTTAAATAATCACCAGAAGATCAAATTTATCTGCATAATTTGTTTGAGTTGGTATTTAAGCTTTTGTTTCTTTGAAACTGTTTTTTTTTTCGCTGAGACATTTTGGTAACTGAAACATTTCGGTCATTCATCTCACAGTTGTATTAAAACTCGCCGTAATAGTGTTTTGTAGCCTGTATTTTCAGACATTCTGACCAAAATGACTTAATTTTTTTCTGTCATTTCAAAATCATTTCGGTCTATGACTGAAAAAAAACAGCTATGAACAATAAACTACCTATTTTGAGCATTCAATTACTCTTATTTCCATGGTAGTTTTGCATATAGGTATTTGTGATTGTTTTGCAAATTGTAACAAGATTACAGCTAATCACACTAGTGGCTGTGAACCAATGATGTTCAAGAGTCTATAAGTGGTTCTCAACCTTTTTGATGAAAGGGGCCAAATGCAGAATTGCAACTATGTTAGGGAGTCACACTAAACATATCTTAACACAAATAAATTGCAGAAAATGTAGAGGTTTTGTTGTAAAACTGCTGAGGGCTGCATAAGGGTTGAGAGCCGCATGCGGCTATCAAAACAGTGGTTGAGAACCATTGGTCTAGATGAGGTGAAATTTACACTGACAATATGAAATTGTAATTACAAAAAAGAAATTGAAAAATTTTGGAGCTGCTCTGACTAGGCTGTAAATCCATAATTGACTCTCTCAAAGTAATGTTTCATTGACATTGAAATCAACTTATATTTTACCATGGGTTTTCAGTTGCACCAAACTTTTCAAATATGACAAAATCATCATAAATTACAATCAATTAAAATTCCTTTAACAACAGCAAAAGCTCCTTAACTGGCTCAGATGTCTTCAATCCTAACTTTCCAACTGATAGAACAACAGAGCTAATCAAACTTTTGAAAGCTGCAGAAAGTCTTCTCGTTTTGATCAAAAAAGCAATTCGTTACTTTTGAGTTTGTAAGACAATGTGGCTTCAAGTGATGGTCCTGGTGATATCCTCAGGACCTGTGAAAAGTTTTTAATTGGCAATCTGCCTTGTTTCAGAGCTTGATTGGCTGTTTAGCATAATCAGTCTGCAAGTTAATGCCTACAATCAACTTTTTTTTTTAATTTCAAAAGGTTATCTAAATTTTGTGCACTGCATTCATATTGATAATGCATAATTACAAATATTTTGCAACTTAAGCTATCAATTTCAATCATTTTTGTGTTGCAGTGAAATGGGTCTGACATTATTTGGTTTGACATGCAGCGATGTTATGGAGATGAGATACAATGAAATGGAAGAAATAGCTACCACCATCAATTCTGTTGTTGACATGACCCTTGACATGGTTAGCAACCGTTAATTTTTTGTTATTTCAAATGTTTGTGCTTTTTGCAAGAAATATCAATTTTGCATGTCTCTTTCCAGTCTTTCATTGTTCGATATGATGTAAAATGTTTTTGCATGGTTTTAATTATGCAAAATATAGAATAACTGTATTCATATGCTTTCTTAGCAAGTTCAAGCAAGGTTGCAATCAATGTGTGTGTACTGCAACAGTTTATGTAATAACTCTACCTGGAACATTTTGCTTGTATGCCTGAATGTTGTCATAAATTAAGTGATAAAATTAAATTGCGCCTTCAAATCTCTAAAATATTATTACTGTAAAGATGTTAATATAATTCAGGAGTGCAAAATTTTATGTGAATGTGCACAGAAAATTTTGGTATCACACACCTATAAGCTTTGCCATACAACAGGGGGTCTCCAAACATTTTTGTCAGGGGGCCACATAAGCTATTGAACAACAGTTCGAGGGCCGGACATCTTGTGATTGTTTTGAGACATGTTACATTCTACCGGATCAACAAATTTTTTATAAATATACGATTGTTCAATTATCAAAGAAATGGCTTTGGAGCTTGATTTGGCCCACGAGCCATAGTTTGGACACTGCTGTCGTACAGCCTTCATGTGCAGAAAGTAAAAAATGTCAAAAAAATAAAAAACGTTCAAACACTTCAAGGTTTACATCACACAGTGTGAGTGTGCAACCACATTTTCAGACCCTGATAAAATTAATGAAGTTTCACTTTATGTAGATATTATAGTTCATACTTTTGTTCTTGCCATGCGTAGAACTACATAGTGAGATTTCTATGCAGTGGTTCTTGGTTGGCATAAACAAATGTTTTTATCGAAAATCATGTTTGGAAACACTGGTTGTAATGTCTGAAATTTGAGTCCTATACTGAGTTTAAAACTCAATACAGTAGATCTATGGATGAGATTCCAAACTGTACCAGCTTCAGAAGCTGTTTGAAAGTATGCTTTTTTGAGTGCTCCAATGTCCACCTTAGTGAGACCAGGTCCATGGGACCAGGACTGATTTTGTGTAATGGAAGTGATTTGATATGCTGCCAAATGTATTTTGAAAGACTGTATTAGACACATTGATGAAAGTGGAAAGACATGCTCTTGAATGTTAAATAATCAATGCCAGTGTTAGCTGCTTTTGTTGAAACTTTTGCCAAAATAATGATGCCAGTAGATCCAGGTTTGTTGCAATGGTATGTAGCCTAAACTCTTTTGTAAATGATTCAATATGTTGGCAATTAATTAGTGTAAAGGCAACAAATTGTTTACCATGCTCACTGCTTTAGCCTACATCAGTGTTCCCTCTAAGCCGAAAAAAACGACACTTTCGGCACCTTTTCTGGACGCCAGTCGACAAAAATTTTGAAAATCAGCGCTTGCATTTTTGGACGCAATTTCCTTCACTAGAGAAAATTTCACAAAACTCAATTTAAATATTTTTTCAAAGATGTACGGGACACATTTTCACGATTGAAGCCGTTTTCAGGTCACACCACATAGAAAGTTCACACGTATTTTGGGAAATCTCCGCTTGCAAGGTTTATAAAGTAGTTCTGGCCTCATTTTCCTGATTTTTGCATCTCACAACAAAGCTGTTTGCCATGAAGTTCAGATACAATTTTTGAGTTATCCGCCTCCATAGTTCACAAAAATGTTTTGGGCGCATTTTCATGATTTTTGCGTAAAAAAACGAAGTTGCTTGCCGTGAATTCAGGTGCATTTTGGAGGATTTCACTTTGCATGTTAAAAAAAAGTTCTGGGTGCATTTTCTCAATTTTTGCGTCCAAAAACGAAGGTATTTGCCGTGAAGATCAGACGCGTTTTGGAAGTTCTCTGCCTGCAAGTTTAACAGAATAAGTTCTAGGCGCAATTTCACGAGTTGTGCGTCCAAAATTGAAGCGGTTTGCTGCGAAGTTCAGACGCATTTTGGAAGTTCTCCGCCTTCAAGGTTTACAGAGAAATTTCTGCACAAATTTTCACGATTTATGTGTCCATAAACGAAGCTGTTTGCTGTGAAGTTCAGACCCATTTTGCAAGCTCTTCCGCTTGCAAGATTGATAAAAAAGTTGTGGGCGCATTTTCACGATTTATTTGTCGCGCAAACAAACATTCTTGACTTCAACATTTTGTAAGAATGCTTTGGCCACGTTTTATAATTTTACACGTCCATAAATCTTTGCTGGATTCTTCAGGCACATTGTGAAGTTCTTAACTTTCACATTTTATAAGAACGCTTTGAATCTGAACACATTTAGACTGCGAGTGCACCCGCAAATTGTGACGTGCGACCTACTGCATTACTTAAGATTATACAGGAACAACGACATGACAGAATTGCAGTGTAGCGTTTTGGTCAAAAGCAAAACAATTCCTGCACATGGCGGATTGCGTTTGCACAGTGTTCAAAAACACGTTGAACTTCACAACATTTATCAAGAGAAATTGTACGTAGAGGCTAGTTGTTTTCATAGAATCTTATAACAATTTTGATACAACCTAGAATTAAAAGTATTTCCTGTATTTGTAAAAGAAGCTTTTTTTCTAACTTTTTGGATTCTGTGTCCTGCATGAGCACTAAAAATCTAAGCCACTTGAAGATTTTTACATTAAGCAACGAAGGTTTGTTGGTGGTTGGGTCACTGTCTAAATCTGACAAACACTTTCAATTAATTTTTGGAATTTTTTACAACTTTGCATACAGATGTAAAAAAATATTTTAAGTACACGTACAGGCCACTGGACGTTAGCCGTTAATTACGTAGTAGTTGTTTTTACTCTTGTGGCATAGCTAGTGGCCTAGAAATGTTTGTTGCTTAGGCTATTTCAGATTAAGTGCTAACCAACACACTGTTATCTCTGTCATACTTCAGACAGTATGCTACAAACCATTTTCAGATTTCGGACGCAGGATTTAGCTGCTAGCCTGAAATCAATATGGGAAAAAGAGACAAAGTAAAATTCCTTTGTTTGAAAATCGTTTTTACGCTGTTTTCCGGAAATCTGTCAAATGATATTTTTGGAGCGGTCATCAGTACATGTTTTGTGTACACGGCTCTATTACATTTGCTTTGTGTTCTAGGTGGGGGTTATTGGTCTAAAATGGGTTGCTGTAATGGTCACGGTACAAAAAAGGTTAAAAACCACTGGTTTAGTGCAACAGTAAGCAATGCACAAAGACAAGAACAGTCATTCAGGACCGTACACAGGGCAACCCCTGACAGAAACGGTTCACATTTGGCTAGGAAGCTTGCATGTAGCTAATTTCATTTATTGCCTCTTTGATGACTCATTGTTCGTTTATCAGAAAATCTTGTGTGTGTACGTGCTGGAAAAAGTGAGGACCATTTTACATATTTTTAGTCATTCACCAACAATCGTTGATGAAAAGTATTTTCGTTGAAAATGATGCATTTTAGGAAAATCTACCAAGGGCACCTAAGTTTCTTTTGATCTTGACGGCACTTTTTGGACACCAGCCAACTTACAAAACTCTTGGAGGGAACACTGGCCTACATATGGAAAACGCCTAGCAGTATCCACCTTCTGGGTTTTGAATTTCCCACCAAAACAACCCAGTAACCATGCATATTGCCACAGGGGCCGCCCAGTATTGGAAGCGTTAATGATCAGATGTTGTTTCAACATGGTTTCACATCGTAGATGATTCAAATATTTTCATAATGAAAATACATAAGTAGTTTTGTTGGAATTCTAACACTGAGAGTACTCATTGCTTCTGCATAATATGTTGCAAGTTCACTTAAAAAGTTACATTTCTCATCACCTTAAATGTGGTCAAAATTGTTCGAGGACTAAAGCCACCTGAACAAATCCCAAGGCAACTGTCACTTAGCCAGTCACCATCCAGGTCAAATACCACCCAGACAACTGCCACCTAGCATATATTGAATTATCTATGTTCATTGCCATCAAACCATTTTAACTTTACAAGGTGCTGCTTTCAAGTCAAAACTTAAAAATCATAAATGTGAATAACAAAAGTTTCTTCAACCGCTGACCAATTGACACTTTCGGGTCTGGCCCGTTTTGGGGATTTTCTCTAAAAACACACCAGATTGCATGTTGCTTTGCGTGGGAATTTCTCCGGTCCGGTAAGCTCTACAGACCCGGTGAAAAGCTCAAAAGATGCGCCAAGTCTTGTAGCATGCGAAAAAAGTTTTTTGGTTAGGGTTGCGGATTTTTTGTGAGTGACGTCATCAGTGGAGTACTTTCAGGCCACCTTGACCCACTTCACCTGTCCATGGGCTCAAACTGTTAGTTGGTGGTATTTTGTTGAAGTTTTTACTGGAAACCAGGCTACAATCAGAGTCTTTTAATACTTTGGATGACCTGCTGGGGTTTCGGTTTCAAAAGTTATGATGTAAGTTAGTACAAATATTTGACTAACTAGATAATTAATTAATAACTTTTGAACCAGAAACGCTAGAAAGTCGATAAAAGGCTCAAAAGACTCGGACTTGAGCCTAGTTTCCAATGAAAACTTCAGATAAACACTTTGGCCTAGCGGTTGGGCCTCAGGCCAGGCAACATGACCCA
>JGI24022J15233_10003681_pt1 | contig 15382 bp, 5 predicted proteins | sample Ectturendosymbi2_FD_15233 | JGI IMG/M metagenome (IMG submission 15233)
GGATAAATTAACTGAAACCAATTCTTAATGCTTTCACAAACCTTTTGCTACTGGGACAAGCAACAATCTGCTGACAGTAATATATTCCAGTTCCATCTCACACTAAAATTGCACGAATTTTTCAACACCACGACCGCAGTCCGACTGAATTTCACGTGGGACCCGAGCAACTACAGGTGTGTGTCGTCATTAACAACTCTAGTTACCCGGACGTCAAAAACAACAACACAGCTTAACAAGCATTTGGGAAATATTGAATGCAGGTTAGAAGGTTTCTAAATTATCGTTTGAAATATTGCTGGCCGAAAGTTTTCTCTACTGTATATGTCAACCAAAAGAACTTGAACGGGAAATTAAGAAAAAAACTGGGGGGGCAACCAAAAATCTGGGGGGCCATGGCCCACCCAGGCCCCCCCTTAGAATCGCCACTGTCGGTCTCGTCTCGAAATTTTAACCAGGTCTCGGTCTCGTTTCGAAATTTTAACCAGGTCTCGGTCTCGAAGGTTACGGTCTCGACTACATCACTGGTAAATACAGTGAATCTAATATGTGAAATGATGGTGTTTTTTTTATCTTGTCAGTTGTTATTTCAACACCTTTAGAGTTGCAGGTGATGTCTGGGGCCAAACGCTTGTATTTTTTCAAATGGGGTCACGAGATCAAAAAGGTTGGGAACCACTGGAGTAGATCATGGCATCGATGGCCTTCCTGAGGGTGGATGATCAAATGGATGTCGATTTTGCGCATTTGACCTGAGGTAACCTCGCGTGATGAAAACGCTGGAAACACTGCTCGTTTCTGCGTCAAGTTTGTAACTACCGTTTCGCCTGTAATGAAGTGGCTCGGATAAAACGATGAGTATATCATCCAGTCGGCTGTGACCTCGTAGCCTAACAGACATGTGTTAGGGCTCGTATACCAATGCTTTTCGGTTCGGCTCTCAGCTTTGGGAGCTTCGTTTTGGTAGTAGTAGTTGCACAAGTATTCACACTTTTCATATTTTCCGGTTTGCTTTGCGTTTGGGCTTTAGGTTTAGGGTTTATGTTTAGGGTTAGGGTTTATGGTTTAGGTTTGGGGTTTAGGCTTAGGGATTAGGTTTAGGGATTGGGTTTAAAAATTTAGATTTATAGCAGAATCAGTCAAGTACAGCACAAACTTCCCTCCAGCCCGTTACCTTGTCGCAAAAACGAGCAGTGTTTCCAGCGTTTTCATCGCACAAGGTTACCTTAGGTCAAACGCGCAAAATCAGCATCCATTTCATCATCTACCCTTCATCAGTGGTGGACATAGGGTTGGGGCCCTCTTATGACATCATCGTCATCATACTCAGCCAACTGTGAGACCTTTTGATCAAGCCAGGAAAGGGGATACGCGGTCCATGGATTTATGCACTTCTCTATATGCCGCATTAGGGGTGTTGTTAGGCCAGCGGTTCCCAAACTGGAGGTAAATTACCCCTGGGGGTAATGCGGAACGAAACCACAATGTTTTTCTATATTATGAGGGCTCACTTAGAAACATTGATCGCTGCCTTGATTTGCTTAACGGCTTGAACAAGTTTGGGAACCACTGGGTTAAGGGATGGGGTAGAGCTAGTTTTGGTGTTAAAGTTTCGAATAGTGGTTAGACTAAGTGTTAGTTTTCCTGGAAAATTTGGCGGGAAATCTTTGGCGAGCTCTGTGATGCTCAATTTCTCATTTGAAAAGGCACCTCCTTGCTCCACCTAGGTAAAGTGAGCCCGACTTTTCCAGCCGCACTATTTTCAATGGATGCGAGGTTCGCGCGTAAAATTGAAAAGCCTCAAAAAGGCTTAAAATCAGGTGATACGACAAAATAAACGCATGAAAATGAAAGAACAAGTTCTGAACATCCAAAGCAAAAAAACTTGCAAATATGTTGTACCAAGCTCATACGAATTGTTCAAAACAAGCAAGTTTTTGAAAATTAGTGATAATTCAACAAAATATTAAATTGGTTTCCGAGGGGTTTATGATGATAAATTTCATGGGCTCACTTTACCTAGGTCCGAGCTCCTACGTCGTTGTCCGTTTTTGAAAGGGTAGGGAGACTTCCCCCGCGACGCCCTCCCTCTCCAGCGTCATTGGAAGGCGGAAGCTCATCAAAGTAATCGTGTTAGCACCATTAAGCGTATGTTTCACCATTAGTATTACCGCCAGGCCACAAGCCCACATACAGTAATATCCGTCTTCTTGGTCTGTCTTTCATGTGTCTGTGAATTTGTGTTCCTTAGGCTATAAGGTTAAGTCTGCTGTACTGCGTGTTCGGTGTTGGGGTAAGACGTTTGCAGTTTGGTAAACCGTAATGGTTTATTGTTTCATATGACTCAGCCAACCAGCAGAAGCACTACAAAAAGGCATCGCACTAGGGAAACCAACCATTAATTAGTGAACAGTAGCAACTGAAAACACAGTTATTAGCAACAGAACAGCAAGTAAGGAGTGCAATACTGCAAACACCAGCCTAGCTTACACATTGCTAAAAAAGCTCTAAAGGATTTGACTACATAAGCAAAACGTGCACCATAGCATAACAAAAACGCATAAAAATGGTACAAATGCGCGAAGTACAGATATTTTATCCAGGGCGGATATCATCATGGACAGATTTGTGATGTCACAGAAATTAATAAAACAGTGGTGTGCAATGTGCACTCCCATTCTTTTCGGCATGAAAGTACACTCTGTAGTTCTTTCTGTTTTGCTTTGTTCTTCTTTTGAACCTCATTCCAATATTAGTTGGTTTTTGTTCCTTTTTTTATTTCATATTTTGTTTAAACAGATTCTTAACCACACCAAATTCCTTCAATTAAATTTGATCCACGCATCTGTGTACATAGGCATGTGCTTTCATCTGTAGTGTACATTTTCTTCACCATGCTCTGTGTTTGTTTGTTTTCCTAATTCAGTTGTGCTTATACTTATAGTATTTGATTTCCAACTGTTGTTTTTCAACACTTCTCAAAAACTGATAAACAGTTTTTTTTTTGTTTACGGTGATCAGCTATTACGCCAATTGTAACAATAACAATTGGTTGTCATTGTTTCGCATTGGTTGACTATCTTGTCAATCGCACAGCCTATGATGAGACTACAGCATGGTGTTATGTTCCACATTGTTTGAAACCTCTGAAGTCTTCCTTTGCCAGTATTCCCACATATAATAAACCAGTTGTTAATAAGTTCATTGCATGTTGTCTTTGTGTACCTAGCAACTTGGGGAAAATTCTCTTGCCTGAATGAACCTTTGTTTAGTATATACTGTAATCTAAAATTGTGTTTTCAAAAACAATCAATAATTTCTGAAATTGGGTTCAACTAAAGATCAAAATATCTAAGCTGCATAGCAAGTTTGAATGAATGCCTTGTCGCTACTGACACTGTTGATTGCTTGATACAGTTCTGTTAGTTTGTCATTATCATTTACTGCAGCTATTGTTGTCTGTTGACCTTAAATGCCAACTTTGTGTACTCACTGTTCATCTTTGTACTCATTGCTGTCATGTTGACGTTTGTATGATTGCTATAATATTGTGTGTATTTGGTGTGTCAGTAACAGTAATGTACTTATGTTGTACCCTGTTGTGATTAGGCCTATATTTCATGGTTGCATTGTCTTGTGTTCATCTCACGAAATCAATTACTGCCACTTTTTTGTCCATCTAGATTTTATTCAGACATTGGCTGAATTGTACATATTAACTCACTATAATAGTAGACTCACTGAAATCTTTAGCGTAATATCATGTGTGCTTTTTGAAAAATTAACACAAGGCTGCCGGTTTGCAAATATATCATACTTGGAAACAGGGAAAAAATTGTGATATTTCATTTGACATACCAACCGCATAGCTCCTTAGCCGATTGCACTATAGAACTGTTCAAATCCTCAAAAGACCCAGCAAATCTTTAAGCCTACAATAAAAAAATTTGGGGGTTTTGTTTTTTTTGTGAGTTACATCATAAATAAGGTAGGCTTTTGGCCATTTTTGGCTGTTGGTACCTGACCTGGGCCCAACTGCTAAAGGGAAGTATTTCGCTGAAGTTTTCATTGGAAACTACACTAGAATCAACGTGTTTTGAGACCTTAATCAACTTTCTAGCCTGTCTGGTTCAAATGTTATGATCTAAAATAAACAAAGTAACTATCTAATTATGGGATTAATTACTTTGTTTATTTTAGATCATAACTTTTGAACCAGAAACCCCAGCAAGTTAATCAAAGTATCAAAAGACTCGAAACCCAAAACCAAATATTTTTTTTCATTGCAAACGAGGAGACTTGCCAAATCTTTTGAGGTTTGAATAGCTTTCTAGCACAATTGTTGACAGAGATATTGTCACGCAAAAACATGTGCAAAGTGCTGGATTTTAGCCTTAGCCTACTGGAACAGAAAGTGTTAACTTAGCTATAAAAGCCTTGCCCTGTTTCCTTGCTGTAATGTATTTTGCATTGTTTTCCGATTTTAGATAAAATACTTTTCAAGTTCAAGTTTCTTGATATGATTTATTTTTTGATACTGGTGTTCATCCAGGACAAATATATTAGAGCTACACAAGTAACTTTCCTCTCTGGTTTTTGTACCATTCTGGAGCAATACTAGTATTAGAAAAGATTGTCCAGATCAGTGTAGTCCAACTGCTTCTGACTTAGGGTTGTATCACAAAATTATGGAAATTTGCAGCCACTTCCAACAAAATGATGAATGAAATACCATATATACTCACTTATTAGCCGCATCCGCAGATAAGCCGTAACAGAAATTTTAGCCATATACCGAGAATCAAGGGTAATTCACGAATAACTCACTAGTCAATTGACCTTTTCATCGGTGAAGACCCTGTGTGATCAATCAACCACAAAATATTGATTTTTACAGGCAAATGTAATGAAAGTCAATTTTATTGTTCAAAAGTCTAAACCTAAGAAATCTTCTTCGTTGGAAAAAGGAAGTTCATGTACAAGTACAGTAGATCGTCGTAGGTGTCATCTTCATCTGTGTCATGGGTGTCGTCGGGACCATCTGTCCAGAGAATGTCATTTTCTATTCCGTCAAGGCTATAGCTCATGCGAAAACTTTGTCCCTCTGGGTATGTTGCGCGTATGAGCCGCAGGCAAAATACAGGCCATATTCCAGGTAAAAAAGAGCGGCTAATAAGCGAGTATATACGGTAACAGATTCACAAGATTTGAAAACCAAAAAAGGGAAAATAAGTGAGTGCGTCATCGGAATTTTCATACAACATGAATAGATAACAAATATTGTAGTAATTTATTACAAATCTCTATAAGTGGGAATGGGATGCTTGTGGTCAGGGCTTTTCTAACATAGTTCTTTCATCAGTGCTATCTTTGCTGAAAAATTTCCAGAAGCTTTCTGCAGTCTAGTATAATGCCATTTACTGCATAGTACATTTTTATTAAAAGATGTTATGCTTGTTCTATTTTAAATTACCTAGTGTAACATAAACACAACATTAAATCACAACTGAGAAAGCTCAACATGGGCCTTAAAAATTTGGTCAGTGGGCCATATGTGGCCGGCGGGCCTGCAGTTGGACCTGATTGGTCTAGATCAGGGGTTTTCAACCTTTTTTTACTCATGGCCCACTAAATTAGTAAGAAATGGCGTTGGCCCATTTTTTTTGCTCATGGTCCACTAAATTAGTAAGAAATGGCATTGGCCCAGATTTCCAGCATTGTCATTGGATTGAAAAGTCAATTTGAAACTGTTTAACAGAAATGGTTCAGATTTGAAGCATTTTACCACAATAGTGTTTAATGTACGGTTGTAAGTTTCACCAGATAAAGAAAGAAAAGTTGTAACACGCAATTTTGAGTTTGTGGTAGAAATTGAGTTTACGGTAGAAAAGCTCTGTGGCCCACTGAAAACAGCGTCATGGCCCACTACTGGGCCATGGCTCACAGGTTGAAAACCTCCGGCTAGATAGTTTGGGAAGCATTTGTCTATAGAAATGTCAAGGAATCATTCTCAACATGTTAGGTACCGGCCCACGTGTATATGCATTCCTGCCAAAAATCTATGTTATCTGACCCTGGGTGCCAACCCAATGAACCATTTTTATGATTCAAGTTTTTTGGAAACTAGGCCATCATCTGCGTCTTTAGAGCCCTTGATTGGCTTTCTAGCATATCTGGGGCCAAAATTATGGCTCAAAAAACAAAAATTGGATGAAAATTCCAGTCTCAGAAAAGGTACCCTTGACCATATTGGCTCAAAGCCATAACTCGCGTTTCATCGCTGTTTGTAATGAGTCGCACATTTTCTAATGTCATCTTTGTAACTGCTGTTTGTTCTCATACTTCCGTCATTTGTATATTTTATTGCATATTCATCATTTATTTTTTATTTGAAACTTGTGTAATTATTCCAGGGCTGCAGAGCTGATTGTAAAGATGACATAGCTCTGGTTCTGCCTCCAGAGCTCTTTTCATGAACATGGCTCCAGCTCCAGAGCTCTTGGTTTTCATGAGTGTGGCTCTGGCTCCAGAGCACTCTTTTTTTCCAGCTTCTGTTCATTTTTACACGTTAATATTTTCAATTGTCTTGGTGCACCTCAACTTGAATGGAAAATGAAATATATCAAGTACACAAAATTAAGAGGATATTCCAAACTTTTTTGAATATAATCTGGTAGTTTTTTACAATCAGTGCTCTTACTATGTGGAAATCAGTAAAAAATCAACAATCACACGTTCAAACAATTCAAAGAACAGTTACGCGCAGAAACATAACTCAAGATAACAATAATATAAACAAATTCTGGAAAGGCGGTAGCTGATTTTGCTGTTAATACCTGGTGACCTCTTGCTATTTCTTACGACCAGAATCAAGACAATTGATGTTTGGAAAACTACATTTGTGTCTAAGCATTTAAACACAGACCAGCCCCAATTGACCAAGTGTTTTGCACTTGTTGCATGCTTTGCCTGTTGCAGTCTTGGCGTTCCAGCTACCAGTGCTGCCTGGGCAACACATGCAAAGAGCACAAAACACATAGTCAATTGCCTCACTCATGTGTTCTATCTAACATGCACACATTTGCATTAACACAAATGCCAGGATGTGTTTGAAAGCCCTTTGTTTGAAGAAATAGTATGACTTCTAGCAAGGAATTTACCTATGGCTTGTTTGAAATAGCTGAAAACTTCTTCCTTATCTTTTGCACTCATGACAAGCTGTGATGAATCACAAAGTAAAGCACAATTTAACCTACAAAACTTTGCAGAAAATAAGACTGGTTATGTGCTGTGCTATGCAAAGCAATACTGGTTTGCTACCAATTAGTTACCACTTTCATGTTATGCTGCTGTTAGTAAATGTAATGTTTCCTAGTGAACTTTGCCAGTAATCTAGTAAGCCTAATGGTTTGTAATAAGAGTTTGTAATAAAAATTGGTTTGTAATGTTCTGGCTCCAGAACAATTTGGTCCATTAAAAATTAAAACCCATTGTATTATTTGTACAAACTCGCTTGCCCCACAGACTATGTCTGTGGAACAGGTCCAACTCAAATTTCAGGCTCCGGCTCCACCATCTATAAATTTTTACTCTGGCTCCAGCCATCCAAATTGCTTGGGCTCCGGCTCCACAGCCCTGGTTTCTTCACAGAAATGCAATCATGCAGGGTGCATCCATTTTTAAAGTCATTACCCAATAACTGAGCATGCATATACTAGCTATATTTGCCCAAACTAGTCAGATTTAAGTTGCATACTTAAGTGGAGGTTGCTGTACATAGCTTTTAGCAGAATGCAGAAATTGCGAAAAAATACCATGGTATGTGCTTGTTTTTTAAATGATGTATGACAATATTCATATATACATGATATATTTTATGTCTGCACTATATTTCAGACACCTGAGATAAGGCAAGCACAACAATAATAAAATCATTGTAGACCATATTTATAAAGCAGGGGTTCCCAACCTTTCTCAGCATTTCAACAGAGGAGCATGTGCCCTTAAAATTTGAGAAAAAGGCTTAGCAAAATAACAAGAGATCAAAATTCACTGAATTTTTAATATAACTTTTTGGATTTTTAGAACTATAAAGGTAATGACTTCTGAAAATAATGTTCACTGATATATGTATAACTATTTGGAAATACATAATACATGAATGTTTTTTCCTTCTATTACTAACCTTAAATATACCCCTTCAGATAGGCAGCTGTACCCCTAGGAGTACATGTACCCTAGGTTGGGAACCCCTGTTATAAAGTAATCAAATTGTTCAAAAACAACTTACAGTGGAACTAGCCAAATAAAAACAAATGCCTGAAATTGTAAAAATGCAGTAGTTTCAAGTGGAACTAGGAAAATGTAATTACACAGATTTACCATCTCCATGAAATATATAAAATTGATTTTTGTTAAGATACATCAGGGGGTCGTGGGATAAGCAGCCCTAGGACTCAAAAGACGTCATGACTTTCACCAATCTCAAAAAGTTCTGCTGGCTCCACACTAAGATTGGATCAAGCAAGGCTAGAGATGTGGTTATGCTACCTGGTGCTTAACCCTCTCCGTCCCACCCCCACCATTTTTTGTCCAAGTTTGCAACGCCATAACTAGCCAGCTGGTTAATCTAGAGAGTTTGTTCAAACCCTCTACGTATTCTTCTAGATAAGACTGAAAAAACTTTTTTTGTTCTGGATTTGGGGTTCTCTGTGGGTGATGTCACAATGGGGGCATGTTTTCACCTTTTTGACCAAGTATACCTGGCGCTGGGTGCTAAACCAATGAGCCATTTTTTGGGCTCAAGATTATTTTGCAAACTAGATTATAATCCGCATCTTTAGAGCCCTTGATTGGTTTGCTGGCATATCTGGAGCCAAAATTATGGCTAAAAAACATTTTTGACAAAAATAAAAAAGTTACACAAAAGGTATCATTTGCCATTTCAGGCCAAACTTTGGTCAGCCATAACTCGGCAGTAGATTGAGCTAGAGAGCTGTTCAAACCCATAAGACTCGTGACGCCTTGTAGTGTAGAATGAGAAAAACTTTTTCAGTTTTGGGTTTAGGGTTTTTTGTTGATGACGTCATGAGTGGGGTATGTTATGCGGTTTCTTTGATGACATCATGATAATATTATTGGCCGATCCAATGAGCTGATTTTGTGGCTAAAGTTTTTTATTGGATTCTAGGCTAAAATACGAGAGAGCAGTGGTGGATCCAAGGGGAGCAGTTTGTGGCAACTGCTCCCCCAAACATCTGTCACCCTCTTGAAAGGCGCTCCTTTGCCATAAAGGTGCCCTTTTTTGGTGCCCATGGAAGTAGAAACAGATTAAAAAATACTCTAAAATAAACAATGTTTTTTGCTTAGTTAAACATCAGGATTTACATGCTGGACTTTACCCAACCTCTTATCGAATAGCTTGAACAATGCTATTGTTTCGTTATTTCTTTGCTGTGTGAGAACTCCCCAGCCTTCACAAACGCAGTCGCGTTCGCTTAACACAGTTCTCGACTTGCTGCTGTGCTATATGAAAATGGCCTGTTTTTTTACAAGTTTATTTCTTTAATGCCTGATGACTGTCTAGAAAGGAAAAGGAAAGACAGCAGGAAAAATAGGAATGCAATATGGAAAACTCATTACTGACTTAAGATTTTACAAGCCTCCAAAATGAAAACAAAAAAACAGCTTCAGGGCTATTACCAGTGCAATTCGTGAGCCCACAGTTTGTCTGCATTGTAGTTTTGCAACATAAAGGTGAGTGGATGAGTTTCTTGATGAAACTCATCTCCAGATTGACAGGGGCGTTACAAGGTTAGATGGCGCCCGTGGCAAGAAGCAAGTTTGGCGCCCCCATTTTCGAACCTGAGGTCTTCCAGAAGCAAATGTACTGTATTGGAAAATGTACATGTGACATTGTTGGGGCTTTTTGGTGCCCCTGCAGTATTTCAGCACCCCCAGAGTGATTCAGCGCCCGGGCAATTACAACCCCCTTGCCCTCGTTACACCCCTACTGAATGAACCATAATGCAGTGTGTAAAAAGCTACAGATGTATATGTTCGCAAACAACTTGCCGCTATGTGACAAAAATGTGTTGAATGTGCACCGATTAGCTCAAAGAATTATGACCTACGTAACTATGCAGTTGTGCAACTCCTCACTTCATATACATGGACAACGCAGATGAGTATTGAATTACTGCTAGGGGGTAACGTGGTTAGATGGTGCCCGAGGTAAGGAGCAAGTTTGGTGCTCCCATGTTTTGAACCTGAGGTCTTTCGGAAGCAAATGTACTGCACTGAAGTACTTGTGACATTGTTGGGACTTTTCGGCATCCTGCATTCATTTGGCGCCCGAGGAATTGTGCCCTTTGCCAACCGTTGTTATAACCCTGATTACTGTGCGCAGTGACGCGCCTCAACAAATCATGGTACACAGCCCTCACCAGAGGCATATGGGAACCTTGGGCTTTAGTGGGGGCAAAATTTTCAATTCACCTGAGTTTTTGCACCACTTTGAGGCAAATGAATAGGAGAGTTTTACAGGGTGATGGTTCTGCTTAAGCAGCTTGTCCAAACATATTGGGAGGTTTTTTCTTGAATTCTTTTGATCTTGTCCAAATCTCCTCCCACTTCGTACGCTTATAGCTCTAACGCAGAAACTTTGGCAAAATACTAGCTATCTGCAGCTCAGTGCATTGAATAATTGGTTTTACGTGGTCATAACAAATTTTGCTCAACACTTGAATATTTGCAGGCCAAAATTGGGGGAATGACAGCACCTTTTGCCCCCATCTGGCTAGGCGTCTAGCAACAGTTACTGATGACTGTGTGGTTTTGAACCTTTTGTTGCAATTGCAAACCCATAGACAACTCATGCTGGCCATGAAAAGACAAATTTGGCATGGTTAGAAAAATGCTCAGCTGATTGGTTGTTAGATCATTCCGTTTGCATCATATAAATTTGAGCAGAAAAGCAATCTTCTGGTGAAATCTTTAACTTCTTACTGGTAACTGCGGTGTTGGCAAAGGTTTGTGGTTTTGAATTAGTGGTAGGCTGATTCAGTTATGTTTTCTGGCCTGGTTGGATGGAAGCAGATCCATTGCCAGATCAACAGCATTGCGCTTCTTCGGGGGCTTCGTAATAGTATACAATGAATTGAAAAATGACTTCACAGGGAGACTAGAGCTTGACTTTGGAGGTATTGATTGTGAATTTGGGGGGCTCAGTCCACTTGTTTCCACTTCTGCTGAGAAGTGTCACAACTTTTTTGAATAACCTGGTCTAGTGGGATTGTTGCTTTTTTCTTCACATCAGCAATCCAATGTCAAAAAATGTGAATCGGCATTAAATGCATTTTAGGGAAATATGCATTAAGGCCCAGTGTAACTTTATCATGTGATCGTTTGTTACGATAGCTGCCAAAGCTACCTAAAATGGGTGTAGTGTCCTGGCAAATGCCTTTCATTCACATGTTGTTTTTGAATTGTCGCTTCAGCAATAAATAAGTCTTTCATGTACAAGTAAATGCACAAGCTTCGCCTGGAAATGTGATCGTCATTCAGCTTTTTGTTTGAGTCCTCTCGTGGGACATGGGTTGTCACTTCCAAGTCTAGGAAGAATCGTTCTGCTTCTAACCATGTCGGGAATGTGTTTCAAACTGTCGGGAATGTGTTTCAGACATTGTTCTTCACTGACCTTTCCAGGGATAGCCAAAACAGTGGCAAACGCTTGCGCACAACATGCTTTTATACCTTTCAAATCCATTTTGTAGATATACGAGATCTGTGTAGCTTGTGAAAAACGAGGCCCAATGTTTGGGACACGTTTCAAACGTTTTTTGAATTAATGATATAAAGCGCTTTCGAACTATAGTTATTCCCTGAAAAATCGCATATTCAACCAACAAAAATAGGCACTTTTTGGTCTACAAAAGGTAACCTCTAATGTGTGACACACAATGATTGTTGGAGACAACCTTTGGTATATAAACAAGTGAAGACCTTTTTGGTGCCCCCCAATTTGACTGCCCCCCCTGAAAGGCCTGGTCTGGATCTGCCCCTGTGAGAGACTTTCTAGCGTTTCTGGTTCCAAAGTTATGGCAAAATAACCTCAAATTGTGTACAAAACCCTGGGGTATTTCCCTAATTTATATTCAGTTATTTTGCCATTAACTTTTGAACCAGAAACGCTGCAAACTCAATCAAACCCTCTAGTCTAAACACTCGTATTATAGCCTAGTATCCAAAAATACTTTGAGCCACAAAATGGGCTCGATTGGTCAGCTCGCAGGGGATGATGATGTCATCCAAATGTAAACAAATTTCACATAAACATCCTCCCATTATGTAAACATAAAAAAAAAACAACATCACAAGCTTAAAATTTTTTTTTGTATCTAAACTACAAGACTTTCCCATTTGTAGAGGGCTTGACCAGCTCTCTAGCTCAATCTGCTGGCAAGTTATGGCCACATATAATATGGGTGTAATATACCCAGCGTTTGTGGAAGTAGATTTTTTGCCAATTTTTGCTTTTTGAGCCATAATTTTGGTTCCAGATATGCTACAAAGCCAATCAAGGGCTCTAAAGACTTGGATGATATCCTAGATTCCAAAAAATGGCCTCCTGGGTTGGTGCCCAGGGCCAGGCAAACTCAGCCAGAAAATTGTGAAGACATGCCCCCATTATGACGTCATCCAGGGCGAACCCAAAACAAAAGAAATATTTTTTAGAAGTAAACTACAAAACTTGCTGAATCCGTAGAGGGTTTGAACTGCTCTTGCTCAATTGGCTGACGAGTTATAGAGTTGCAAAAAGTAGCAAACTCAGGTCAAAAAATGGCCTTTGTGGGACTTAGAGGGTGAACAACCTCTTGGCTCCTTTCCTATGGATTAGCCAGCAGGACTTTTCTCACCAATCTTTTCTGAGAAATTCTGGATACATAGCTGATGCTAAAGTTACATAGTTTAGCACATTTTTTTATAAAAATAGCACTGAAGTACTCTGATGTAATAATTAAAAGTTAATTCCATGTTAATGAAAGCCAGAGAGACTCGTCAACCCCAGTTGAATTTACAGCTTTGTGTGGAACAAGAAATGTGGGGGTGAATCATTTGTGAATAGTGGTGCCAATTATATATGATGAATTTATGATGTCATCACTGCAAGTTATCTTATTGTTGTCTTTAGTTCATTGAAAGCATACCTGTTTAGATTTCTCTACACTTCAGTTGTGATGTAAAAAGTTTGACAAGTGGGTTGTTCATTGTTAAAGCATAAATGTTGCTTTTTTGGCACCTTGCTGCATATATGCCAGTAATTCGTAGGTGCAGTACATGTTCAGGTTGATTTTTGTATCAAGAAACTGTGACATTGATAACTCCTGGATTTCACCAAATTACGAAAAATTTGCTTGAGTGGCATTACTGGCCATTGTTATTAACCTCTAGCAAATTCTTTCAGTACTGGTATTGTCTGCGTTTTTACTTCTTTTAAATATGGTTTGTTTCATAAAATGATGCTGTTTGTGAACTCACAAGGCAGAATATTTAGTGTGCATACCAATGAAATAGGGAAATATCTCCAGGAGATACATTGTTTGGTATGCCATTAGAAAAGCTTTAGTGCAGTTCAGTTTATGTTTTTCTGTCAAAAACTAAAAAATGTACTCCATAAATGGAGCAAAACAAGACTTGGGCAAGCTTGTTAACCCAAGCTGTAATTGTAGCTTTCATTAGAATTAGAGTCAACTATTCTATTTGAATGTGATCAGTGAAAAACATCGCAGCTATTTGTGATCCTGTTGTGCAAATTTTGCAAAATACCAGTGGTTTGTGAGTTTTTGCCAGAATGTTCACAACGTGGTGCATAGTTAACTGAAGTAGATTGTTTCTATGTAATTTCGATGCTTATGGTTTTGGAAAAAACACTTTTTACAGACATAATCACAACCATCAAATAACCTGATATTAGCATTGCACAGGTGCATACATTTTCTTTTGCTGCAGTATTTCCAAGGATTGCCATTGTGGTGGAGTAAATCAGACTGGTTGCAGATCTTTAATAACGTGTGCTTCAAAACACAAGTTTGACTTTAAAGCTGCATCAGCATGGAGGTGTTTATTGATTGAAAGAAGTTATGCACCGTCATGTCAATGTTGAGATTATGTAAAAAGCATTTTTATTTTGCATTTGCTCACTGACTAAGTGTGTTTTATTCATTGTAGCTCTGAGTTTTGAACTAGAATTGGTGGTTAGATGTTGCTCTGTGCTAGCTGGCAAACATTTGAGATAAGATGTCATCAAGGAGTGGCAGGCCTCATTTAGATGAAGGTCTAAGGATCACAGTTGGAAATGATGTTTATTTCCAAAGGTCAGACCGTTCTCCAAGGCGAAGCTCCCAATCCCCTGTTGGAGATTTAAGAAATCGTCTTGGACCACGACAAGGATTTGAACAGAGGTAACATTTCTTGTTTGCATTAATAGCTTCAAATTTGTTATGCACGTTCAAAAACAATATTTCTATAGCAGGTATTGTACTTTTCACAGGATGGTGACTTCCCATTTTTTGTTACTGTTCCAAGTTCTTTTCAGCATTGCTGCGTTAGTTATGAAAGACAGCATATTGCAAATAGTTGTTGGACAGGATGGCTAAAAAGCACTTTGATTTGTTCCTAAGTTGGAATTATAGAAACATGTAGTTTTCTGTGTGAAAGGTAGCCTTAGAATTAAGGTGCAGTGTCAACAGTAAACAACGATATTATTGTAGCTCAGCGTTTCATTGCAACAAGACAGGTGTGTGCAGGAGTCAGGAAAGTTTTGCAGCAGTTTGTGAAGAAGACTTATAGGTTTCTTCTTGGAAAATCCATGGCCTTGCATTCCTTGAAAAATGGAATTTGCAATGTTTTGTTGAATCGTCTAAATGCAAAGCAACTACTTTGAGTATTTTTGCTTCTGACTATTGCTGGTAAGTGTCATTAATCAGCCAAATGCGCGTGATGTGTAATTCATCCTTGTTTATTTTCAATGTTTTTCCCAGGAGACCTGACGACAGAAGACCAATGCCTTACCAACACCACAGTTTTGATATTGACCAGCAATCAAGGTGGTCGCCAAAAAGGCAGCGTCATTACGATCATCACAGCCGAGATCTGCTTTCAGATGCAGATCGACGCCAAACGCGGACCCCTGAAAGACGGTTGCGCAGTCGTTCGCCTCAATTCCAAGAGCTTGCGTCTTATTTTGCCGGTGGCGAGTCTCGACAATACGATAGTTATTCCCAACTTCACCGACGGTCATCACCGCAACAAAGGCTCAGCCCCTCTCCACGGAGAAGGCCAAGTCCTTCCCCACGAAGATACAGTCCTTCCCCTAAGCGAA
>JGI24022J15233_10003685_pt1 | contig 15376 bp, 5 predicted proteins | sample Ectturendosymbi2_FD_15233 | JGI IMG/M metagenome (IMG submission 15233)
CTCAAAAACAAAAAATTTTACGTATTCCATCTTTTGATATGTTGTAGGTAACAAATAGGGCTACGATATCAGATGGTGATCAGAATTTTATAATTTGTTCCACGGGGTCAATCTCAAGGTCAAAAGGTCATCACCCCAAAATTTACCCAAATCACAAAAATGATGTCAAATTAGAATTCCTGGCTTTTTCCCCTTTTCAAAGATACCTTATTGGACGATTAGTTCAAAAGATATGGTGTTTTGAAGTTGGCGCCCCCTTATTTTCTCAATTTTCAAAAAATTAACCCCTGTATCTCGGAAACCGATCATCCGATCACTGAATAATTTTAGATTTGAAGTTTGGGGGCTGAAACCAACATGTATACCAAATTTCATTAAATTCTGAAAGCGTAGGGTTTAGAATTGTCTTTTTTGGGGGTGATTTGACATGGAATGACCCTTAGATTAATGCAGGCTGAATTTTTTAAAACGCAAATTGGCATAATTGCATGAGAACTTGCTAAGCTATTTAAAGCTATTATATTTTGACCTTGGCAATTCCAGAGGAAACTTTCATTTTGTGACCATAGAATGATAAAGCTGATGTAGTACTGCACTTGCTTTACCAATCCATGTGTCACTTCCTTTGTCACCAATAGCTGAGATGGCAAAAAAAGTGAAAAGCCCAACATTAAGAAAAAATATTATGTAAAATATTGTACATATGGACATGCTTGATGCATCCAACTATGAAGTGTGCACTTGAGCTCATTATCCCATTTAAAATATGGCTACATCCTTTGGCATTCTAATAAATATAACCTATTCTACTGAAAATATACTAACCAACCTTCAACATTGGTTTGGGATGTAAAGTTGCCTGTTCCTTTGTGCCCATATCTTTCACTTCTGCATCATATCTCATATCTTTCAAAATGTCATCATCACAGAGAGAAAATGCAGTATCTTTTGCAAGAGTCAAAGCTTTGGTGGGGTCACTCTTCAGAAGTTGAGGGTCATCAAACAAATCAGTAAAAGTTTCACTTCCACAATTGAAAACAGAGACATCAATACCAGGATTCATCACAGAAACACTGTTGCAAATGGGCATTGTTCCACTGCTGCAGTGAGTTTGCTCAACTTTCTTCTCACCAGCAACTTGATCACTTACCCAAGTTGAACCATTAAACAAAAGCACAGAGGTTTCTTCAACACATACGGGGGATGATCCACTGGCAGAACAATCGTGCACAGGAAATATACAAAAGGGACTTGTGCCACTGCTTGATGCTGCTTGATGATAAAATGTACTGAAAAACAAGAAAGCAGTTGTTGTAGATGCTTTGCTTTTATGCCATTAAATTGTTTGCCACTTTCCACCATTAACTTTCCAGTCAACAGAAAACACTAAACAATTCACTTTATTTGAAATTTTGATCGTAGTTGATCAAAACAAATGTGAACAACTTAACAAAGAACTAGAGTACCTTTATACTTTTAAGAATTTTATCTTCATTAATTTTGTTCATCCAGATATAACAACCATGCAGTGAACAAAAATTAAAAATGTTTTATATCACACATGCTTTCATCAAACCAAACGTTTTAGTTATTCCTTCTGCATAGCAACAAAACTGAATGTCAAGAAATAGTTACCTAAGAATACGTTTGTCACCTGACACAGAATGAATCTTCATGCCAACACAACAATTTGCCAGAAATATGCCAAATAAAACATATTCATCATTTAATTACCATTTTACCACTATTTCGTGTTAAAGTTCTTTTCTTAAACTTCAGGAAGATCATGCCTGACCTTAGCAGTCAGTAAAGGTCTTACCTTTGCTGTACTTGACCAGTCTCTAATATGGGAGTTGAAGAAACAAAAGCATGACATGAGTTGCTGGAATCCATAGCTGGAACAAAATCTACATGGAAAAATCAAAACTGCCAACTAGTTGTTTTACAGAAAAAACAAATGCTTCACTAGCAACAGTTCTGCTTGCTGCAATATAACATTGACAAGTTGGAGTCAGCAACTGAAACCCAATGCTGTCCTTGCAAGCGTTAGAATATAGGTGTCAATAAAACCAGGTCAAAAAATAACACTAATTTCCAATGCAAACTTTTGTATGTAACTTTATGGAAAAAAACATCAGGTTAATTAACAAATAAACATTGAAATGGCGTGGCAACAAACCCATCCTATAGTTTTTTTCTGCAAACAACTGTACCCTTTGCTGATGCAAAAGATCTCACAAGGGTTAGACAAATTTCTGTAGGTCTTGGACAACTATCCTCTTTCTCATCAGGCAACTGCAGAGTGCATTCAAAGACACTGCTTTTTATAGGGTTTTATTCTTTAATATAAACAATGTTTGAGTTTTAGCAACACTGGTTATTTTGCACATAATAAAACACTGCTCATGACTAAACACTATTTAGAACCCTTTCCACATTTCAACAAAGGCTAAAAGCAATTTCTCAGCAAATTTCTAAATGGAAGACTATATATGTCCTTATTTTGAACTAGCACCCTCAGCCCAGAAAGTAAATTACAACTGCTGATGTTGAGAGAAACATCATAACTTGTGTAGGGTCAGCTTGCATCCACATGAGCACAATAACAATGCAAGTTGTTAAATAATGCCTCTACACTTTTTTGTCTATACCTGATATTGTAAACTCTCTATTAAGATTGACTACTGTAAATAGCTGGCACAGGTAGACATTGTTGTTTTTGGGACCATACTGAAATGTAAACATGCGCATAAAAAAAAGACAGCTTGAGCAAAAATATAATGAATGATAAAATTTTATTGGCAGCAGTAACTAATAACACATGGTAAATCAAACAAACATGAACTAGTTGCATTTCTTCACAGAAAACTAGTAATTGTTTGCAAATGTTAGATTATTGCAACCTCTTGGTTGGCATTGTGTTGAATGTTCACAAAGAATAAGATCCATATAATGTGGTACAAACAAGCAATAACAAAGTGATCTCATCAGATGATCTCTATTGTTGCTTGCTGCTATAGTGTGAAGCTTTGCAGACTTGCCACTCCAGCTTTCCAGTCATAACAATAGGCACATTAAAAACAGGGACACTTTAGGGGTTGTCTAGCTGTCATGGCAGGCTCTTTTGTGCTTTTGCTACCAAGCATTAACACCATTAGTTAATAATGCTTGTACTGCAGGAGGTTTGCCGCAGACAATACCATTTTTTTTACAACATAGCATTCTTATGAAACAACCAAAATGCTTCTTATCGAAATTGTGTCTGCGCAATAATCTGAAACAAAATACATTGATGTGGCACGTCTCCCGAAGACTCAAATTTAGGATTTGCTACCCTGCCAGATACAAACTAAGCTGCATTGATTGCAAGCCTTATCCGTTGGTTACATTTGTTAGGCTTGGTTGACATCAGGGTTATGTAAGGTTCGAGCCCATTTCAGTGTCACACCTAGTGACATGCACTGATTTACACTGAAGCTAATTTTTTATGCTTAACACCTTTACGACAGTTCACAGCACCCTTGGTTTTCAGTGTGTCTTAGGAACTGCATAACTCACCAAGCAATGTGTGATGAGAGCTGTTCAAACCCTTAAAGGACTCAGCGAGTCTTCGAGTCTGCAATGAAAAAAAATTTTGGTTTTGGGTTTTGGATTTTTTGTGAGTGACATCTGGGGTAAGTTTCAGGACATTTCAGCTCAGGTTACTTGGCCCTGGGCCCAAACTGCTAAATGGAAGTATTTGACTCAAGTTTTTATTAGGATCTAGGCTAGAATCCAAGTATTTTGAGCCTTTGATTGACTTTCTAGGGTTCCTGTTTCAAAATTTATGACTAGGGCCATTTGAAGTCATATTTTTTCTGTGCTGCAAGAAGTCATAAAACAAATTTTAAAACAAAAATCGCACATCTACGAAGTCTATAACAAATATTATTAATTCATAAAAATTGATTTTTCCATGTTAGGTCATGAAGTCATATTTTGTGCATATTTTCAACATAATTTGACAAGCAAACTATTACAACAATTTCAAAATATTAGGTGAAACTACTATATGGCTAGGTCTAAGCTGCATCCAGCAAACTGAACCCACTTGGGAACCCTGCGAGCAATCTTATTTTACTAAACACATTTCACGGGTTAATTCAAGCAGTTCATGTGAAACAGCTGGAGCGCATGTGGCTTTGCGCGAGCATAACTCCGACGCCAAAAGCGCTAGAGAGCTGTTCAAACGCTCGGAAGACTCAGCAAGTCTTGTAGTTTCCAATTTTAAAAAATTTTGGTTGGGAGGTTTGGATTTTTTGTGAGTAAAGTCTTAAGTGGATGGTTTTTAAGCCACCATGGCCCACTTCACATGGCCCTGGGCCCAAACCGCTGCATTGTATTTGGAAACTAGGCTAAAATCTGAGTGTTTTGATACTTTGGATGACCTGCTGTTGTTTCAGGTTCAAATGTTATGATCTAAAGTAAACAAAATACTCGATTAATCACTTAATTAGATAATTAACTATTTTGTTTATGTTAGATCATAACTTTTGAACCAGAAATGCTAGAAAGTCAACAAAAGGCTCAAAGACTCGGATTCTAGCCTAGTTTCCAATGAAAACTTCAGCGAAACACTTTGGCCTAGTGGTTGGGCCCTAGGCCAGGTAACATGAGACAAAACGGCCAAAAACCTACCTCAACTTATGATGTCACTTGCAAAAAACCCAAAACACAAAACCAAACAAATTTTTTTTCATTGCAGACTAGAAGACTTGCCGAATCTTTTGAGGGTTACAACAGCTCTCTAGTGCAATTGGTGGAAGAGCTATGCTGTTGGTAAGGCAACAAAACTGCTGGTTGTTTTAGGCTGAATTCCAAGTACGAAAATATCGTACCCTGGCTCTCAAGATGTTAAGCAACCCATGATTGCAACATTCATTCTGCATACAATTGTAAATTTGTACTACCAACGTGTTTCGTAAACAGTGTGATAAAGGCACTGCACAGCAAACGTATTAGCAAATGCACCATTCGTCTGCGACAACTTGGATTATCTAGCACATGACATCACATAGCATTTTGTGACGCAGTAGGTTTTTTTACAGCTCTGGATCTACTTCTGATTCTCTTACAACAAAGGATATTTTCTTTTAACATCTGTCTACTGTCATTTTGCGAAGTTAAAAACAGAAGTCACAACACCAAATGTAAAATTGTACAGTGCTACAAAGATTAAAGATATTAGAAAAGATTGAGTTTACAAATACACCTATTGAGGAATTCTATTGCTAAGTGTGCTACTGCACGAGAAGTGCTTTTGTTGAACAGCATGTAGCAGTAGGGCGCACCAGAAAGGTATTGGAAATAATAATATATATTTTTGTTTGATCACAAAGTCATATTATCAAGTTTAGGTCATAAAAAATGGCCCTAGTTATGACCTAAAAACAATATAATTAATCCACTAAATAGGCAATTCATTTGTTGTTTTTAAGCCATAACTTTCGAACCAGAAACGCTAGAAAGCTGATCAAAGACCCAAAAGACTTGGATTCTAGCCTAGTTTCCAATAAAACCTGAGCAAAATACTTCCGTTTAGCGGTATGGGCCCAGGCCAGGTAACCTGAGCCAAAATGGCCGAAAAACCATCCTATTATGACATCACCCACATAAAACCTAAAGGGTAAAAAATTTTTCCTTTGTAATCTACAAGACTTGCCGCATCTTTTGAGGGTTTGAACAGCTCTCTAATACTATCGACTGGCAAGTTATGGAGTTTCAAAGTGGAGCGAAAATAGTGGCTCATGCGGGAGCTTATAGTATGATTATAGCACACACCAGCAGTGATCGTGTTTAGTTTAGGTATGACTGAGCAACCTCAGAAATTTCATATTGGATATCTCAACAAAGACAAGTCAAGCGTGGTTTTTAAAGTGTTATTGGCATGAAAAGTTTAACCACTTCGTTTGCTGAGCAATGTGCTTTCTAGTATGAATATTTAGCATGACTGCCTAGTGTAACATACAGTAGAATTTGTCTAATTCGTCACCTCAAGGAGATTATAAAAAAAGTGATAATTTAGGCCACATGTGTCAAACTGGTGGCCTGTGGGCCAAATGCGGCCTGACAAGTCTTTTCATGTGCCCCGCAAAGCTTAAATTTTAAGCCTCAGCCTGCTTTTTTTGGAACTGTAGTGGTTTATATCTATTTACAAAGGCAAACAACATTTTTTGCTATGTTATAACTTTGTTATTGTAGTCATCTTGCTGACCTAACATCTCTCTTTAAAAAAGTTATTCAGTTTTAAGGCTCCTTTCACTGCAACATAACCATTATTATGTCACAGAAACGCTGTTGAAGCATTAGCATAGCGTAGATAATTGCAGTTAATTCTCTTACAACTGGCCCTTTGAGGGCAACCATGATGCTGATATGGCCCTTAGTGAAAATGAGTTTGACACACCTGATTTAGGCGAAGTGACGAATTATGCAAACAGGTGAATACTATCACAGATGCTCGTAATAACTCATATACGTAACACTTTTATTTGCAGCAAAATGCAAGTTTATGATGTCATGGTTGAAAACAACAATTAATTCCACTACTCTATCTAGACTTCTCCATTTACTCTAACACCTTTTAAATCTTTAACACTTTCGCACCTGGATTAATTCAAGCAGTTCGCACAAAAACAGCTGAATCGCATGTGGGTTTGCGTGGGAATTTTTCTGGTTCGGTAAGTGCTACAGACCTGGTCAAAAGCTCAAAAGACTCAGCAAGTCTTGTAGTTCGCACTTGAAAAAAAATTTTTTGGTTGGAAGGTGCGGATTTTTTGTGTGTGACATCATAAGTGGAGGACTTTTAGGCCACCTTCACCTGGCCCTGAGCCCTAAGTGTTAGATGGTAGTATTTCGCTGAAGTTTTTATTGGAAAATAGGCTACAATCCGAATCTTTTGATACTTTGGATGACCTGCTAGGGTTTTGGATGCAAAAGTTATGATCTAAATAAAAATATTTGACAAATCAGTTAATTAGATAATTAATTTGTTTATTTAGATCATAACCTTTGAACCTGAAATGCTAGAAAGTCGATCAAAGGCTCAAAAGACTCGGACTCGCGCCTAGTTTCCAATGAAAACTTTAGCAAAATACTTTGGCATAGCAGTTGGGCCCTAGGCCAGGTAACATGAGACAAAATGGGCCAAAAACTATTTCACTTATGACGTCATTCACAAAAATTTACAACCCCAACAATAAAATTTTTTTCGAGTGCAGACTAGAAGACTGGCTGGTCCATTTGAGGGTTTGAACAGCTCGCTTTTCTCTGGAAACAGCAAAGAAAAACAACATGAAAAAAATTCGCCTACGCTTCAAGCTGGCCCGTAACTAGGGAAGGAGCAAAGACCCCTGAAATTTCTTTCTCCGCCATTGGAAAATGTGTTAGACATAGTTTACAAATTCAGACCCCTCTCAGAAAACTCTTCGCCCATCTTTAAAAAAAATAGCCTGATGCAGTTTCCCAAACAGCCATTTTCTGGATTTTGTTCGTAAGAAATAACGAAAGGTCCTCAGGCATTGGCGGAAAAACCAGCAACTGTCTTTCCAGAAATTGTTTATATTACTGTTACATTTTTACTAGTCACAGTTCTCTGAAGCGTTTAAACTTGTGACTGTTGTTTTTTTGCTGATTTCCTCATGGTAAGAGTGCTGCTTGGAAAAACTACCAGATCAAATTTCTCAAAAAATTTGGTATATTCTCTTAATATTCTCTTAGTTTTGTGTAGCCTATTTCATGTATTTCATTTTCCATTCAACTTGAGGCACACCAAGACAGTTGAAAATATTAATGTGTAAAAACGCACACAGGCCGGAGCTGGATCCAGAGCCATGAAAAAAGAGAGCCTCGGAGCCAGAGCTAAAGCCATGAAAACCAACAGCTCCAGAGCTGGAGCCACTTTCATGATCAGAAAAGCTCCAGAGCCGGAGCTGTGTCATTTTTACGACAGCTCCGCAGCCCTGTTTTTGACAAAGCATATTCTTCAAGTTCAGTAGGTTGTGCACGTCAGTGTATGGGATTTCTTAAGTTTTGGTTAGGGTTCCATTGTTAGATAAAGTTTCTTGAACAGATGCGTGTGATGCAACTAAATTTTTAGTCAATCACATTGTTGTCTTCTGCAGATGTCAGCCTTAACTTCTGAACAACTATAATAGCATTTAGTAACGTAAGTTCCAAAATACAAAAATATGATTATTAGTGATGTAGTTGAGACCGTAACCTTCGAGACCAAGACCTGGAAAAACTTTTGAGGCTGAGACCTCATCAAATATCCCAAGACTTGAAATTTGAGACCGAGACTCAAGACTTCAAAATTTGTGCATTTTGCGTAATTTTTTTAAAAAATGTCATCACTTTTAAGCTGATTTTTTTTTCAAATTTCTGGCACTTTTCCAACCTGTTTAGGTTGTTTCTTACCTACAAAAACAACAAACAAAAATTGTTGAGTTATAGAAATTTTTCTATTCCATATCTTTGCGATATGCAAAGTCTCGAGACCTGTAGCCTTTAAGACCGAGACTCACAAAAATGGGTCTGGAGACTCGCCTCGTGACTGAAACCAAGTCTCGAGACTCCATCACTGATGATTACTCAATATAACAATCATACTCTGTATCCAACTACTCTCCAATGAAAAACAAGAACAAAATTCGCAGTGGTCAAGTTGAAAGTTGAACTAAATAGGTATTTGAAACTTTTTTATTGCGTATTTCAATGTATTTTGCTTGCACTTTTGTTTCATTTTAATCTTTTCATCATGAAATTAACAGTGGCGCTATCTATTGGATTATTATATCATTAATGATACGTGTTTAGATGTTTAAGTGCATTCCAAGTTTTCTGAGTGATTCTTTGACTCTTCCCTAGTTAAACCTGCTGCTTGTTTGAAGCCACTAAGCAGAGCTAATTGCCATACAATAATGGCTTATTAAAAGGACACAACAATGCTACTATGCTTCAACGTACAATGTGCGATTTGAGTCATCGCAAAAATGATGTTTGAACCTTTTCAGCCACCCTTCTGAAATTGTGTAATAGGGGAGGAATGAAAAGGTCCAAAATGAGCCAAGGGAGGAATGCATCAAAAAAGGTTGGGAACCACTGCTTTAGATCACAACTTTTGAACCTGAAACCCCAGCAGGTCATCCGAAGTTTCAAAAGACTCAAATTGTAACTTAGTTTCCAATAAAAACTTCAGCGAAATACTACCATCTAACAGCTTGAGAACATCTAACAGCTCACTCACAAAAAATCCGCCACCTCCCAACCAAAAAATCTTTTGACCAGGTCAGTAGCGCTTACTGGACCAGAGAAATTCCCGCGCAAAGCCACGTGCGTTTCAGTGCTTTTTCTCAAAAATCTTGAAAAGCAACCGGACGCCAAAGTGTTAACAGCATGCAGCACTACGACTACGTCAAGCAGTGCACAGTGCAGAGACCATTGCAAAGTCATCCCAATAAACCAATCTATGACATAACATTCGCTCTGAGATTTTTGCGCGGTAAGCAGATGGCTGCCTGCGAACAAATCACGGTTGCCTACGTGCCGTGGTGATTGATTATACTAGGGACCCAGATTTGTGTAGAATTCAATGTTATACGCTTCTTCATCACACTGAAGTATTGTCTTTCAGTTGTGATTTCAGTGTTGTCAAATATCGGCATCGGTTATCAGCAATGAAAAATAAAAACATCGGCCCAACAAAAGCTTTATCGATCGAGCTCTACCTATTGCACCTAATCAAACTTGTTTAGTAGGGCTAGTAGCTAAGCGCAACTAACTATTTAGAATAGGTAGTGGTATTTATCTCATTGTCAAAACACCCTAGGAAAGATTTCCAAGTTATCATTGCTTTTGGTCACAGAGCACTTGTTACATCACAATCGCTGTTTGAATATGGTGTTGAAAAGATACTTAGCTTCACGAACATTCAGCAAATATCAGCCATTCAGCACGGAGAGCTGTTTTAATCATATGTACATAAACTTATAAAATCCATGCTGATATAATCAGCTGCACAACTGCGTCTGTGGAGCGCTGTCTATCAAGATGATGGTATTACATATATACTTGTGAAATCACTGTGGAGAAGAACAATTGAGTTGCAATTGCTCTGATGATCATACATTGTATTGCAAAAGAGACTTGTCTATGGAAAGAAATCCTTTCTCAGCAAAGAATCAGACACTAAGATTTCACAGAGTATATATTTTGCCTGCAAAGTAGGCATCATCAATATATATTGTAATATGTCACAGACAATCTTAATCAAACAGCATCTGTTCAATGCAGCTCATGTGATTGTGAAAGGTTTGCAAGTCCCTACAATCAATGTCACTGTCGTCCTGTCCATTTCTGTGATTTTTCTGAATGGTTAATTGCCAAAAGCAAAAGTGACTTAGTCACAATCAATGTAGAACTTCTTGCGCAGCAAACAACATCAATTGCTCAATTCAAAAAAGACAATTTTTGAAATACAACGCTTGACTGATATTTTGTTCAGATAATGCGACCACAATTTCTGAGGCTAGTTGTCGCACCTTTCATTATGAGAAATTCTTTGTAAAAACACAGCTTCAATGGAAGGGAACCCACGTTACTTGGTGTAACCCTGAGGAAAACCTAAACTTCTTTAATTTGGTCATAACCTAGTAGGTGTAAACAGCAAATAAAATTTAGGCCGAATCTGCAAAACAAAATGATCACAATTGGAGACTGTCCTCCCGCCATGAAGTGAAATAATACAAAAGAGCTGTGTCTGCGACTGTGCAGGGCAGTGTATGAGCTACTGACAGCTTTACTTGCACTGGAGCTGGCACTACCAAAGGAGGAAATTTCAAAACACGTGCGTTCCACGCAATATCAACTTTAAGTGTTCAAAACCGTGAATTGTTTCATGTCATGGCACAGGCACCATTTAGACAAGGCAGGAACGTTGCTGTTTCGTGATATTGTAGTACCATGCAGCATTAGAAGACAAATGCTAGCTGTTTCCTTTTCCAAACCACCCGCATTAGCAAACGGCAATGACAGCATTTGATATTTTATTAACTTTAATGCTGAGTACAAAACTTTATTTCTTCAAAGTCATGTACAGATACATTTAATATTTCCATTATATGCTGCACGAACAAGCAGACTTTAATACAGGGGTCTCGAACTGAAATTGCTCGAAGGGCCAAATGAGAACTTATAGCAAGGGCCGCATTATGGCTAGAGCTCGACCGATGTATCGGTACACCGATATATATCGGCCGATATGACGATGTTGCCGATGTATCGTATCGGAAAAATTCTACCGATATATATCGGCAATATTTGCTCATGAAAGTGTTGCGCTGTTGCTCTGCATGGAGCGTTCGGAAACCCAAGTTGCTACTTCGTATGTGACCCTGATTGGTTAACACAAATGCTCTGTCCTGTTCCTAGCACACAGCCTTCACGCATATAGACTGTTGTGCAACAGTCCCAACAAAACGTTCTATGAAGAAAACATTCGCTCGTAGGTTTTAGTGCGGTAGGCAGATGATTGTCTGTGAACAAACTAGGTTATGTGCTTTTGTGATGGTTGGCTGTTTTACCAAGGTCTCCCTAGGCTTGACAGTCTTGCGTTCAGTGTGCATCAAAAAAGTACCTACTGTACGTCACAGCGAGCAGGACACAGGTTTGCACAGAATTCGATGTTGTACAGTTATTCATCGCAGTGAAGTGATAGTTTTAATGCATTGCGCATTTTTTTACTGTCATGACATCTGATTGTAGGCACAGATGTCTACACAAGGAGCAAGCCTACTTGAAGGCAACACATGTTTGCTGTTTGCGCATTTTTTGAGACTACTGTTAGTCCTAGAAATTGCTGTGGACTGCAGTAATCATGACGGATTAAACCATCCTTTTTGAGTACATTTGACCTTCAATCAAACACAGCTGGTTGAAATGGTCATGTGACAAGTACAATACGTAAAGAAACAAGGGTTTAGGTTTAGCCTACAGTTCACACAATGCAAGGAAGAAGCTACTAACAACTTGGCAGCACTGAAAGCATAACATCACTTGTCTATCAGACTGACTCATTTATAGATGTCACAGTCAACTAAGACAGTCAAGCTGTCCAAACTTGTCATGTGACCAGTTCAGCCAATCATGTTCAGCTAGTGGCAAAATAGATCCAGGAGTATATATCTTGCCTCATAAAATAATTGTAACTTGTGAAATTATTTTCTTTGTTTATGTGGCCTGAAGAAAAATATACACTGTAATGTCTTTCAGCTGTAGTTTGAAAATGTTTGGCTGAAGGCAAAACAGCTCCAGGAGTGGTTATTTTGCCTCATGAGGTAAAATAGATACTGCTTGAGTAATACAAAAATATCGGTATTGGAAATGAAAATTGAGAAACATCGGTATCGGCCCAAAAAAACCTTGTCAGTCGAGCTCTAATTATGACTACCTGAAGGCTGCATTTACATGGCCAGTTTTGCGTTGTCTCGTTACCATATATGGATAGCAAGTGGTCTGGTTCTGAGCGCGATTTGCTGAGTCAATACCCTGAATGAGACAATGCGTTGGCCACCTCGATAGGAAGACGTCTCGTTATGCAGTGTACGTGGTCTTGTTCACATGGTAGCATTTAGTGTCTTCCTCCAGATAAGATATGACTGCACCGTTACTCTAACTGTTAGTGCGCTGAGTTTTGTGTTAAGGTGTAATAGGCTACCGACATAATTACCATGCAGTCGACAAGGATCGTAGTTTTACAATAGATAGCAGTCAGATAAATCAAGCAAGTTCAAACAGTGCAATTTTGAAATTTGTCGCTGAAGATCAATTAAACGTCTATATATATATCTTTCAAGCCTTTTTTGTGATTTTCCCTTGATCGCATGATCTGGAACAAGTCACGTCATTGTCAGTTTGATTGGGTGTGTATCGCACACCTGGAGGTACACACCTGGAATATAAGTCCCTGGTATTCAAGATTGTGAAAATCACTGGCATTTGAATATGCAAAAACTAGTGTTGGAAAAAAAACAAGTCTGGAAAAAGTAAACCCGTGCACCATGTGTTAACAGCTGTTCAATAGGAAAATGTCCAGTTACTTACAACCCTTTACTTTTTGTAATTTCATTCTTTTGATCACCTTCTACCTTGGATGCCTAGTGACTTTGCCCGTTCGCCCTTCTTGCTGTAAGCCACTATTAGTGCTTCTACAATATCATTTTCAATGCTTTTCAGGAAGAGAAAACTGTACCACTGTTGACCCACGCAACTTCGAACCTCACATTTTACTCTTTTTAGTTTTGATAAACATCACTCCCCACTACAGTTTGATATTGTCATGGACAGATAAATGCGAACTGCGATGTGAATGTTTGGGAAGCTAATACATGAAACCTTTAGGAATGCAAGTGTGATTAAATACACTGACGCGACCACCCCGGCGCCGCTAACACGACCAATTCAGTGCCGTCCAGTGGGTGGTCATGCTAGAGGGGTTCCACTGCATATATAATATATAACCAAATGACATTTTTTGGGTAAATAAAAATTTCTTTAAACAATATTTTCAGAAAAATCAGCGTTCCATGTCAGATTCCACACCAAAATACACTAACTTAACTGTAAAGCTAACATGATCAAAATTTTACCTAATCTTACCTATCATATAATAGCCCAGTTTGATATGTACTAAATTTCTATGGTAAAAATAATATTATTACCCATGTAATTGAGTATTTCATTCTTACTGCTCACAACCAAGGATGAAGGACAAAGCAGTAAAACTACCAGTAAGAACATGAAGAGCATGCAGATGCACTCACTTATTGATAACTGTTGTGAAACTCACTTTCGTTTATCATGTATAGTTTTACGTTCATTCATAATACTAACACTACTGAATTGTTTTTATTTTTCTATTGCACTTAGAATATAAAATGGCACTCAACAAAATAACTAAAAGCACATCTTCCGACGTACTAAAATCGAATGAGTCACTGAGTTTAGGTGAGCAAGCTTAGAGTTACTTGAACGAAGTGAAAACAGAACTGAGACGTGCTTGATACGGTTTAATTCTTGTCATCAGTTAACATTTTAAGTATCTTGATATCTGCCACCTTTCTGTTTATCATTGCGTTTATTCTGTTTTAAGTCAGTTATCAAGAATGGTAGGAGAGATGTGGGATCTTTGACCAGGGTAGGCTCAATGACCATAGGCTATTTCTCGCCACCTTGTGAACGTGTGTTCTTGTAGTTTTCGCAGTGAAGCTGAGATTGCCTTCTTGTTGCCCATATGTGTTTCAAAGGATCTATAGTTGTCAAATAAATTTTTGTGGGCTAATTTTTATTTTGAAGGAAGAAAGTAAAAGTTTGGTGCCTTCGTTTTTTCATTTTGCAAATGACAGACAGCTTTTTTTGAAAGATTTTTTCCAAATGTGATATGGTCAAGGAAAAAGTTTTGAAACTGCGACTAGATGAAAATGGTTCAGGAAAGAGTTCGAAAAGTGCAAGACGTTGAGAACCGATACTGTAGGGGAGATTACGGACTTTTAGGCTAAAATTTACATTTTCATTGATGCAATCACTGCTGTTTGTCGGAAGTGGCTCAAAGTTGGTTTCCGAAAACTGCTAAGGGTCCCTTTTATTTTAGTAACATAAGAGAAGCAAAATATACTATAACGTGCCTTTCCGGCATTTTGCGATTTGATACTGATTTATCTCAGCAGGGACGCCGGAACAGGGGTGCATGACAGAGACACTGCCCCCTTGTCTTTTGAAATGAGGGGCATAGGTGCCCTTATATAACAGCATCATAGGTGATTTCAGGGCGCTGGAGAACGGTGAAATGGAGTGGGTATTTCTCCCCTACTCTTATAAAAGGGGGGATTCCTTTTCATAACAGAATCATAGGTAATTATATGGTTTATAAAGATCGACTTGAAACAAATTTATTGCAGCTATTCGCGAACACACAAAATTCATAATAGTGGTTTATTATAACTTCCGCTATTATTTTTGAGGTCAACGTTGTTTCTGTTAGAGATGTGTTTTCTCGAACTCTCCTTGTGCACGTTTGTTTGGTGCAAATGTCGCGGTGTGATTGTTTCTGCCGGCAAATGATTTATTCCACGCCGTGCGTTGATTTGTTTTGCACGCTCTGTACCATGTGGTCGGTTGCTAAATACTGTGCCTTTCCTGGTAACTCATTCTATTTCAATACGCGCTCTGCAGCTCTACACTACTGTACAGGGTGTTTCACAATTGTTGAAACAAAGCGGCAGCTTCTAAAACCTTTATCAATGACCTTATTCATTTTTCTCTTTCCAGATTGTCATAGGGA
>JGI24022J15233_10003686_pt1 | contig 15375 bp, 7 predicted proteins | sample Ectturendosymbi2_FD_15233 | JGI IMG/M metagenome (IMG submission 15233)
TTTGGGGGGGCTATGCCCACCAAAGCCCCCCCCGTGGTGACGGGACTGTCTGTAAGATCTTAGTATCTAATTCTGTGCTGAGAAAGGATTTCTTGCCATAGACAGAATTGCAGAAATGTTGAAACTGAGTCAAATTAATCAAAGAATTTGGAAAAACTTTGTTGAAGCTCCTTTGAGTGCTCAAAAATTACTAAAAATTGTTTAATTTGGGTAAAACAGCTCAAAAGTTATTTAACATGGTGTCTTATAGGCTTTAGTAAATTTTGATGGCAGAAGCGGATAATACTGAAATATTTCGTGCAAAATTGGGGTGCTGATTGAGAAACGTACTGTACGTTGGTAGATTTTTGTCTTCCTAAGCACAAGGACTCCTCTGCAATCAGTATAGTGAATGAAGTGATGAATGATTTTGTCGCAGAAAAAATACCGTTAGTGCAGTATACCAGCAATGGGAGTTGACCATTTAATTTAATAAACGTGTTAGAAATAGTCGCGTTGTGTCACATCTTTATCATGGAATTCATCCAATAGAGTTGTTTAAATCTTTTTACAAGAACGGGTTAAACTATTGTACTAACCCAGCATTACATGTAAGTTTACATATACTACCTGGGGACAAAATGTTTGAAAGAAAATTATGTATAACACATTAACCGAAATTTGCGCAGTTCTCAAAAGGCACGCTTTTTTAAAACTGACATTCTTTCCTATTGTTTTTCACTTCTTTTATTAGAACACAACAAATACTACTGATTTTATAATTTATCAAGTAAAAAGGTTGACTTGGGGTTGTTTTGCAAAAATTTGCTTGAAATTGTGTTCATGGATAACACTGTGAGTTGATCTACAAAGGTGAGTTAAAACATAAAGCAATTTATTATTACATTTAAAATAGAGAACACTGCCAAACAATTTACTAAATGTATCAAAATTAAGCTCTGTTAGGTTGGATCAGATCCGGGATGTGGTGAGAGGGCGTGGGAATGGACTTCCCATGCTTTTATGATGTTGGAACGCGTTTCCTGACTTCTTTGGCAACAACCCCATTTCAGGATACATATTTTTTGCTCTGAATTTCTACCGCTATGGAGAAATTCAGACTACGACCTGCAACCCCTAGTGTTTACTAAGGTATGCAACCTCAACTAATGGTGAAAAGCGTCTTCCAAATGATCTGAAGTCATTATTCAATTGCGCTAAAGTTATTGCTTGCGTATCGTCAGAGCGTGAAAGAAGCTTTAACAGCATGAATTTGATATTTTCTGTCTTTAGATGGAGATATCTGATCCAGAATGTTAGCATCCTAATGTTCACTATACTGCATGGTCCCGCGCCCAAATAACTTGAGCTGCGATGTCACAGGTGTGCTACAGACACGCAGACTTGAACTGCTGTTCAAATCCCCATAATGAAAGAAAAGACACTCTTTGATGTATATTCCGAGTATATTTTATCTTGTGATTTTACGTAGTTAAATCCTATTTCAGTGGAATTAATGAACTACCGGTATCACTTGTAGAAGTGTTAGTGAGGCTTTCGTGTCAAGCTACATTTGTGGCTTGGTTTCAAATATTGACTTATGTTTTTTATTTGCAAATGACTTTGGGAGTGTGTCCAATGCACTCCACCCCTTAAAATTATATTTGAGTCGTTTCGAGCGTTGACATATCCGAGCGTTGACCTCACGGTGTAATCGATGCACATGTTTGCTTAGACTTAGATACAATGGCAGCGCGGATGCAGATGTAGGCACGAGGCAAATATTTCTCTTGAAAAACACTTAGGTTCTTGCTGCTGATACTGAAGACATCGAAGCGTCTTTTGTCAATTGTATTTCGCTTCTGTTGTGCTTCGTAGTTTCTTGGTGATCGAACACCAAAAATTACACTGGGTTCAGAGATTATCTCCAGCATGTAATGTCTTCTGAAGGTAGCTTATTTGAACAGGATATAGTGGAATCCTCAATGCACGAAATATTTTCAGGTTTCCTTCAACAGATTTGACCAAGTTCTATAGTAGTTGCCCTTCAAACTGAGGACTATCTTATCTCAAAGCAAACCTAGCCTTTTAATTGGACAGTGTTTTTTCAAGGCATTTTGAGGGATTGAAGTGGTCTCTAAATCAGAAAAGTAGTGGTTATGCAGACAGACTGCGTCTAGTAGGGAGTTTTCCTGCCTGATGAGTACGCTTCCTTGATGTTACTTCCTACTTCAGTGCATGTGACGAAGTCTGATTTCGAGTTGCACCATACGCTAGTAAAAAATCAATAGGAATATGCTGCACGAAACTCAAGCAGCAGACACTGACTGGCCATTAAGCTAGCGTAAGCATTCAGTGGCCTAACTGACAGGGGTCAGGGATGCAAACCGCCCCCCTGGCAAGCTAAATCTGAAATCAGGCCCCCGCTTAGCTGATATTTCGATACTTAATGTTCTTTGGTTTTCGGTAGGTTGTTTCTTGCGTGTTTCGGAGTGTTTTGCAATGATTTCGTTTTTTTAGTAAAGACAGACATCCCTGGATTCATTTCTCAACGTTTCACTGAATGCTGGCTAGTGGGTCCCCTACGGTGACAAAGGGCGTACGCAAGGAGGGGTTGGGGTTAAAAAAAAACCTTGTGCTTGATATTTTACGAAAAGTTTATTACCTGCGCAAAGGAGATTAATTGTTTTCGCATACTTTTTGCTTGTTAATATGTCGACTTAATACAAATACCACGGAATAATTTACATACAAATTTAAAGGAACATCGAAAAAGGGCCAAAAAGTAATAATTACAGTAGGTTCCGGTGGGAATCTGCGTTATCGTCTGCGTCCAGAAACCATCTCACCATCTTTTGTAAGCCTTACGTCCACTACGCATGTTTAAGATTGTGTTCCGTCATAGTTCACTTTATCCGAAACAATTGCCTTTATTTTGTCTGCTAAAGCTGATCAGCGCAAGCGCTGACCGCATTGGTCACTTTACCAATTCTTGTAGCATGATGGAACTGTTGCACGAGCTCAAAAACAGCAGTTGTTAACACAGAAGCATTCAGGCATTTGATAACGTCTCAGCAGGGTAAAAGAAAACTAAGTTTGCTGGACTCCTATAGGCCTACATAACAAAAAATCAAAAGTTTTCTTGCGTACTTTATGCGCTTTCTCAATTCTTTTGTAGTTTAGCAAGATTCTATCTTGCAAACCGGGGTATGCGCCAGCCAGTCCAGCTGCACATTTTCTATGCTCGTCTGCGACGTGACATTAGCGCAGCTTCATTTTACAGTTGTAAATTGCTCTGACGCATTGATGAGCGTGTTTTACTCCCCTGTTTTAACGCGCAGCCTGATATTTTTGCAGTTATGAACTGCCGTGTCGTAGCGTTGAGTTTATATTCCTCCGATATCCTAACTTGGAGGACTGGTAGTTTATATTCAGTGCAATAACACATAAAATAAGGGGAATGGATGTAGAAAAATATGCATATTATGTCAACTAAGTTCCCCAAAACGTTGGTTTGGAAACATGACTATGACGTCAAATTGTGACGTCACAAACAGCGCACATCAAATACAAATGACCACCATATGTCACTGAATGAAACCCCCCCATGAAAATTTTCTGCGTACGCCACTGACGGTGACCAGTGGGACCCCTTCAGCTAAGTTCTTTCCCCCTGACTCAAATCTCTAGTTACGCCACTGTAAGCTTTGTCAGTGTTCGCTGGACCAGCCAGTTAATGAATTTCTAGACCTAATTTGTTTCAACGTTTTTCGGTCTTTCAGATAAACTTGCATAAACTCCCTTCACTAACCGTCAGTGTAAGTGGCGCTTTAGCTACTTTAGTGCTTCAGGGATGGAATTTCCAGCCAAGCAACCGTACTGTATTTGCTAGTCTATAAATTATCATGGTTTAAAGCAGTGGTTCCCAACCGGGGTGCCATTTGCAATGCCCATGGGGTGCCGCGGCTAATATGTTTTTCAATATATAACTGAAAAGATATTTTAAAAATGTCGCCAAACCTCAAACCAAATTGCTCGTGGGTTCGCCACTGGGTGCCGCAAATTATATTTCTCTTGATAGTGTGCTGAAAGCTCAAAAAGGTTGGGAACCACTGGTTTAAAGCTTACCTACATGGATTTCGGAAATTCCGTGGAATGCAAAACTCTCACTTTCATTTTTTATGTGGTGCAATGGAACAATAGGTTTTTGAAATAAGTTAGGTTTTTCTAAATTATATATTATAGTCCTTCACAGCTTAGAATCGAACACTAAGGTCTTAACAGAGTGCATATTTTGCCTAAACTAGGTAGGCATCATCAGCTCTGCGAAGGGCATGAAGTATAAAACAGAATTTCTTCAAGTGGCGTCCGAGAAAATTGATTGATTTTTATTTGTCAGCAGAGACGAAGTCCATAGTACAAATATACACTCTCTGCACAATCCAGGTCGATAAAAACAGAACATTTTACAAAGGCATTGAAGCTGGCTGTATCACAGGGTTACAGACACTTTCGCAACAGAACGTTTTGCAACGGCGTTGGAGGCAAAACCACAGGGTTACAGACATATACTTTACAGCTACACTATTGTTCGCGAACTCGTAACAATTGGTACAACACTACTGCAGGGTAGGACCCCAATTTCCAAACTGGTCGAGGCCAGGTAAACTTTTCATTTAATTTATTTGTTTGTGAGCAAAGACGAAGTCCATAGCATAAGCACACACATTCTGCAGAACGCTGGTTGATAAAAACAGACAAAACGTTTTACAAGGCATTGGAGCCGGCCGAATCACAGAGTTACTTTTTGCAACTGCGTTGACGGCAGAACCACAAGGTTACAGACACATTTTTAACACTATCGTTAGCTAACACGTAACACTTGCTGCAGGTTAGGGCGCCAATCCCTAAACTGGTCGAGGTCAGGTAAAATACGAGTGCGTTGTGACATGACACGCCGTCAATCAAACAGACACTGCAATGTTCGAGCACTCATTGACAAAGTAAAATGCGATTGTAGTGTTCAAAGAATAGGGACGAATGCAAACAATCTGATTGCATCACAGCACGCAAACAAATGTTAGACTTTCTGCATCTTTCGAGAAACAGGTACTGTACACATTTTTTCTTAACAGGGCCTCAAAGGTAGGAATGTTACATTGAACCTGATGGCTACTAACGCTCGCTCTCCAGGGCAGGTTGTATTGAGCTCTGCATCCAAAGTTGTAGGCCACACGCAATCTGTACATCCGTGACTTCCTGAAATTACACCATAACTGGGATGCATACATGAGCGCACAAAAGGAATGAAAAAGTACATTTTTAACTGCATTTGAACATCGGTAGAAAGAGGCTCGCAGCTTTTTTGCTGCACGATATTGATATCGCAGTTGTCTCTGAATGTCTTTGTCATCTGAGAGGTCAGTATCCAGTACAATACCTAGATATTTGTACTGGTTAACAGACTTTACCTTTTGACCACCTGTGCTTTTTGCACTCTTAGCTTAAACGTCACACAAACAGTTTTGTTGCAGTTGAAAATAATCCCATGTGATTCTGCATAAGCCTGAAAATAACCTTGTAGGTTTACATCATCCACCCAAATGCAAATCTTTCAATTGTAACTGTTTGTTGTACGCGCATGCACCGGATGAAATGTAACCTGTTTGATACGATACCGCGGTATGAGGCATGAAACCGACTGAAAACGGTTTGTTCCATCAGGGTGTGTACTTTTTTCATCTGATGAGCTTGCACACACTAGAAGATATGTTAATATTATTAGTTTTTTTGTAGTTATTTATTGCTGAATCGACAGTAAACCTCGATTAATCCGGTTCGTTTAATCCGGATCTTCGCCAATACCGCATAAAATCTCCTCTTTTCACAACTCGTAATCCAGTTATTTCTAACTTCCACGCTGTTGTGTTCTTAAGTTCGCTGTCTGGTCTCTAGAAAAGATTCGGCAGCTTTCAGACGCAACGCAAGCGTGCGCACAATCGCCAACAAGAGTACGCAGCTGCGCGCAACATTCGACTAATCGAAGACAAGGGCGTAGGCAAGGAGGTGGGTGGGGTTAACCCCCCACTGAGCTAGATATTTTAGAAACACTTTATTAGCTGCACAACGGATATTAATTGTTTTCGCATACTTTTTGCTTGTTAATTTGTCGACTAGATGCAAATACCACGGAAGGAATTTGCATGAAAATTTCAAGGAACATAACTGGACCAAAAAGTAATAATTAGGTTTTGGTGGGAATCTGGGTTGTCGTCTGCTTCCAGAAACCATCTCACCACTTTTTGCAGACCTTTCGTTCACTACGCATATTTTAGATTGTGTTCCGCGATAGTTCACTTTCTCCGAAACAATTCCCTTTATTTTGTCTGCTAAGACTGATCAGCGCAAGCGCTCACCGTATTGGCTGGCTGCGTTTCCGATTTCTGTAGCATGATAGAACAAAAACATCAGTTGTTAACATAGAAGCATTCAGGCATTTGATGATGTCTCAGCAGGGAAAAAGGAAAACTAAAAGTTTGCTGGACATCTGCACATAACAAAAAATCGAAAGTTTTCTTGCGCACTTTATGCGCATTCTCAATTCTTATGTTTTAGCAAGATTCGATGTTGCAAACAAGGTGTGCGCCAGCTGGCCCAGCTGCACACTTTCTATGCTTGACTGCTTGTATTCGATGAGACATTAGCGCAGCCTGATTTTGCAGTTGTTCCTGATGCAGTGATGTGTGTGCTTTACTCCCCTGTTTTAACGCGCAGCCTGGCAATTTGGCAGTTATGAGCTGCTGTGTCGTAGCGTTGAGTTTGTTTTCCTCCGATATCCTAACTTGGAGCGCTGATAGTTTATATTCAGTGCAGTGACACATAAAATAAGAGGAATGCGTGTCATAGAAGAGCATGCATATTATGTCAACAAACTTCGCTAAAACGTTGGTTTGGTAAAATGAATATGACTTCAAATTGTGACGTGACAAACAGCGCACACCAAATGCAAATGAACACCATAAGCCACTGATTGAAACCCCCATGAAAATTTTCTGTCTACGCCACCGATCGTAGAGATGATTATTACGTCACACACGGGCATAGCATATGGCGTTGAACGTAATGCTCAAGGCACGCAGCCGCACCACGGTTTCAGTCTATTGATCAGTGTTGAGTGTGCGTGCGCAGAGCATTATCTGTGATTGCATTGTACTCGGCAAGATGTGTGGAGGCATTACCTTCCAAATAGAGTGACTGCTTATGGATCAGTCGCAGAAATCTTTGCGTCAGTCCAAAATCCCAGATTTCTTCGCAGCCAAGTAATCTAAAACGATGAACTTAAGATTGTTCACAACTACCTGGATATGGCCGTTACTAGTCTGATGTACGAAAACATTGTAAATACATCAATAAATTCGTTTTGCTTCTGCGACAGTATCCTGTTGAGTCATAAATGTGTTCAATTTAAGTAACTTTCACCGATATCTCAGTACTAAGATGACGTAAGGCTAGAAACAACCATATTCGGTTAATCCGGATCCTCGCCTAAGCCGGATAAAATCGTGGGTCAAATCGAATCTGGATTAAGTGAGGTTTACTGTATATCTTAAAAAACAGCGGGATATTTTATGATTAAACCTAAACACTCAGGTGGAATAAACAACAGATCTTGGAGCCTCTGCCAAAGGGAGCCTTGAATCTCACTGAAAAGATTGTAACCGCAGACACCCACTTTACATAAGAAAGGAAAAGGCTACAGTAGGAGCAACTATGCAAAACAAACTATCAAATGTACAGTGACTTAACAAAAATAATTGTGCAGTAGGCTACAGAATGCGTGCTTACGTGCTATAACGTGCTTGCAAGAACATATTTACACCGCAACGCGGTTATAGTTTGTGCGTTATTTCAGGTAAAATGTCGCAACATAAACGCTTGTGCTCTGGTAAGTTACGGTCTTTCAATATTCCTTGGACAGCCGAACCTTGAAAAAAACAAAAAACCCTGATTGTACTTATTGCTCCCTGTGAATCCGACAAAGCTCGCAGCTTATGTGGTTCGCGGAATGGGAAGAATAATTTTTCAGGTAAGGTATCGCTTATACCAATTACAAGGGTGCTTACTTTGGACGTTTATTAACCACCTCACCTGGCCATTATGGTCTAATCCAGGGGTGGTCAACAGGTCGATCGCGATCGATCGGTCGATTGCAGAGTCTCAGCTTTATTGGATTTTATGACATTTTCTACTTGTGACTTGATTACCGACGGGTCGATCGCGAATTATCAAGAAATTTTCTAGTCGAACCCAGTCGAAGACAACCCCTGGTCTAATCGTAATACCCACACATAAATACCAAAGTACGACAAAATCATTTTTAACCTGCAGGAATGTTGGTGAGGCTGTCGGTCCAGGTTGATACATTTTAATGAATTAAGGTCTTTTGTTTGTTGAAATAGCGTAATCCCCACAAATACTGGAGATTATTTAGTTTTCAGATTTATTATTTTTTGGGGGGAAGGCTATCCCCAGTGGCGTAACTAGAGGTTTGAACCAGGGGGGGGCAAAACTGAGCTGAAGGGGGCCCACTGGTCACCGTAGGGGTGCAACTAGGCAACAATCAGAAAAAAAGGTAAGGAATGACAGTGAATCCGTGTGACGTGGATGTCTGCTAGATAAAAATATGAAGACGCCCCGAAAAACGCAAAAAACAACTTCCTACTGAAAACCGAAAGAATACTAAATATCAAAATGTCTCCAAAAGGAGGCCCAGTTTTTACATTTGTCTTGCAGGGGGGTGGCTCCCCCCCTACCCCCCGTCAGTTACGACACTGGCTATTCCACACTTCTTTTTAACATTACACTCGTGGTCAAATCAGTACTTCTTAACATATTCGCCGCCTCTTTCAACAGATGTAGTAGAGTAGTTCCTCGAAAGATCGATTGCTTACCTTGTTCAGATGCTTGTGTGTAGTCGGGCGTTGTCACATTGAAACACGTTAATTCGCCTCAAAATTAGACCTTACAGTGTATTTTTCACCATGTTTCAGCAGGTTCTCGGCGTATGCTTCAGAGTGGATTGGTTCTCGTCTTTGCAAAAAGCAAAAGAAACAATCTTTGGATATCCCAGAAAACAATGACCATGATTTTTCCAGCTGACTTCGGTGCATTTAATTTTTTGTGTCACGAAAACACCACATAACGCCGTCGCCATTGACTGCCTTGTGGACTCGGATTCGTATTTGCTGTGTTTAAGGTTTCATTTTCGTGAACTAATTGTATTCTCATATGAACGCGAACAGGATTTTCTTCAACAGTAAGGAGTTTGATTACTGCTCTTTGTTTTATACAAACTTCTAACGGGACGGGAGCCATCACAAAATAGGCTCAGGTAAACACATATCCTTGCTAACAAAAAAAGACAATTATATAGTTGAATCGCATGAGTACATGTGCCTTAACAGCTATTCCAAATTTCAACAAAAATTATTAAAAACCTGCTTCTTTTGACAAGATTGCGATACTTTTTGACTCATCCCAGAATTTACAAACCAGGCTTAAGATTGAGTTGGGGCATTAGAGTTTAATGTTTACAGATCTATCTTGGGGGGAGATTTTGTAACGACAAACATGATGCTGCAATGCAGTTCACTTTAAAAGCTGATAAATCGTAGTTGCCATAGCTCAACAAATTATTACCATTTATCGACACTTATCTCGCTACGGAACTATGTTTATTCTGTATTTGTGCTGATTGCGTGACTTTCAAACAGGGACGTCTGAACGGGGGTGCATGACGGGGACACTGCCTCCCCTGACCATTGAAAGGGGGGGGCAACGGGGGCACAAGTGTCTTTACATAACAGCATCATAGCTAATTTCAGGGACGTTGGAGAGCGGTGAGATGACGGAGTTATTTGCCCCTGCCATTCTACAAGGGGGGCAACGGGGCGGAGGTGCCTTTTCATAACGCAATCATAGGTTATTTTATGGTTTGTAAAGATCGACTTGAAACAAATTTATTGCAGCTGTTCGCGCACCCACAAAATCAGAATGGTTTTCTATAATTTCTGCTATTATTTATGAGGTCAACGTTGTTGTTGCGCAAAACAAGCATAATTGGTAATGATTTGTTTGTTTTTTACAAGCTTCCATTGCCCTCAACTCTTTTACTGCCCCCTGCCCTACCGCTGTTCCGGCGCTCGTGCCTTCGGATACCTTGAGTTAAAGAGAATATTTATGTGCGTTGGTTCAGTTGCCATCATCACTGTATACCTGTTTAGGATACAGTGACTGTTTGCATGTGAGGGAGACCGTATCGAATGTGAATTCATCAATTTTTGAAGTTAAATAAAAAGTTTATCGATCGTTTATTGAATCTGAGCCGGAACGAAACGCACCTAATTATAGCAATCTGTCAGGAACCAACACCATTGACAAAAGCAAACAAAATTTCTGAGATTTTGGCATTCGGATACACTTAATGGAAAAAATTGTGTTGTCCTTTTTGCAGGGTCGCAACCAGCTTGAATTTTCGAGGAGGGCAAAATGATTGCAACTTGTACTTAACAACTAAACACGGTTTTGAAAACTTAGGGGGAGGTAATTGCTCGTTTGCCCTCCTGGTTGCTGACATCGCTTTGCTCGCCGCTAAACAAACGTCGAAATCCAAATAAAAAAATGACAAAACCTTGCAAAAGAGATTTTGAAATTGTGCAAGGATTCAATTCGAAATAGCCTGTTTTTATCAATTTGCAAAGAGACGTTGAGAGAGAAGCTCTACAACAGGGGTGGGGAACCTGAGGCCCGCGTGAACATTTAATATGGTCTGCATTACAATTTTCGTTTCCCAAGTTAGAGTACAACATCGCGTCAAATCGATGCTCCAGGATAAGTAGGTGCTTAGACAGTAAGTCAAGCGAAGCCACTCTTCTTCATAGTTAGATAAAGGTAGAGCTTCAGGATCAAACCAATTGATTTTTGCGGCCCGGCAGCGATAGTGCACAATTCACGCGGCCCGTCATAGTAAATAGGTTCCCCAACCCTGCTCTACAATAAGTCTGCATTTCCAAAAATCTCCAGGTAATTTGTCTAAATTCACCACAATTTCTAATCTGATTTAAAGAAACAAAACCCATAGAAGTTTTTTTTTTACTTTTAGGTTTACTGCTGCTGACACACATGCGTTTCTTATAGACGTGTTAGCGTTACACACTTGGAAATGCAACCCTGTGTTTAAAAACATACCCAGAACTACCCGAAACCCTAGGCTTTATTGGCAAAACACTCTGGAGCATTGGCCCTCTGCTTTCCACCATGGTCAAAACATTTAATTCAGAAAAGTTAATCATATTTTCTATGATCGTGAAAGAATGGTAACAGTCCGGCCGTTTCAGAGCAATCCGTTGCACAACTGCCGCAAAAACTTTTCCTCTCCGCGGAAATACTTCAACGAAGGTAAATCACGCACACTCGACTGCACTGAAGCAATCGCATTCAAACAATCTTCGCCGCCGAATTCATCAGTAATAACAGTGGCATTTCGGCAGTCAAACAATTTGTTTTCCCTTACGCTCTGAGGGTTTTTTCCTTACATCTTACTTGTTTTCCCTTAAACCTCACTTGGAAGCTGCGGTTTCACAACAATGTACCACAGCTCTCAGCTAAATGTTTAGAACATGTCAGATGAGTGACGCTGTTTGTGTGAGACTTCAACTGATCAGAAATGAAGAAAAACCAGATTTTAAAGCAATGTTTTCCACAGCCACAGTTTCAGTACCAAAGCTCGGTCCAAGCGTCAATTAAGTCGATGACACTCGAAGTGAAAAACAGATTTTAAAACTGAGATTGCGTAGAATTGCGTGAAATCGATTTCACATAAAAAAATTTGCTGACGATTCGACCACGTCACCTTGCAGAGACTAATTGAATACAGGTATGTGCAAGCCACGATCATCGTGAGTATAGAAAGCGGAGGCCAGTCGGTTGATTCCTCAAAAGCGTGCAACACACCTAGAGCTTTTAACTGCCGCAGTGGAAGATTTAACGTAAACACAGAAATCTACGTGCTTTCCTTCACATCCGGGTTCAACAGCCACTCATCACATAATGTTTTATGCGGGTTTTACTTTCTTCACACATAGTACGAGCAACAAAGTGAAACAATAGCATCCCTGAGCGAACAAACACGAAAAAATCGCGAAGTTACATGAATAAAAGCATCATTCCTTAAATGCACAAGTCATATACAAGAAACATATCGCTTGAGGAAAAGTTTTCAGCAAACTCCACGATCTATCAAAGACAATAATTTAAACCATGGTGGCACACTAGGACTTCGCAAGTGTGACTCAAATCTAAGCAAAGATCTTGAATTGCAATGTTATTGATATGAGGAAAGAGCTCGCGACACGTCTTGGCATACAACTAAGTGACAGGAGCTCAGTTGCAGCGATTGAAGTGTTTCGAGGATTGCGGTTGAATTAAACGTTAACCGGAAAAGCAGGTTGGTCGTCGCACTTGTGTATTGAAGCATCTGCTCCTTTTAATTTTAAAGTTTAGCTTTTTTTTGAAAACCAATTACATGAGTAACGAACAGAGACAAAGTCGAGTGTAGCGTGCAGGGTAGCCGCCATCAATTAACATTTAAAGCCAAAAGCTGCTATTCATTTACATTACTTGTAGCAATGCATTATGCATTCAGTATGCTTCCACATCAAAGTCGGGATAACATCGCATGTTCATTTACAGCAAACGACGTTATGTGCAGTTGTTGACGTGAAACCAGCATCGCTTTACAGCAGCATTAATGGCAATTAACAGCAGCATAGACGATTGTCAGTAAAGCTATTGGGAACAGTGTTTTTTATTCTTTTAGAAGTATGAGAACAGAAGCAATGAGTGGCAGTCTAAAAAAACACTTTAAGCATGTTGAAATAATCTGGAAAGGTAACTAGTGATATAACTACATTTAGAAGCAAAACTAACTCAATTGATTCAGGATAAGAGTACGTACAATTTTGTTTTGAAAATACTGTAGGTATCATAGTCAAACAGTGACACCCTACCATGCTTTTACTTTTTAATCATGACAAAAACTCACGATTTACAGTTTAATGTAATGTTGAGAATAACAGTACACTGAGAAAACGCATTGTTACAGTTCTGGGCAAGACACAACCGCGCTTTCTTGTTATCTTTCGCCAAATTAAGAACTTTGCTAAACAGCAGTGATACTTGCAGCATGCCTTTGTCCAGGGAACAATATATTCAGAAATCAAACTGCACACGTGTAATCTCCATGGGTCACTAAACGTAGCGGACAAAGCGCTAAATAACCGCAGCGCACGATCGTAACCACAATGCTGAGACTGCGTGCATTCCAGGAATTAAAAAATAAACTCAATATCCAGGTATGAAAACAATATCGCTGCAAATCACAGTACGGGGGTAATGACGCTTAAATATTAAAATGCAAGTAGGGGAGTAATTAGTCTCCACAAACGCGACGCAACCGAATCAAACAGCAAAATTTTCAAACAGGAAACGATTACACGTAACTCTACATATTCTCAGTCCTGAAATCTTATTGAAATACAAATACAAAATTTGAATAATGCAGTACTTGAGGACTGCGGATATGGAGAGCTACGCAAAATCGATATCCTATTTAAAAAAAAGTTGATAGATTCCACTGCATCGCCTTTGTGGAGACTAATTACTTGAACACAGACATGTGCAAGCCTGGATCATTCCAAAGTTATGAAGGCAGAGCCCAGTCGGCTGATTCCTCGAAAAATCACAGCAAACTTTTAATCATTGCAAGAAGGAAAGGTTACAATACTTTTTTAAATTATTGCAGGAAGGAAAGGTTACAATACAGACAGCAACTCGTAACCATAACGCATAATCGGAAAATGTTTGGCGCAAGACCTAGCTTTCTGTCTGACTGCAGAACAATACAAGGACGCTTCGAGCTCCTGGTTGATGCAAGCCGGCAGAGTTCAGTTGCGTTCTGAGCGCACTTGGTACCTCGAAAGTGTTGGCAATTGACAGTGACGATGCCCCATCAACAATCCCTGCGCACGGTTGTAGCGGAAGCATGCTTCAACAGCAAGATGGTTCACGTTGCCGAGTAACGACCTTCGAGGATGGTTTGCAGCAACGCACCGACCTGGGAGGAAGCGAGATGCGATCAAAAGCAGAATGCAACGCGAGCCGCGTTTCAGCAACAGAGAAACCACAAATAAGCGCCGAAAACGTTTGAAGAGCGATACGAGGTTGTTGCACTGACGGTAAAGATGGACGGTCCTGGTCAGTCACGTTCCCAAACAAGAGTAGCTTCGAGCAACGAACGTACCGAAGACTGAAGAGAACTGCTTCATGGCTAACGAGAACTTACGATTATAGCTGAGACTGCATTCAAGTGAAATTGGCAGTCAAAATTTAATTCCAATTGCCAAACACTGCGAAATCAATCATTAAAGCTGCGCTGTGCGCACAGATTAAGAACAAGACATTCTTGCGCTTGAGCTTCTTCAACACCATTCTTTAAACCTAATGACGTGAGTGATTGCAACGAAACTGCCAATAACATGTTCGCAAGCATAAGACATCAATGGATGTGAAAAAGAGGCTGTCATCTGAGCTTGTTTGCAACACGACGCGCAAAATAGACCCAAACACACGTAATGACGAAACACTAAATTCGTTGCTGGTATTTTTGCCATCGTTACGTAAAACCTTGGATACCAAAAAAATTCTAATTGATAAAGAGCGTCAGTTACTTCACAATGGAATTGAAGGCTCGAAGGTCGGTGTGAGATGAAAACAATTCGCATGCGTGTATTCGCCGTAGGAACTTCATTGCAACTCTTCAGGTTTGTAAAAATGAAAAATTTTGACCCGAAAAATATTTTCTGACCACGTTTCTGAAGTTGTTATTGAGCGACTGCTCCACACAAACACTTGATCCAGGAAACAGCGGATTGCCTTAGAAGTCAATTGCTGTGTATTTTAACAAAACACGCAACTGGCACAGTAGATGGCAGAAGGTAACCCTCAAACCCGGGTCAAAAAAGTTCATAGGACGAGAACCAACAGTAAGATGATAGATTTAGTAGAACAATTTTTCGCAAGTCAGTCTGATCTACCCCGAGGGGGCAATTTAATAGAACTTTGTCCGAGGCAGCAAGGCGGTTACGTAGTAACTGACACAACAAGGGTTATGTCAACGTGAGGGCCGTGTGTTCACCAAAGGCCGGCAGCCATTATCAAGACAAAGGCTGTTACGTAACGAGGCGCGAGGCCACACAGCTGCACGTCGTCAGTTTGGAATTTCAGGGCACGTGATGTTTCGGTCGAGCCACGAAGCATTTCGGCAACAAGCGACCCGAG
>JGI24022J15233_10003688_pt1 | contig 15374 bp, 8 predicted proteins | sample Ectturendosymbi2_FD_15233 | JGI IMG/M metagenome (IMG submission 15233)
GACGATAAGAAGCAGGAGCGATGGGAAGAAGCTGTCAATTCCATCGGCTTCTCGCACTCCAGCCGCAAGGCGTGGAGCACCGTCAACAAATTTTTAAAAACGACCTCTACCCGCATTGTAATATTCAAATGAGGCGCAATCGCCTGACGAGTTTCCTGGCTTACCATCCTTTTCATAACATTCCTCCTGAACCCGTTGACGAAATCTTCTTCAGTTCTTTGATTCAGACAAAGGATAACACAGCCATCCAGTATTTACAGTATACCTCTGATTTTTTAACCAAACGCTGGGACATAGTCACCTGCAGCTCCGTCTTCAACTTGGATTTCGTAGTTGCGATTCTCATTTTCCCTTCATTGTCAAACATGGAGGTGGGCACAGGTGAACGTTCAAAATTAAGAACAGTTTTCATAAAAATGTCTCTGGATTGATGCAACCCTAGCACCCGCGAGTATATGAGATACGTGTCATGCACATTATTTTTCCAAAACTTTGCTATATTTCTATTCACTGCCATGGTCATTACCAACTTGGATAAAAGAGTAAATCCGTCAGGTCAGCTCTTTTCAAACGACACAAGTTGCCCATTCCCAATATCCACCGCTTCATGTGCGTTCACCATTTCAGATGAAATCAGACCAGTAACAACAAGGACGAAAGCAGCGAGATGACTATATGGATCCAGGGGAGCGATGCAACTCAGATGTTTATCTCGTATTTTGTCCCTATTCTTAGCGTTCGAAGTGATGCGTGATGGCTTCTCTTTTATATGACTCGTCATCTCCCTTTCTCCACTGTGATCGAACATGTTCGCGACACCTTGAACGATCCTGCTGCCGGTGTCCGCACTGTATGCCCATTGTTTCATGGTTCCTGGCTTCAGGGTTATGTTCATGACTTTGTTTGGGCCAATTCCGTAACGCATGAAGTTGTTTCTACCCGGATGTTAGACTCCAAGAAAAAACAAGCAATGAACATGACAACCGAGATCCACCACCGCCAACCTTTCAGCTGTTATACACTTGAGGACGGGATTTTTTCAATGTATTTTTATATTACTGTGTATAGCAGGCCTATAAATTTTTCTCTGCTGACAATTTTTTTGCAGTGGTATAAATGTCTTACTAGCCTACAAGCTATCATAGGAGGTGGATCGGACTTAAATTGATACCTTCTCTGATAAAGTTTATTATGATCTGAAAGTGAGAATTACCTCCATTTTCGGCTAAAAGTCTATTCAATCAAGCTTATCTGCATGCAGAAACTTCTGCGTCTTGCTAACAATTACTTCTAAATCACATTCGATCAACTCATTCTCACTTTTAATGATAAGAATGCTCTTATTTGCTGAGAAAAGGTTTATTGCATTAGCATATTTCTCAAAACTTCAGCTACGACTTTCGGGATTCTCCTTTGCGAAGTCATTTGAAGAGTCGTTTTTGCAAGGCCGCCGTTGCTGATCGTATGAAAAACGGCGGCCTTTACTTCGATATTTTTGCAGACAATATTGCTGTTATCAATACTTCAATAATTTAATCTGATTATTTACTCATTAAACACGCATGGACGCAACGATTATTATGATACAATGCACAGTACTGTAATTGAGAAAAGGACGAAAACGTGATTTTCAGTAATGACTGTTTCAATACGCGTATTCAGCAAAAAATAAAGGTGGAATCTTTACTGAAATGGCTTAATCTTATTCTTTACCCCTCAAAACATGGGGATAGACACCAAAATTATTTTGATATCATGCATAGTGACTAAGATATTAACGAAAGAAGGATTTTCCGTAATGGCGGCCTTAATTTGCATATTGGGGGATTGCCCAAGGATGATAGAGTGGCATCATTCAGATTCTTAAAGAGCACACCTCGGAGGTATAGAAACAGCAGAAAAATTTTGTATGGAGGGTATTGCACGCTTACCGGTCCCTGCCACCGGACTAATAGGAAAATACCGTATAATTAACAGTTATTTAATGCAGGGGTCCGCAAATAGTGGGTCGCTCCCCAAATTTGGGTCGCGAGACCTTCCACACTGGGTCGCGAAAAAATTCAAATTTACATTTTAAATTTGCCACTCCCAGTTAGACAGAATAAATGCAATCATTTACTCCTTTATGTCCTAAGTTTCATACACTTTTGTGCAAGAAAATTGCTACTGTCAGTGGTAGTCTTATAATTGATAATTAGTTATGAAGTATTTTCTACAAAATCATATGCTCACAATATATTTGGGTCGAGAGAATTTAGAACTATTTTTAGGGCGCGCCAAAATATAATTACGGACCCTCGATCTAATGGATAGTGTGCATTCAAGTCTCGCATGCTTACCTGTATGCCTAATTGTAATGCGAAGTGATTATTTTCAAAAATTCCAGAAAGTTCTGCGGCACACCTGAGAATCTCTCGAGGCAAACTAGTGTGCCGCGGCACACAGTTTGAGAACCACTGCTCCGTGGTCATGACTGAACTGAAATACGACAATTTGATTTTTGATGAAGCTTTGTGATAACGTCGAATTCACTGGCTTCTACCTCCCCGCGACTAGATGTTTGCCGGACGTTTCTTTAGAAATGGTACACTGTGTGCATCAGGCACAAGTTCCGTAAGAAGCGCAATTTATCTTTGTTTTTCCCGGTCATGTAATTTGAAATGGCAAATAGTCCACTGAATACGCATAGAACAATTCGCAAGCGAAGACATTTATCCGAATCTAACAAAGATATTCAGCATAGTTTGATAGTCTGGATCATTCTGTCAACTAGAAAAGTTGGATGAAAGCGCTATAGCAAAGACATGAGTAAATAAGAGTAATCAGCATGGATGTCAAAACGACTTTAAATTTCCAAAACTTGGCTTGTGATCACGATCTTTATCAAAACTATTATTAGTCACCACGAAATCGATAATTGAAAGATACTACAACTATTGCAGATGAACCACGACGTCCTTACCTGAAAAGCTTGCAAGCATTGAATTTTCAGGCGTTAAAGCCGCACAAGCTGTAGAAATGCAGATGTTGCCAAATCAATAGAAAAAATTGCTTAGAACACGTCACACCTGCAAAGCACGTCACACCTGGCTTAACTAAAATATCACCGCTCTACAAGTCCTGACAAGACATCAATCAAATGAAGATTTCTACCAAATAGGTAAATATCTCCCGTTCCTTTTAAAAAATAAGTTCATTTTGTTTTTTTATACATTTAGTAACTCTGAAAGATGGCTTGTTTTCGAGACACCGGCACCGAATAAACTGGTGTGCACGGCTGTTCGTGCAGGAATGAAGCCGCAACTTACAAAGCTGGTTACTATTTCTGCCGAATCTTCGTACGAGACTTCACAAAGCAGACATTTGAATGGATAACAGACACCTTGGTCTGAGGAATGACGGTTCAATAAGCAGCCTACTGTAAAAAAAGAACATAGTGAAGAACGTTTTTTTTCTGATCTTTTTTTTTCTAGAGATGAGTAATACGTTCTGATCAGCTGCAGCAAATAAAGTCAACGTTGTCGAAGATAGAAGCAGTTTTCAAAACGTAATTTTGTAGCTAGCGGTTTCTAGCTGCCGAAGAAATAACTAAATCTGTTCGACGTTTGCAGCCGCCTGACAAAGCTCAATTTTCTTTGCATTTTGAACCAGTTGTTAATATTTTGTGTTATATGGAGAGGTCATGATCGTAACTTTACAAAATTCTGTTCATACAATCAATATCTCGTGCGTTGTGTCAACTTTGATCAATCGGTTCCTCTGGCATTCACCAAAGCAGTGGCGGGCAAATATCTCAGAGAGGGGGCCGCATCATTAAGCCGTGGAGTGTGAAACTGTCTTACTATTTAAAATGGGGCAGCGCGTTTTAAGATAATGCATAAATTAGACAGCATAGTAAATACAAACAAATAAGTTCATAATCCAGCACAAGCAATTTAATGTGGAAAATGTTTCTGATCACAATTTTGCCTTACAATTCTTTGCAAGTGTGGCACAAGATTGCAAGTAGAAAGTCTTATTACTGCATTTAAAGTTTGTGTTTGACACTATGGTAGACGCACAGAAACCTTCAGGTGCAACGGTTTACCCATTACTGCCATATGGGATGACCGAAAGTTCCGTTTCGATTGGCACAGCGCAGGATTTCCGGTCCGTTTGTTTTTCCGAAAAATCAAAGCTGTTGCAGGTATAGGTTTACTGGAGTGCACATTTTTGGGGATGCAAAACATTTTTGCCCAAATTTGATCATGCTTTTCCCAAACAACGTATAAACAGCAAGTCTTAATGTAAAGACTAAAACGTACCATTGTAAACAAATCAAGGTGTCCGCATGCCCAAATACCAATCGTCAAATATCAGTAAAAAATCAATGTATGTGTGAGTCGCGCTCCTGCAATTCTCATGTACAAATTAAATTCAAAGCGGCAAATGTAGTACCACGCGAGTTCGTTGATGAGGGTATCTCCATCTCGTTGATGAATTGCAAACTGACGGAGTTCTCAGACCTGAGTTCGAAGTTACTGTTCTTTGCACACCTTGTCATCACCAAATGATATAAATAACGAGGTAAAAAACGCAATCCTGAAACGCGTGTGTCACTATGGAGATCAACGCCTTATGCCATTAACTAGCAATCAATATTCTGCATAGCCATATGTGAACAATGATAACATTTGTTGTGTTGAAAAATATTAGCTAATTACAATAGCCCTCCCAAAAAATTGTTGTTCATGCCACCTCGTGTAGAAAGATGGTTGAACGTCTTCATTTTCAATGATTCATATATGAAACTTATTTGTCCAACACAATCACGCTAATAGCTAAGATCTGTTCTTATCTCGTATCTATGGGTGTGTAGTCAGAATCGCAATTGATCTGGAAAGGATTAAAATATCAGGTTACGATCCAAGGCAGGGGTTCCCAACCTTTCTCTTAACATGTACCCCTGCAGCATTTCACCAGATAAGCATGTACCACTTCAGAATTTAGACAGATGAACATGTACCCCTAAAATTGCTTATGATAAAATAATTTATTATGATTATTCATAGATATACTTAACAATAAGTATATAATTATTTTGATAATAATATAACTAATATATGTATAAATATTTGGAAATAAACAATATGTAAATATATTTCTATCTTCTATTGCTAACTTTAATGTACCCCTTCGGATAGGCAAATGTACCCCTGGGGGTACATGTACCCCAGGTGGGGGACTCCTCATCTAAGGTATTACATTGTAGCAAATAGGTCAAATCTCCAGCAATGAGAGGGAAAGAGGCAATTCAACAAATAGCATATAGCTTAACCTTCCACATTAAGCAATTTTCACTACAACGTGTTGTACAATGCCGCAACTTACTCAAACATTTACAGCTTCCAAAGCAGTGGTTCCCAAAATTTGGGTCGCGACCCAAACAAGGGTCGCGAAAGGTCAAAAAATAGGTCTCGCCGAGGCGATGCAAAACTGAATTGTTTATTTTCCACGTCGCTTCCTTGCCAGTGCCACTCTGCAGCTTATAGGTACTTGAGAAAAGAGAATATTTCTGACTTTGAAATCGAACTTAGCAGCTTACTGCCAATAGTCACCCATACAATCAGTATTTTTTTAAATACGGTGTTTGCGTCTTGGGTCACGGAGTGTCCACCAAACTCAGATCTGTGTCGCCCTAGAAAAAGTTTAAGAACCACTGTTCTAAAGTCACATTATGAAAACCAAAAAAACTTTCAGTTAGACCAATGGTTCTCAACCATTTTACACCAGCGGACCGGTAAAAAGCGCAAATTTTTTTTGCTGACCGGCAACATACAATCGCAATGAGTACAACAGATCACCATAAGCATTTTGTTAACCAAAGCTGTTGTATACTTAACGCAGCGCATTACTTTGGTAAACATGCAAAAATCAAAATAATTCATTAAATTTAGCGTAAACATTTCTGCGGCATCACTGATAGTGTGCGAAATTATTATGGCTGCAATGAAATTTCAGAAAAATGAAGTTCTGTGTTGGCATCCAAACGATTTTTGTGTCTGCTGTTGAGCTAATGCTGACAGAGTTTTCTCGCATAAGTTCTTGAAAATATCACTAACATTCTGATTGCATTGTGACTGAGAGACGGATATTCTTTTTCAAGATATATCCAGAATTTAGACAGTGATTCATTTTTATGTCTGAGCAGCAAAGCAGTATCACAGCACATTTCGAGCAGGCTTTCATTTTAACAGAGATGAACTTTTCATTTATTTACATCTTCAATGAAAATATTGTTCATCCAAAGGATTCCAGTTCGAGGATCTTTACTGTTCAGGAAAAAATAATCAAAATTTTTAGCTAACTCATTCAAATGCTGACTTAGGATGTCTAATAACTCTTTAGCCTTTAACATCAGAACTTGTCAACAATTGTTTAACGTCGAAAACACCTCTGTATATCCCTTCTGTGCACAGCTATCTTAAAGAGCCAGCTTCTTTCTGAAAACGTCTGTTCTGTTTCTCAGTGCAAAGATATTTGTGCAAAACCGCTGCAGAGATCCATTAAGCATGTTCAAATAGCACAATACATTCTCCAGGTTCCAATTACGCAAGCGTATTATCCACATTTCATTCACACGAAATTCTGCTATAATGGAGAGTTATTTTTCCTCAAAAACTGTTTTGTTTCACACTTGACCTCAACAAGACGCGAAAGAACTCGTCCTCTTGAAAGACATCTTACTTCCGTATGGAGATGTTCAAACTACGAGACCATACTTTCACACAGTGTTTTGAATAGTCTGGAGTTTAAGACTCGACTTCAACTTCATCAGCAGTTTTCACCACGTTATCTAGCACGTTTTTCAAATCAGCAGGCGGTTTCATTGCAGCTAAATGCTCCCGATAGATTATGCAAAATATTTTGTGCTTTTTTCTCGGGATCTGTCCTCCTGTGTCTGTCAAAGATGGAAAATAGCTTTCTGTTCGTCAACTCTCTTTCACTATCAACTAGTAAGCAACATTTCTTTGGGCGCTACTTTTTTATTTTTGGAACTGCACCATGGCGATAGGCAGTCATGCTGGCAGCTCCATCTATGCACAATCTGACACAGTTTCCCCAGTCTATATCTTTTTCACTAAAGTATTCATTACGAAATCTAAATATCCGGTGGCACGGTGTCGTAAGTTAATGCAACATAGAAATTCTTCCTTGGAATTTTCTTTTCCCATATAACGCACGAAACAGGGAAAAATGGCACAATTACTCACATCAGTTGACTCGTCGAGTTGAATTGCAAAATACCTCGACTTCTTTTACTCTTAAACCTGTTCCTTGACGTCTAACACATCTTCAATACTTCGTTGAACTGTGTCGTTAGAAAGTGGTATACGCTCAAGTTTTTGAGCTGCTTGAGGCCTCAAAGCTTCTTTAGCTATGAAATAGGATGCACGGTTTTATTAACATTTCCTCAAGGGTGAATGTTTTTTTGTTTTAGATATTGCAACAGAGCATGGATCCGATGCATTAAGAAAAGACTTTTCAGCAGTTTTCATCGTTTTATTTGCGTTTTTCGACTATTCATCTCTCTGAATAATCTTTGAAAATAATCCAGTGGCTTGCCTGGAGGATTGCTGTGCTTCGAATGAATGTGACGCTTGACGCGCATGTTACGAAGGTTTCATTACGTTGTTTGATAAATTTGGGACCATACAAAATATGAGTCGCGGCATCTGTGTACGACACGGAGCAACAGTAAAGCCAAGTTGCAAGCGTTTTTATCATACTGACTGTCAAATTCTCACCTTCATTTTTTACTCCCTCCTGCTTCTTTCATCATACCTGCACATACTCTTTTTACAGTTTGTTGTAAACTTGAAGTACTGGCACTTGCTTCATGTCCACCTTGAGGGTTGTCCCTTTCGGAAAACTGACATCTGTCCTTGTTAAAAAAATGCAAAATTCTGTTGCTTTGTTGACTGCTATTTCAATGTTCCGCAATATATATAATTCAGCTGCCGCGAGTGCCTTACCATAAAGTTTATGGAAAAATTTCAGATAATCGTCTCTGAAAATTTCTTAGCGGTCACCTAAGCTATACCTTGAAAAACTGCTTACTACCAATAACTGCCATTGTACTTACGTACGTAGAAAATAGTTATGAAATTGCACAAGAGTTTTGTTTCATGTGGGAATATCCACTCTATTCAATCACAAATGACATGTCGTTGTCCACGATTTTACCGAATTCAGCATAAACGCTAAACATTTTCAGTTATTTGAAGGTAAGTAAAAAAAAACTTAGATTGTTTTGCGGACCGGCAAAAAATCTTCGCGGACCGGCGGTTGAGAACCACTGGTTTAGACAGTTAAATGTGCACTGAACACAGCATGCAAAGAAAAAATAGCAATATGGAACTGATTCTGACATTAATACTGCAGCCTATATGATCAACTACCAAGAAATGTGCAGAAATGCAAATTTCCAATGACAAATGATGTATGACTTCAACAAGAATACTTTATAAAAATAGCAGTGCTTCACTGAACTGCATTAGTATCAGTGAATTATGCAGGGCAATAGACAGACCAGTTGCTACTGAAGAAGCGGCTTGCCTGCGCACTTACGCACTAGGCTAAAGGAAGCTCCCAGTAGCTTTCCTGCTACTAGGGATGTTATGCTTAGCGCGTCGCATGTAGCAGCCACCGCGCTGCTACACTGCTGTTCATGAAAACGTCACTTTAACAGCATCAACTTTAAACACGAAAATTTAGAAGGATGCAGCATGTGAACTTCATTGCGTGAAACAAATGGAAAATAAGAAACCTAAACATAATTAAATCACAGCTAAACTACTGTCACACAACATATTGCAGCAGTTACTTATTTCATTCTGTTCATGAATACTTCACAGGAACAGTTTCACACTTGTAAATCTTCCAACATCAAGCAAGTTTGAAAAACAAAAACTTTACAGTATCATATCACAGCCACACCGCAATATTACTACAAAAAATTGCAATTGCACAAGTACTACTTCCAGTGACAACTTCACAGTATTGAATTAAAGCTACATTATTATAAAAAAGCAATTCACAGCTGCTTTTACTAGCCACTGCTGCCTATGAAGGCATAACAGACTGTTAACAGTAACAAACGGACTCTTGAAAACTTCATAGCATGAAACAAACGCGAAACATGAAAACACAGTATCAACTCCCATCACCTAAGGCCAACCTACACTGAGGAGTTGCCATGAGTAGCCGCGCACGATTCTTTGTTTGTTTTGTTCCGTCGGGAAATTCTACGCTCGTGCACGGCTCGGCGCGGAAACTCCTGGGCGCAATAAAACAAACAAGGAATCGTGCGCGGCTACTCCTGGCAACTCCTCAGTGCAGATCGGCTTTTAGAGCTACATTTTAGTTGTTTCAGCTCAAAAACACTTCACAGTATCAACAATTTGATGTGTACAAAAATTAAGGTTAGTTGGAATGCTGGGTTACCACTACATGTTCCTAATTTTTAAATGTTAACCCTACCCAAATTTCAATGAAGCTGTTTCAACTACCACAATTTGATTGAGGCTTTTGGAATTTACCCAAATGTTTCTAATGAATTTAAATTTCTCTGAAGCACTTGCATATTACTCGAATTCGAATGAAGCTGTTTAACGTTGCCCAAAATTGAATAAAGTTGTTTGAAGTTACCCAAAATTGAATGAATCTGTTCCGTTTGGCCCAAATTTCAATGGAGTGATTGCCATTTGCCCAAAGTGGATTTAGTCTGTTGGAATTCACCCAAACTTTTCCAATTCATCGAAATAACTCTAATTTCACCCAAATTTGAATGAAGTTGTTCTAATTTGCTCAAATTTGATTGATGTTGTCAAAAGTTACCCAAATGATTCTGACTTTATTCAATTTCTAGTAAAATTTTGGTAAAGAACCTCAAACGTTTTGACTTTTATTATTTTTGTGTCCTGAACAAACCACCATGTCGACAACAAATATCGTTTCAAAACCAGTGTTTCGCGATGGAAAAACGCTTAAATACCTCACGGGTCAATCGAACCGTAAGTTAAGAATGTTGAGCTATCCTATTGCATTTCGAAACAACTTTTGCACACAGGACCAAAACACATTCCACACACAAATCTTTTTTTTTTGACTGGCAAATTCGGAATGTGTTTCTTTTGTGGTGACATGTTCTCGACAGCTCCATCGTGAATGCGTTTCAGATGCAATACGTGGGGACTCTACGTGCCTTTGAGTTTCTCTCTGCTCAGCACAGCTTTTCTGCCAGTTTTGTAATAAAATCCCTTTTTTAGCTGTTACTTGCAAATATTTGCAAATGGTGTATGCATCCGATGTCACAATGTCCAACTGGCTCAACAATACAGCAAGTGGCCCACTCCGGGATGCTGCCTAAATAGAGCATGAATGGAACATGTCATCAGCTATATCCATGATTCCACACCCCCTTACTAGCGTTGAAGACCAGTCGTGTCTGGAACGACAGGTCGTCTTCGTTATATGTCTCCCACACATTTGTTGGAAGTTCATCCCTTACTTTTAAAACTCCACAATGAAAGCACAGGCCAAAGAACGCTTTGAACTCTTCTTTTCTGAGAGCTATCCCCATGTCGACGAGCGTCAGTGATCGTCAATTCCAAAATATGGTTATCGTTGTGCAGGAATGAGTTGTATTGTACTCGGCTTTGTACTGATTATATTTCTATTACTTGCACGTCCTTTTTGTAGACAAAAATAATGTGACCAAATGGCACCATCGCTACTGATTAGGTGACCTCTGGCTGCCAAAGTATGTAAGTTCCCAAATTTCGGAAATATTCCTGCACAGTATATTGATTTCTATCAAGCTCTTCATCAACCTCACACATTCTTGGCTTGAGCTCATCAAATTCATTTTAATCGGAGTCTTTGTAAACTTGAAGAGCTGTGAGCACTTCTTCTGCATTGAACCTTTCATTCTTACAAGCCTAGTGTTGCGATCGGAAAAGCCCGAGCGGCATGTGCGCAAAGCTTCGCACTTTGCCAGCAAGCAACAATAGAGTTCATGCACCGTAATCACTATATTATTGTTTGTTCGCGCCAAGTATATATATTGTTGTTCTTCGCGCACATCCTGTTCGTGGTGAATCACACATTCAACGCAACGCCACCGCTGAGGTTGCAAAACTCGATATAGCAGATAACTGCCCGTCAAAAACTAAAGACCTTTGGCCAAACAATATCACAAAAAAACGCAAAACTGCATTTACTGTAGATAAACAGCTACAGGATGCCTGCGAAAAGCAGCTGCAAGGCTACCATTGAGCGCTCAACTATTGGAGATTCCAGATACTTCTATACCACGTCTTCTGGAAAATTGCTGGAAGTCGTCAGAAAGCTTTTTGAACAAAGTGATCAGAATCCTGAATTCTTGCTTCACGTATTTGATGATAAATTCTTTGTCTTCACGTACTTTTTGGTGTTCACTCGCTAAATAACGGTAAGTACTCCGCAATACAGGGACCGAGTTTTAAGGGGGCGGGTGGACATGTCCTCCCCAACTTTTGAACATGGAGCCGAAGGGACACAATAAATTTGTCCCCAATTTTTTTTGATATTAATATAGTTGTATAAATTTCACTGGCAAGATTCTGCCAAGGAACGTGTGAGGTCCATTGATGCAACGTGCCAAATGTTTGCCAAAATTTAAATACTACGCCGATGTACATGACAAACAACGGCATGATTTAAACGTACTTTTGGGTCATTGTGCCAGTCAATGGAATCTCAGAGATACATGTTTATTAATTGGAATTGCATTATGTTGCTGCCATTTATTTGAGTCTCAGAGATACATGTTCATAAATTCTACTTTCAATGTATTGTTTGTTTTTTGAAGAATGATTGAAGTGTTGTGTTTGTTTTATCTACTTTTTCAAGAACTCTTCAAGTGTTAATACTAAATTTTGTGTACCAAGCAAAGACGCAAAAACCTAGTAATAATTGTTAAGTACTAGCAAAGTACACTATCCAACTTCCGTAACACCATGGGCGTACCCAATGGGGCAGTTGGGTCATGCTCCCCAAAATATACCATTTCCACAACTTGCCAATTTACAAAAAAGGTCGCACTCCGGTTGAATGAACATGGAAACGTAACCAATAATATATATGTGCAATTTTTTTAAAGTTTTTTTAGGGACCCGATTCGGGTCCCTAGAATTGAAAACCGGATGCCTAGAATCAGCGAAAATCATCATCGGGTTCCTAGAATCAGAGAAATGAGGTCCCTGCAGGTCCATACCGGGTACCTAATATTTTCCTTGAAAAGACTGTATATGTGTGATATGCATAACAACGCTCATATCACACAAAGTTTGTTCCCCCAAAGTTTTCTAGCAAACTCGGTCCCTGCCACAATACAACGCTTGAGCAGTTTGCATCCACAATTCCACAAGGTGGTGAAATCAAACAAGAGCCTTGCCACTGCGCATGCGCAAAACATAGCAGTGAACGCACTGTGACGTCACCACAGACAAAGGTCACACTGTCAAAATTAATTTATACGAAAGAAATGAGTTAACTTGTGTGCTATGTCCGAAAAACCCACTCATGTTCAACGCAAGGGTCAGTTGACCCATTGGTAATTCTTGAAAAAAAAACCTCGATAGTCCTAGGGTTAAATGTGAATGTGGCTGTGTAATTTCGGCAAGTGTTGAAAATTTTTGCCCGAATAATGGCCAATTTTACAGCGTTGGGGATGCGACCGCATCCCCCACATCCCATGCCATACACCAGTGGTGCTCAAACCGTGGCCCGCAAGGCCCTCTGGAGTGGCCCGCGAAGCAATTATCATTGGAAAGAAAACTTAACACTTTAATCATTTAAGAGAATTTTTTAGAGAATTTTTATTGATATTATTAATTATTGTGGCCCGCGAAGGGTTTCTGAAAGACAAATGTGGCCCACGAGCCAAAACGTTTGAGCAAACTGCCATACGACAATGATTGCAGGCAACAGGATTAAATGACTGTTGAAGTTTGAGGCGTATTGTTGATTGCCAGTGAGCTGACATCCCAAAGCATATAAAACAAAAACTACTTCCGTTGATTGTACGAGTTTCCACCCCTTTCCAAGCTGCCATGAGAAAACTGAAGTTGAAGTCTTTTGAGGTCTTGGACAGAATCAATTTGATAAATCGTTAAATCACACGTTATATTTACCAAAACTTGTTTTTTCAGGTGTGTATTTTGTTGCTTTCTTTAACGATTCACAGCAGTAACTAGGCGAAACGTTTTTAAAAACAACCAAAAAACTTTCATTCTCTTCCAAGTTCAAACGCCGTGGTTTGTGCATTCTGCAAGACGATACTCGCCACTGTTCATGCGCTTTTGGGCCAAAAGGATCCTAAAAATATTTGCAATCAACCTGGTCCCGACAACATCAGATAAGCTTTGATGGCGGCTGGTTTGCTCAAACATCTTTCAGCAGCATAGCTAACATAAAAACTCTGTATCCGACTCGCCACTTGCACGCACTTTCGTAAGCAATGTCACAAATCTGCTGTCATTAAACCTACCCGTTTACCTGACTCCTTGTATTGCGTACAGTACAATAAGAAAGCTTACTGATGGAGCGTCGAAGGGAAATTAGATCAGAAAACGATTACCGCCACAACGGATATGACGCAAAGAACGAGCTTAAGCTTCAGCAGATTTTGTTTCCCTATGTAGACAACTTCAAACTAAAGGCGGCTCCACACAGAATCCGGCTACGGCTTACGCTCCGGCTTATGGCCAACGGCAGTCTTCACACAACCTCCGTTGGCCGTATCCGGGTGAATTTTCTCGGTTTCGACCGGATGCCGGCTTACTTAAAATTGTTTTAAGTAAGCCGGATTGCCGGTGTTATCCGTGATGTTCTTGCTGCATGTGGGAAGACATAGCCGGATCGTAAGCCGTAACCGGATTCTGTGTGTAGCCGCCTTAAGTCCTATACCCAGAGTCACACCTGATTGCAATGCACCATTCATACACATTTGTTATGACCTGGTAGTAATGTTTTTAATTGAACGAATGGTAGAATTGAAAGATGGTGGTGGTAGAGTGGGAAGAATTACAGTACATAGGCCAACTGTAATAAAGTATGTCTTGGCCGAGTATACCAGCTCGGTGCCATTTTGCTGGAAAATTTGGATCTTGGTTGTATTATTGAAACTATATCGAATTAATTGTTAAATCGTCGATTTTCTTCAGTGCATTTTGTCAACAAAAAGCAAACAAAAATTTTCAGCCACATTTTTCAACTGCTCACATAGACAGTCGTGCCACAAGACAATCCTTGCATTCTTTCCCACTTTCCTTGAAAATCAGTTGTTCGCTGCATATTTAGCACAGATTTTTGTGTTTTTGTAGTGAATGGTTATTCAATCAACTAAATTCAGTGACCGATTAAATAACCCAAGTTACCGAGTAGTTATTCTTAAAAGTGTATCTTAAGCACGGCTAAAACAAAATATATATTAATGGCGAACAAAAACTTCAACGACTGAAATTTTAGAAACAATGTTTGCTGTAACCCGTAAACAAAATTAAATGTTTGCAATCTAAGTTTGACTTCCTATTATTCTTTCGGCAGTGTTTTCAAACAACGGCCCACCGATGGTAGACGATTGCAGTTCTGCACCCATTTATGATATCATTGAGCATGTGCTTTTACCCATTTTTTAGAACGAGCCACACTATGGACTTTAGTTATTTGCACTGCTTATCACATCACGCGCGAAAAATTATGAAATGTTACCGACCGAAGGTAGCGTGATACATGCCACTGCAAAATATATGCGTTTGGTAAACCACAAAGAAATATTTCAATCAATTTCTCAATAATTTTTGACGTTACTGCACTTCCCGTGAAATCAACAATAATCTGCTCACACTAAACACTAGAACATGATCATTTGGAATTTGAGGGTGGTCTGACTGCTATCTTAATCGGCTTCTTGTTTTCTTGCCCTTGATTTCATAATTTATTCGAAATTGTCTGCCTAAATTCGACAACTGGAACGAATAAGAGCATAAAACTGACGTTTGACTTCCATTGAACGTAATCCCTAATCTGCCAACGTTGTCATATGTCTTACTTGAAAAGGAATTTGTTCGTTTTGCAGAGTGCACGTTTCCATGCGATCAATCACAGTACAGTAGCTATAGTCCACGATATGACACGATAAGAAAGTTAGGGTGACCCAAAAAGATGCGTACCCATATTTTGTTCGATAAAAAACCCATTTTTGAACGAATGTCTTTTCTGTTGCAGGACGTGATAGGTGAATCTATGGATGATCGTTTGCAGCTATAGTTGCCCCAAAAATGTCTTGG
>JGI24022J15233_10003692_pt1 | contig 15370 bp, 12 predicted proteins | sample Ectturendosymbi2_FD_15233 | JGI IMG/M metagenome (IMG submission 15233)
AAAGACCTCACTTTACTACCTCCATTCTAATAAAATTTCAAACCACAATACAACCTCCTGCGAGGCTACCGCTTCCTAATACTACTACCCTAGGTCATGGTCTATTCCCCATCAGATCAGGGATTGGATTTCGCATCTTTCAGTGCAAATAAAAAAATTTATTAACCTTTAAGGTTTTATACCTTACACCGACAAGCGGTACCACTGAATTTGTATACTAACTGGATTTTTTGTATTCTACTAATAAATAAAAACTTTTTGCTTCAATAGTGATTCTTTACAAATTTGGTCTCCATTAAATATTACATAACTATTTTTTATTTTCTTTGCTTTTATTCTGGGCTTTCCCTACTCAATTTCAAAGCCATATTATATATTTTCTAAGGGGGTCCCCTTGTCTAAATTACTGTAGGACCATTCCCATCCATTCCATATCAATATATAAACAGATATAAGCCCAATCAGACTACATCCACAAAATGCCAGTACCAAGCTGCGGCCTCATGAAATACATGCTTTCTCTCTTTCATACTACCACGTTCATGACGGTAAAGGGTAAACCTTAAAAGAATTACTCCTATGGTTACATGAAGTCCATGAAAACCGGTCAACAAAAAGAACAACGTCCCATACCTACTTCTGTTGGCGGAGAACCCTGATACTTCGTACTCTACCATTTGCATCATCATAAAGTAAACTCCTAACAGGATAGTTCCTGCTAGAGTAACTCGTGTATAACCTGCCTTAACTACAGTTCTATGGTGTGATAAAGTTACAACAACACCTGAAATTAAAAGAATTAAAGTGTTCAAAAAGGGGATCCCAAAGGGATCAATAATCACCGCTCCATACTCTGCCCTCGTTCAATCATCGCCTTGCTCTGGGTGTCAATTTCCATGGAAATAGCTTCAAAAAAAGGCTGCAAAGAAAAGTATTTCAGAGCCTATAAACAAAGCCATTCCATACCGAAGAGCAAACCTTATACCTCGGTTATGGGTTCCTCCACTGCCTTCTCGGTAAACATCCCACCATCAAAAGAACACTAATAATGTAAGTGCCAAAAGACCTCACTTTACTACCTCCATTCTAATAAAATTTCAAACCACAATACAACCTCCTGCGAGGCTACCGCTTCCTAATACTACTACCCTAGGTCATGGTCTATTCCCCATCAGATCAGGGATTGGATTTCGCATCTTTCAGTGCAAATAAAAAAATTTATTAACCTTTAAGGTTTTATACCTTACACCGACAAGCGGTACCACTGAATTTTTGGGGGAAAAGTTTTCATCTTTAGGACTTAAGCCTAACGCTTATTATTTCAGCCACCCCAAATACAAGAAGTGGATCAGATGTTCCTTTTTTTGGCTGACAACCAAATGTAATAGTTTATACTAACCTCTTTATATTAAACATCAGTTTAACAGAATAATTCTTAAAATAATCAATATGTACATACTCATTTTAGGTGATCTAAAATAATTTTTTATCTTTCTCAAAGAACTCCCCGACCTTAGTAAATTTCTATCAGAAGATGCTATCATCTTTCTTATATTCCCTTGATCAAATAAATAATTTATATCTTCTCCTATTTTTCTCCCCTTTTCCAATCAGTAGTTACCTTTAAATGGTTTAATAAAAGCTATTTCCGATGAAAACCAACTAAACCTTCTAGAGTTATTTATCCTTCTGAATAATGCTAATATTACACCACTTAATATAAATAGATTTAACTGAACCTTAAATAAATGGCAGGGGTACAATGAGCTAATCCTTAAGAATCTATCTCTCATTATATTTCCTACAACTATTCTCCCAATAAATAATGGGAGTAAAGACATTAATACAATATTTTTATCATTTTTACGACTAACTACATTATATCCCTTTCCATTTAATAAGTTAAACACAAGTCGACATGCGTAAAATGAAGTCAAAGGAAGGGAGAATAGGAGAAGTTGGAAATATACTTCTTTTATTACAAATAAATTTGTTTCTACAATTAATTCCTTAGAAAAAAACCCTGACATAAAAGGTATTCCCATAAGACTAAACCTTCTCATTATTAAACTTAATCTCACTACTGGTCTGCACTTTCACATCCCTGATAAACTACGTAAATCTTGGAAATGATTTTTTTTCACCATGAGGTACCCCACACAGATGAACATCATTGCCTTAAACATTGCATGTGTTACTAAATGAAAAAAGGCAAACGTACTTAATCCTAAAGATATTGAAACCACCATAAACCCTAATTGTCTTAGAGTTGAAAATGCAACTATCTTCTTTGCATCCCACTCAAAACATGCAGCTAGACTTGCTCTATACAAAGTTCACAAACCCAACAAACCTATTAATAATAAACCTCAATTTGGAATTATATATTTAAATCGCACTAATATGTATACCCCTGCCGTAACTAAAGTAGATGAATGTACTAACGACGAAACAGGTGTAGGTGCAGCCATTGCTGCAGGCAATCACCTAGAAAAAGGAAATTGAGCTCTCTTTGTAAAACATCCTAATATCAAAACTATTATAAAGCCTTTATAAATTCTTTTTCTATCCACTCCTTTTATATCTCAATGACCTTGTATTAATAATAATCCTAAAGCTACCAAGAACAATCCATCTCCTAAACGATTTATTAAGTATGTCTTCATTCCAGCAGCTCAAGAAGAACCTCTCAGATAATATATTACCAATAAAAAACTTGTAATTCCTAATCCATCTCACCCCACTAACATAAAAAAGAAATGGGGGAAAAATATAAGGCAAACCATAGAAAAAACAAAGCAATATACCAAATAATGGAAACGCTCAAAAAACTTTTCCCCCTCCATATATATTCTGGAGAACTTCAATACACAGGAAACAATTAGACACAGCGTAAAGAAGAAAACAAGGGAAATTCAATCTATTAAAACCAAAAGATCTAAATTTTTTCCTACTAATTCCCTTATATTTCAGTTTATTAAGACTCTTTTCCCATTTAGTAATAGAAGAAAAAAAGATAATATCAAAAACCTATTTCTTACATAAAGCAATAAACTCACTAGACTTTTGGGAATTATCCCTCTTTCAACTTTCAAAATTGAATCGACTACAATCGTAAAAGTCCATTAAAATGTTGGTCGCAATGCTCCCCGTGTATTAAAGGTTAACTTTGTAACCAGCCATAAAACTAGTAATAATAAAACCCCAACTAATATTAGAGTTTGAAATTCTTCTTTTTTAAATAAATTAGTCCTGAAATTATTTGTATTTTTATTTAAAAATTTAAATCTCCTACTTCTAAAAGTATATCTTAAACTTATTAAACCAAATAAAATTACTCTTTTTACCTTTATTATAGTTCTTCTATAATAATCCAAACGATTTAAAGAAAATAAGGGGTTGTATTTAAGCGAAGATAAATAAAAAAATAATACTAATAAACCTCCAACATATATTATAAAAAAAATCAGAGATAACCAAGATAAATATTTTATACTAATTAAAATTCTAATTCTTACTCTAATTAATAATATCATTCCCCCCAACTTTAAAGTATTTCTGGAATATATACATAAATAATTAAAAATTAACAACATCCTTCAACTTATAATTCTCATCTTAGGGTGTACTTATTCAAAAAGACTGTACTATTACTACCTAGAAAGGGTAGTCTCCCCAAGGATGACCCTAAAAGAGGGCTTATACCCATAAATAGACCCTAAACCTACCGCTTATACTTCAGCCATCTTAAATTTCAAAGATACTTTACCGCCCCAATATTTTATTTTATCCTACTGGATTTATTGAATTCTAATTCACCTAGTGAACTTATAATTTTAGGGAAACATAAAATCCCTATTTAAAAAATTGCTTTTGGATCATTCCTTTCGTACAAAACCCTTACTTTAAAAGATAGAAACCAACCTGGCTCACGCCGGTCTTAACTCAAATCACGTAAAGTTTTAAAGGTCGAACAGACCCACTCCAAAAACTTCTGCGCCTAAAAGTTTACTTTGATTCAACATCGAAGTAACAGTTCCTTGCTTAGATAAGTACTCTTAGCAAATTTTGTCCTGTTATCCCTGTGGTAGTTTATTTCTTTAGCCATAAATTATTTTTATTTTTAGGATCAAATACAAAATTCAATAAATTGTAAAGCCCCATTTAAACAGTATTTCTACTGTAAAACTCATCAGGGTCTTCTCTTCTTTTTTTTTAATCTAGGCTTTTTAACCCTAGAAAGTAATTTCAATCAAAATTTTAGAAAGATTAACCCTCATTAAGCCGTTCAAACAAGTCACCAATTAAAAGACAATTAATTATGCTACCTTCGCGCAGTTAAAATACCGCGGCTGTTTATTTTACCCCTTTAGATAATTCACTGAGCAGGCTTTACCTTTAATATTTTCATAAAGGAAATGTTTTTGTTAAACAGTTGGAGCTAATCTCGAGTTTTTTAAACTTTTATTCATTTACTAATTCCAGCATAATTTATTTATTGATTTTTTTTAGAAGAATTAATAAAAATGATATAATAACATTGATTAAAGTAAAAACACTTCTCTATTCTAGAAACTTCTCACCTCAAATTTTTGAAATTCAGAAGTTTAAAATACATTATGATCTTAAGAACAGAATTTACCTGTCCATATAGTGCTTTGAAAACTATTCTTCTTTATAAGCTATAACTATTTCTGCTAATATTTTCTATACTATAAGTTCCTTTTTGAAAAAAGCCCTTTTAACCCATAAGCGCCAAGCTAGGAAAAAATTGACCAAATAGTTTCGTATTTTAGGATCTCCTAAAAACTCACTGGATCATGATGCAAAAGGAACAAACACTAAATTTAATTTTTTGTTTTATTTCTGATGTTAATCTCCAAATAAACACTTCATTCTTTTCTTTTCCTTTATAGGACCTGTTGCTTGGAAGGCAACTATTCTTTTTAAACTAAAAAGAAAGCTAATACTTAACTTCTCCTGTGGCTTTACCATTTGTATTATTCCCATATCTAATGTGTGTTCACCTAACGGGAAATTTCCTCTGATCCATTCAGGATGTGTTCTAGGGCCAATTACAAATAAAATCTTACGCTCTCTTACAATAGCTTCTCATATTGTTACTATAAAAAATGTTACTCCCACCACTGACATTAATGACCCGTAACTAGAAATCGCATTTCAATATCCATATCCATCAGGATAATCCATATATCGTCGAGGCATTCCTCTAAGACCTAAAAAGTGTTGTGGAAAGAACGTAATATTAACACCTAAAAACATTACCCAAAAATGAGCTACAACCATTGTAGACTTTAATGCTACTCCAGTAAACAACGGTCATCAATGAATAATCCCAGCAAATATTGTGAATACTGCACCCATTGATAATACATAATGGAAGTGCGCTACTACATAATATGTATCGTGTAAACACACATCTAAGCTTGCACTTGCTAACACTACCCCAGTTAATCCTCCTATTGTAAATAAAAAGATAAAACCTAATGATCAAAGAGCTGCTGGAACCTCAAATAAATCTCGAAGGGGTCGCCCATGATAAGTGGATAACCAACTAAAGATCTTTATTCCAGTTGGAACTGCTATAACCATTGTAGCTCCTGTAAAATAACCTCGTCTATCTACATCTAGACCTATTGTATACATATGATGTGCCCATACTACAAAACCTAACACTCCTATACCTACTATAGCGTATAACATTCCTATATGACCGAAAGCTTCATCCTTCCCTCTATAGAATGTTACAATTTGAGATACCATTCCAAACCCTGGTAATATTAAAATATATACTTCTGGGTGACCAAAGAATCAGAATATGTGTTGAAATAATATTGGATCTCCTCCTCCTCCGGGATCAAAGAAAGTAGTATTAAATTTTCGATCCGCAAGAAGCATTGTTATTCCTCCCGCTAATACGGGAAGGGATAACACTAACATATATGCTGTTACCATCATAGCCCATATCAGTAGAGAATGACGAATTCAAACTATACCACCCTTTTTTGAATTTCCAACTGTTCTTATAAAATTTATAGAACCTAAGATAGATCTAGCCCCCGCTAAATGTAACGAAAAAATTGCAATATCAACACTCCCTCTTCTATGACCTATAGTTCTAGAGAGTGGAGGGTAAATTGTTCATCCCCCACCTACTCCATTTCCTATAACCAGAGATCTTAATATTAAAGCAATTGCTGGTATTAATAATCAAAGTCTTAAATTATTTAAACGGGGAAAATTCATATCTTGGGCTCCTACATAAATAGGTATTAACCAATTTCCAAACCCCCCTATCATGACTGGCATTACAAAAAAGAATATCATTATTAACCCATGAGCTGTTATTACCGTATTATAAACATGAGAGTTTTGAAGTAGTCTTCCAGGTTGCCCTAATTCTAACCGAATTATAAATCTAAGTGCAGTTCCTATTAAACCTGACCACACTCCCAAAATTAAATATACAGTTCCTATATTCTTATGGTTTCTTCTATACAATCACTTCTTCCTTCAAGCAAGAATACCACGTTCTTCTTCTTTCTTCACTCCCGTGGTTACTTTCTTGCTGCCTACTTTTTCTAAATCCACTACTAATGAGTAACTACTTGATTTCTTTGAAGCAGTCGTTTTCACAGAACACGATAATTTTATCTCTTCAAGCTTTGAAAGCTTACGTTCATAATTAAACTAGAATTCTTTAAGTCCGGAAAATCTTTCACCTATTCATTGTAACTGAATTATTCATACAGAACTTCAGACCTAGTTAAATGCCTCAAGGAAATTCTTTGCTGGTATAACTTCTAAATTTATAGGCATAAATCTATGATTTGCCCCACAAATCTCGGAACATTGACCATAGTAGCTTCCTAACTTTAGGGCTATAAATCCTCCTTCGTTACCTCGACCAGGAACTCCATCCATCTTTATACCCAATGATGGAACTGCGAATCTATGAATTACATCTCCTCCTCTTACTACTAACTTTACTACTTCTCCTCGCGGAATAAATAAAGGGTTATCTACTTCAAGTAACCGAAAACCATTATCTTGAGCTCTTTCTCTTATCATATAAGAATCAAATTTATACCTTACCTTATTTTCGTCTACCCTTATATCATAATTTCAGTACCACTGCATTCCAGTTGCCCGTACTGTTGCTAACCCCTCTATATCCTTAGGACAATCTAAATAATACAATAATTCCAAAGAAGGTAAAGCAAGAGTAATTAATATAAATATAGGTAGAAATGTTCATAAAATTTCAATAACCTTACTATCTATAAATTCCAATGATCTATATGTATTTGTTCAAATTACATAAATTCTTCCCCCCACTAAAAAAGCTATTACTATTAAAATTATCATATTTTGATCATGAAACTTCATAGTTTCTCTCATTACTGGTCTTATTCCTTTTTGAAATGTTAGTCCATAAATAAATCCTCTTCCAAATCCTTTTTTTTTCAGATCAAAGGGGAATAAATCATTTTAGGGGCATGAGCCCTATGGTTTTAATTAACCTACCCTTTGTTTTCCACCTAGGGATCACTCCTTTTTTGGTATGCAAAACCAAGGTTTTACTATAAACTACTAGGTATTTCTTAACCTCAGATTCATCTAAGGTTACCTTGTTACGACTTTTCCTTTCTCTTAGAAAGGAATGACGGGCGGTATGTACACAACCCATTACTCTGCGTCAACACCAACAAGTATCCTAAATTTCTTCCAACAATGAATACCCTTCTGCAATTGGCTTTTTACGCTGACACATTTCTTTATGTCTAAAACATAATAATACTTTCATGAAAACTTATTAATTTTCCATTACTGCCGAGTCTGAATTTTTTAAGTCTCTTACAAGAACTTTTTCTTTTTTTCTAATCAAAATAGCGAAACTAACACCCTTTCCATAAGCAGCACAATGACCTGTCTTAACTAAAACAGTAATACCTGATATTTTCCTCTGTGAAGCTAGGCTGAAAACGGCCGTACACTAGCTATAATAAGAAAGGTTAATTATTACGCGGGTTATCTATTACGCGTCACGCTCCCCCGGTGAGTTAAGCTGCCGCCAGGTCTTTTTAATTTCGAGAACTCTACTACTATGGGTTTTATTATTAACGTTTAGAATAGTAAGGTACCTAATCTTAGTTTTTTATTTAAATTTCGAGATTTTTTTATAGAAACTATGCTTGAACTAAAAGCTAATTCCACCTTATACTTTTATATTTTTCTTCTATTATATTTATTCCCATTATACCCTAGCTTAAAGGGAAAGATCAAGTGTAACCGCAGCTGCTGGCACTATGAATTCGCCCCTTCATTAATTAACTTCCTGATCAAGCTTTCACTTATAGAAAAATATTCACCACTAACGACCCCCGACCAAATTTCCCTCGGGGTAAAAAAATAAATTATCTACTGCTAGTTTAGTTAATTATCCTTTATACTACCAAAACCAAATAGACTTAAGGCTAAGAATCCACTTTTGAACCTCCAGTTCAACGCAATTACTTATGCTATTAGCCCATGAGAAACTATATGTTATCTTCAGAGCTACAATCTGACGCCTTTTTTAGACTATCCCACTTGGGAAAATATTTCACCTTAGCCTCTTCAGAGCTATGCTCTTCTTGAGCTACCAAAAATTTAAGGCTAGGAAAATACACCTTTGAATCTGCAATTCAATGCAATAAACTTTTGCTACTAGCCCTTTTATAAAGGTCAATTGTTTTTTCCCCTCTTATAATTTTTTTTTCGATTTTTAACCCCATTTTTTCTTTTAAATCAAACATTTACAATCCAAATTACAAAAAACAAAAACAATACAAATCTTATAATCACAAAAGGCAAGTTAGACATCTGTGGCATTTTCCTTAAGGGGTGCACACGCCTCCAACTAACGGGCCGAAACCGTTAACCAATACTTTGGACCTTAAGTTTATAAACTAGATAATATACTTTTACAGCTTAAAATCAACAGATATAATGGTAATATATGTAACAGCAATATCAGTCCATGACGTAGTCTAATTTTTTTTCAGTAATTTTTTATTTTAGCTCACTTTCCATGTCTTGTAAGAGTATATAAATAAATACTAAAAAGACCTGCCATAAACACAGATAAAAAACAAAATGTTATACCTACCAAACTATAGTTTAATATAGAGCTTATTAATAAAAACTCGCTAAATAAATTTATTGAGGGAGGTGCTGAGGCTTTTCTTACACACAGTATAAATCAAAAAAAACACAAAATGGGGGAAATATTTAAATACCCCCGATTTAGTATAATACTTCGAGTACCTCTCAACTCATAAAAACATTGAACTCTAAAAAATAACCCTGACGAACAAATTCCATGTGCAACCAACATTCTTACTACACCTATATAGCCTATGTAATCATATGAAAAGACGCCTAACATAACTAATGACATATGAGCTATTGATGAATAAGCGACCAACGACTTTAAATCTGATTGACGAAAACAAACTAAACCTACCATACACATTGAATATAAAAACCAAACAAAACTTACTTTTCTCCAAAAACATCTTGATATAACTAAGAACTTTTTTACCCGTATTAATCCATACGCTCCCAACTTTAATAATACTCCAGCCAAAATCATTGACCCTCTAACTGGAGCTTCTACATGTGCCTTTGGTAATCACAAATGTACCCCATAAACCGGCAGCTTTATTAAGAATGCCAATATTCAAAATAGTACAATTCAACTATATTCAGTTTTTGCTCCAAATCTATTTCCCACGTTTTTTCTAATTATTCTCCTACTCCCCCCTATATAATACATAAATATTATTCTAAGTAGCAGAGGAATGCCTCCTACTAAAGTATATACCATTAAATAACTTCCTGCTCGTATCCGCTCTGGCTGAACTCCTCAACTTAGAATAATTATTAAAGTTGGTATTAAAGATAACTCAAAAAAAATAAAAAAACCTAAATAATCATTTACCAAAAATGCTCTAAAGAGAATAAGGTTTAAAATTCTAAATTTAAAATATAAAAAATCCTTTTTTCTTGCTTTTTTCATAGCTAACATCATTAACAACATCACCCAAATTCTTAGTATACATAGATATCTAGATACCTGGTCTTTAAATAAATAAAATGTATGATTTCTTATAAAATGGGAATAATTAGACACAATCCCCTTCGTTAAGAGAATTATTCTTAATCTTCTTACCATTATTATAATTTTTAAATCTCTAAGGAATGCTAAACTACCCACAAATATTAAAATCCTTCACATCTCCTATAACTTTTTAGATTTTTTCTATCCTTTCCGTAATTTCGAACGATCAATACAAGTAATGATAAACCAAGTCTAGCTTCCCCTGCCACTACAGCTAAAAATATTAGTCTAGAACTTATATCATTTAATCTGTTTAAAAAACAATACATAAAGAAAATTTTTAGAATTATAAATTCAAACGCAAATAACATTATTAGAAGACTCTTTACACGAATTAAAAGTAAACAGATATTCAACAAGAATAAAATATAAAACACTCTATTATTCATTTGAATTTTTTAAGCCAAATCTTACCAACGGTAAAATTAGGAAGTACCTGAAGTAAACTACAGTGCCTATTTGACCTATAAATACATAAGGATCTTCAACAGGGCGAGAACCAATCCATAAGAGTACCAAAATTCTTCCTAACCAAACTCAAAAACATAATTGATGTATTATTGAGTAAGATCTTCCTCGCTTATCCCTGCAAAATATTAAAGGTAATATAAATAAAATAGCTACACTTAGAACCAAAGCTATTACACCCCCTAACTTTTTAGGAATAGAACGTAATATAGCATAGGCCGGTAAAAAATACCATTCTGGTTGAATATGAACTGGTGTTACCAACGCATTAGCTTCTATATAGTTTTCTGGATCTGTAAAGAAATCCGGAGAATAAATGACTACTCCTAAAAATAATAGTAGTACTATGGAAAAACCAAAAATATCCTTGATTGAAAAATAAGGGTGAAAAGGAATCTTATCTCCATTTGAAATTAAACCTAAAGGATTTTTAGATCCCGTATCATGTAGAAAAATTAAATGTACTACTACTAAACCGGCTATAATAAAAGGAACAAGAAAATGAAGTGCAAAAAACCGTGTTAAAGTAGGATAACCCACTGCAAAACCCCCTCAAATCCATTGAACCAAATCTTTACCTACATAAGGGACTGTAGAAAAAAAATTTGTTATTACTGTAGCCCCCCAATATGACATTTGTCCCCAAGGTAGTACATACCCTAAAAAGGCTGCAGCCATTGAAAGAAAAAGTATCAACACTCCTGTATTCCAAGTGTGATTTCATAAATATGATCTATAATACACACCTCGACCAATATGAAGATATAAAAATAAGAAATACGCAGATGCTCCTTTAGCATGGATGGCACGTACTATTCACCCAAATCCCACCTCACGCGTAATTGAATCCACAGATTGAAATGAAACTTTTAAATCAGATACATAATGTACTGCTAAAAATAATCCAGTAGCAATTTGAATTACTAAAAAAACTCCTAACAAAGACCCAAATCCCCATCAATAAGAAATATTCTTTGGGGATGGAAGATCATACAACATATCTTTTACATTTTTTACTACTGAACGATCACGTCGAACAGAAGATACTGTATTAAATCCTAATTTTGACACAGAAAAAGAGTCTTTAGACACCCTTGCTACCACAAAGCAAAATTCTTTTTAAACTATCTTTTTTGGCTTTGGGAGTTTTCTCCAATCTCCGGGCTACAAAACCGACGCTAAATTTGCCTCTAAAGCCTTTATATTAATTTAATTAAAAATATATAAAATAAAGAAATTGGTAAAAACACCTTTCAGGCTAAATCCATTAATAAATCATATCGAAAACGCGGTAACGCCCTTCGAACTCACACAAATCAAAAAGTGACTACTACTCCCACTACTAAATATATGTAGTATCCTCTTTTAAAGAAGAGGATACCTCTTAGAAATCTCATTAATAGTATTTTTCCATACTCTGATAAAAATAAACAAGCAAATTCAAAAGCAGAATATTCTATTTTAAACCCTGATACTAATTCTCTTTCTCCTTCAGCAAAATCGAAAGGAGCTCGATTTGTTTCTGCCAAACTTGAGATTAGTCAAATTATTAGAACCGGAAACAAAATAAAGAAGTAAGGATAAGACTTATACAAATAATTAAAAAACGAATAACTTCTTTCTAAACAACAAGGTAAAAAAATTATTAGTATTAAAGCAACTTCATACGAAATAGTTTGAGCTGCCCCTCGTACGGATCCTAATAGAGCGTACTTTGAATTACTTCCTCATCCTGAACCTAATAATGTATAAACTTGTAACCTAGCAACGCAAAGAAATAAAACCACCCCTAATTTAATAAAATAATTGCTATAATATGATGGAAATAGGGACCACGCGAATATCATAAGCATAAGAGAGACCACCGGACTTACTCAAAACAATATTATATTTGCATAATTAGGCGTGCCTAACTCCTTAAAAATTAGCTTTCCTCCATCACTTATTGGCTGTAATAAACCTAAGTATCTGACCTTTTTAGGCCCCTTACGAGACTGTATATACCCTATTACCTTTCGTTCCAATAATGTTAAAAAGGGAATAGCTATTATTACATTTACAAATATGGTTACTCAAGGTAATAGGAACCTTAGCAACCTAAACATGCTCTCCTAAATATTGTGCAGTTAATAAACTAAACACAAATCCTTGGATGAAGCCTATTCCTATTTCGAATAATAAATACCCTCACATTAAAATAACTACTAATAATAGAGCATTTCTTCTAACTCCCATTAAACTTATAAATACATGCCCAGTAGTTATTTTAATTCTAAGACGTAATGACAATGTTAAAGGCCGAATAATCCTCCTTACAATTTCTATTATTGATAATACAGGGGCTAGATAACCAGGAGCTCCTGATGGTGTAAAGTTCGAAAAAAACTTTAAAATAGAGAACTCCCCTCTAGATCAAACTATCCTCAACCACAAAACCCAAGAAGCTGTAAAAGTCATCACCATTTGAGTTGTAAGCCCAAATACATAAGGGAATAATCCTCATATTTTACAACCTAATATGAGGAAAAACCTACCTCCTATAATTATATACCTACCCTTTATATTTCCAATTATATTTGACTTTATATTTTCATAATGCCAAGATAGTAAAAGTGAGAAAAATTGTCTTAAACGATTTAATTTATAAAAAAATAAATTTATATTTCAAAATAATCAGACAAATCCTAAGAACCACACTATTTTTTTTAACATTCCTAGATTTGAATAACAATAATCTGCTCTAGAAAATAAATCGAAAATCATTTAGCACGGGGGTTACCCCAGAGTTTACTATATCACAGTAACCTGCTATCGCAGTCCTCGTACTTATAAAGGGGTGATTAAACATTTTGTAATATGAGGTCCACACTTTAAAGTTAACAGCTTTACGTACAGCAACAAAGCTATACTACCCTTTACTATAAAAGAAATAAAGGTAATATTCTCAATAAAACTATTATTATTACTACCCTACTAATTTTATTTCTTTTTACCCTTAACCGACTTCTTGCTTCTAAGTTTATGGAATTAGAAATATATAATTTTATAAACACCTTCACATAAGCTACAATTTGAATAATTAATATTAATGCTATTACAATACTTAATTTTCAAGTACCTAAAACACAAAACAAAGGATATTCTACCATGAATTTATTTTTCCAGATAACCTCTACCTGCTTTATAAGTAAATCCATCTCTCTTATGCTTATTCCTCTAAACAATAATACCTTTCCCACAAAACCTAAGAGAGGAGGGATTCCTGAGAATACTAAAACAAATAGTGATGCTATTATTAAATTTTTTACCTTATTTGATCTATTTTTATTTTGTACAATATCCTTTATTTCAACATTCAATATATATATACAAATTCTTGCAACCCTAATAGAATAACAAATAAAATATATAAATCCTAATTTTAAATAAATTACTAAAAGTAAAAGTATAAGTCTTATATTCCCTACTGAAGACCACGCCAACAAACTCTTAAATTTTTTTGTGGAAAAATAAATTCCTACAATTCTTATTAAAAGACCACTTAAACATAAAAATAGAGCTGAAAAAAATTTTAAGTCAAACCTCACTCGTATTAATAATAACACAGGCAACTTTTGTACCGTACTTAAAATTAAAATCCTAAATCAATCTAACCGTCTTATTACTGCAGGTACCCATCAAAAGAAAGGAGACACCCCCATCTTTATAATTAAACCTAATACCCCCACTAAACTTCTTCTCCCTATAATACTCCCTCAAGAAAACATCATCCTTCCAAGCACTTGGATTATAAAATAATATAAACCAGCGTTTAATTCTCTCTTTTTTTCTTCAGTACTATTTAAAAGAATAAGAGGTATCACTCCGAACATATTTAATTCTAAACCAAATCATATCATAAATAAATTTTTCCTGGTTAACCTAATAACAATTCCAACACTTAGTATTCTTACTAACATAATATTACTAGGCCACTTCATTTTGAAATAATTACTATTCACAGAAGTATGAATACCTTAATACTCTATAAGAAGTTAGCAGCTTCTCATACTTTATAGATACCTCTTAATTCTTTCACCTTAACACCCCTCGACGCCATTCTTCTAAAGTTCCTAATAACAGAATCCAGATAAACAGTGATAATAAAATTCGATTCTTAAAATACTCCAAGTCAAACTGAAGAGGTAGTTGTAATAATAAAGATAGCTCTACATCAAATATTATAAATAAGATTATAATTATAAAAAATCGTAGAGAGAACGGAATACGTGCCTTATCCTTTGGATCGAAACCACATTCAAATGGTGATGACTTTTCTCGAGAGTTTATAAATTTCTTTCGAGAAGTCCACATCCCTCATAGAAATATTAACCCTACTAATATTCCTGTCAACACCACAACTTTAAATATTATTATCTTCAAATTTAAGAACGGAAACACCGGCCTGAAGCTCCCAAAGCTACTATTCTTTTAAATTAAACTATTCCTAATTTAATTAGAAGGATTAACCTATCGACAGAGTAAGAATCTGCTGCTTAAATTTTAGCTATCTAATTTTTTATAAGAAAACTACGTTTACTTTAAAATCCAAAATTTTACGTGCAAATACACCTTCTTATATATTTTCTAAGGGGGTCCCCTTGTCTAAATTACTGTAGGACCATTCCCATCCATTCCATATCAATATATAAACAGATATAAGCCCAATCAGACTAC
>JGI24022J15233_10003695_pt1 | contig 15366 bp, 7 predicted proteins | sample Ectturendosymbi2_FD_15233 | JGI IMG/M metagenome (IMG submission 15233)
ACTTGAAACTTTGGAGATGTCTGCTGCACAGGCTTGACCTAATGTAGCTGAAGTTTTGTGTCAATCTAAATAAAATTTTGGAAGTTATTCGATTTTTTGTGATGACCGTTTTTTTGTGTCACCCTAACTTGAAATGCGCGCTTGGACAGCGTTGGAAACTCTTCGCCTAATCCAGACCAAAGTTTCGAAAAGTCACAGTTGCAACATATGAATTTAGAATAAAGCATTACTTAACGTTTAAGATCAATCAATTCCTCTTTTCAATCAAGTTAAAGCAATCTAAAAACACGAGACCGTGCCTTGATAAAATTTACACGTTCAGTTACATGTTTCAAAACTCTTTTCAAATATTCCGGAAGGTCTTTACTCGCCAGTGCATGCCGATGAAGGATAGAAATAATGTGCGGTGCCCGTTTGTTCGCCAGAGTCGTAAAATCTGACTTCACTGAGCATAGAAGACACGCCGTCTGTGCACAGCGAGCCAAAGTGACTTCTCGATTTTATTTTGTTGAAAGAAATTATTCATTTTTTCCTGATCATCAGTCACTTCCCTAGCCGTCTCTAGACTCTTGCACATGAAAAACTCAATCTTTCAACTCACCTGAATGTGTCTATCGACAGTAAAACAAAAAATACGTCCAGTTCCACACGGTCAGTTGACTCCAGGGACGCCGCAGAGTAGGAAAATGGCAGGGGCATTGCCCTTGTCCTTTCAGAATGGGGCAACGTGGGCAGAGGTGCCTTTTTGGGTAATTTCATGGTTTGTCAAGATCGATTTGAATCAAATTTATTGCAGCTATTCGAGGAACAAGAACATTCAGAATGTTTTTTTTTATAATTTCTGCTATTATTGGTGAGGTCAATATTGTTGCCGAACAGAAAAATCATATTGGTAACGATTTGTTTTTTTATAAGTTTCCATTGCCCTCAACTTTTTTACTGCCTTACCGTTGTTCCGGCGTCCCTTGTTGACTCATCTAGCTGATCGGTGTCTCTTGCCGTATTACTTCCAATTTCATCTGCTACGTGATCTAAAATATGACAAGACATAACACTTATACTACAATGTACTGTATGTTTTTATAAATAAATTAAGTTTCTTCTTTTGTTCTCTTTCCGATTATGTCCATAGTGTACGGTTTGATAAGTCACTCCCCAATAGTATGCGGTTTCTTTCTTTTCGCGATTGCAAAAGCAACGTGACAGGATGCTTCCATTCCTAACGTGTCTTCAGATACGAATCCTGATATAGGCAGAGTTCCTACAGAAACACATTGAGCGCAATTTGTCTGCAAAGACATATGGTTGTCATGTATGTGTGTGGGATGGAGTGAAGCGAGCTTACAAAATTGTCGGCTTCATCGAACCATTACCAGGCACTTCAGAGAAAAAGGTACACTGAGGTTTTTGAACATCATCTGTTATGATAAAGTCGACCCGAACTCCACGTATGATTCTAGATAAGATACCTTCATCGACGTAATAACTGAGAATGTTGAAACCTGCTCATGAATAACTCATTCACTAAAACGACCAGAAAAGGTTGTTCACTTACCACTCTATAGCTTGCTGTGAAAGAGAAAAATGGCGCTAGAGTCTGACCATTGTGAAAGCAGTGAAATTTATTGCACATTAGAAGATTTTTTAATTATGAAAGAGCTACAATCTCCTTTATCGTATAAACTCCAAATGGAGTCGTGAACATAAACAGAGTTGCGTACATATGATGCTCAAATTAGTCTACATGGTAGTCTACATGTGTAAAGATGAATTAACAAGAGAAAACGTATCACTAATCGTAACTGTGAATCATAATCCAAGGTCAGTGCAACATCTCGAGTTTGTGTGATATATCCGTAAACCTACTTCGTAACAATGCTTTATGACGCCTGACACCAAGCGTCTCATCAATCTACGAACAAAACACTGTCGGATGTACTTTTGTATTTTGTCCCGTAAGTAACTAGCCTAACAATCCAGGATATTTCATTTTGTAAAAATNCGTAANAACGTACGTTTGCTATAAGTTATCATTCAGTAAATTTATCCCCTAGAAAGATGAAATTNATCCCTGGGAGTAAATTTACCCCAGGTTAAGAACCACTGGTGTAGACTGAGTTGGTNAAGCATATGCANGTTTGTTCAGAAGACATGTGNAACTTTTCCAATTTACAATATTGTCTTTATCATATTTGTGAATTATATTGTTAACTCCAAATAACAAGTCAAATACTTAATCATTTTTGGGAAGCAAGCTTAGTGCCAATAGCGAACAAAAANGCTGCCGCAGTCGCATTTCANAGCGTTGACATAAAAACTAAACATTTNTCAAACGCGTTGAGGGACACTAGCCTTTACGTCAGGGTCTTCAAACAACGGCCCGCGGGCCAAATCTGANCCACGAAGCCATTCCATCCGGCCTGCGAAGACATTTTGTTAATAATGAAAAAATAATATGTTTACGAAACATTTGTTGATTTGGTAGAATTTAACATATCCCAAACGATCATATTACGCAAGATGTCCGGCCCTTGAATTGTTGTGTAATAGCGTATGTTGCCCTCTGGCAAAAAGTTTGGAGAACCAGCTTTACGCTATTAGCTGCGTATGTCAACCAATCGCTCAAGAATGGGACAAGATCCACGTCTTATGTGCGTGCAATTTTTGTAGATCTACTTCGCGAGTCGGTGTCTTAGATAGTAGTCTCTACTCAGCTTCGATTGAAAGTGTGGCGTTGTGTATCAGAAGTGTGTAAAAAATACAAAAAGCGCAATCATAGTGGCGGTCATGATGACGTCTTGCATACTCAACTGCAGCATTAGCTGCAGCAAAAAGCATACAGCAGATCTTGCACTTGTGGCATCGAGATTTTCACAAGCCCTTTTGCAAGAAAGCTTTACTAGCAAATGGTGGCTTTCATCCAAAGTAGAAGCTGGGAACTTTACTAAAAATAAACTTTTAAAACTTATTATTATGAATTATCAATTCAATGAAAATAGACTTTCTATTTGCCGGCTTAAATCTGAACATAAGTATTCAGAAAAAAAACTCCAGAAAATGAACGTTTCATGGAGGATGTTTTAAAAACAAGGGGCATTATATATTTTAATGTTGAGACTTGGTTGTTGTTTGCCCCCCCCCATCAAAATTTCTGGCTACGCGCCTGAGAGAGCCGCACTAAAAATTTTGCGACAGGTCAATTGACATGTTTTGTTTTATTGCACTAACGAAGTATGTTACACAAAATATTAGAGGTGTTACTGACAGACTGCTAAACGCCGCACAAAGGATGCTTGGGAGCTGCATGCGGCCCTTAGAACAGTGTTACTTTGAGAACCATTGTTTAGCAAGTAACACCACGCCTGCCAGCTACGATGTCACAGCCTCAGCGATTATTAAACCAAAGAAACATCAAAGGCTTGCAGATCCATTGTTGCAGTCTGGTGTCGTAACTCGTAACAATCGCGTTTAGTATGTGCCAGAAAGAGACGTGTTTTAGGTAAAGTACTTGGCAAAACTGTTAGTATCTAGGAAGGAACCCAGAGCCGGAGCTATACCCCTCAAATTGGTATAGCTCCGACTCTGGTCCTAAGTTTTAAACTGAGCTCCAGATTTTTAATTTCCTGAGGCGAATCAACTGAAAACGTCACGGTAAATAATTCGGCCAAAGACATAGCCTACGTATTTTTTATATGTTTCACATCTATTTTTTCTAATCTGTGCTCAGCAGTAACATCTAAAATATGCAATTCCTGAAGCAAAACACGCTGCACATGCTTGTGTCGACATAAAGGCGTTACCGTATAAGGGAGTGGGGACCACGCTGCGATACGCTTACCACGGCTGTGAAAATCTTGCGCACATGCCGTAATCACGAACAAATATTGCTGTTCTTTGCAAAATACGTCAAGTAAAACGCACCTAAATGGTTGCAGCTGCTCGATTCACGATTCGCGCGTTTCTTATTCTTTCAGACTACAAATAACATATTCTAACACAACGAAACCGTCGCGTGAACGGATATGAGGTTAAATACTTCCACGTCTTGGAAGTCTAAGCTGTCTTTATTGAAATACGTGTTAAAAAATGAAAAGCTTCAACCGTCACATATAGTAAGATTCAGCGCCGGATTTAGATGGTGGGAGACCTGGGGCCCAGGCGTGGTGGGAGGCCCCATGATACAAAACGTTAATGTAGGAGATGATCGATGAAGTCAAATTTTAGTATTTCCACATATCAGTAGTATTTCCACGTATCATCAATATTTATGGCGTAATCTTGTGACGTCATTTTTGTTAACTCAACTGTAACAAAACTTTATGGTGCAACATGGTATTTGACAATGATTAGCGGCTTGTGAAACTGTTGCAAAACCATTCGCTAGAAGCACCGCATCTTTTTTAAATATTTGCTTGAAAAACGTTTTGAAAATTTTTTGGAAAAACTTCTGGGCGATCCAACAATTTCACCATCTCTAAACGCCAGTTCTCGCTCAGCAATAAATATTACGACAGAAACCAAACGTTGCAGGCAGAGGCGATTTCCGATATTGTTCGCATTGATTGACCTGACTGCCTTGTTTTGTATCAATTCTTCATAGCGATTAATCACATCTGCGACAAAATGTAATGGTGGCATCTATATGTTTCATTGCGCGCTTGTGGCTCCTCAGGCGCTCAAGAGCGTGCTTCCAGTCGAAAATTCCTTTTCTAACAAAGGAATGCGCCCATTTAGTCGTATCCACGCACATCAGTCCACAAGTGAAACATTTGACACAAGTTTGTGAAGGAGAAAAACAAAGCCAGCTTTTGTGCATAATACGTCGTTGAGAAACTTTGCATTGTGAGATAAGGCGATTGCAACCTTTATTGGCTCTAGAGCTGTTCTCACAAAATAAGATCCATTATAATACTACGAAAATTGAAAATGAGTTTTTTCCTGCATTGCATACACTTTGATAATTTTTTTGGAAGGATGGCTTTTTATTGACAGTTATAGGCGCATTGCGTAATATGAAGAAATCCGCTTCCAAAACTTTTCGCAAAGCCATGTTGCTACGCTACCATTGACGAACACGCTATAAATTGATAAAGTGCAGTTTTATCCCACCTTGACTGATGAAAACTTCAATATATTTAAAAACTTGCATAGAAGAACAAATCTATAAAGAAATCAATGCTAGCTCTCATGGCCAAAATAACTGCCGTCTGATTTAAATAAATTTCTGTCGTGATCAGCAGTTATACTGTACCTTCCTTCTTGAATAATATACCTGTTGGCGGTTCGCGATTCGTAAATTTTACAGTAGTTAGAAGAAAATTAAAATTGAAACAAATCACAACTGAAAGCATTAAACGAGCTTTACGACATAATAACGCTAACAAAACCATTGCATTGCTCAGGCTAAGAGGAAGCACTGGATTGTTATTAGTTGTTGCGCCTAGACTTTTTCTGATACCTTACTCTGGATCAAACGTTCCAAAATAAGCCAGTCTCTACAGAATTTATTTTAGTTTTTGGGTCAGGCATTGTTACCTTAAGTCAGTCGTTCTCATTATTATTAGAAGGTAGACCTGAAAATGTTGGATTTTGCCATGTTTCTGTAGGATACTGCTAGCCCTGCACGTATCTTTTACCCACTGTATAACCTTAAGCTTCGGTCTGGTGCATGTCAAGCACGAACAACCATAAGTTCTTTCGCTTCCTTCACACGTAAAAATCGGTACGATTCAGTAAACACAGCCAACAGAGCTGCGAGTATGATGGCACTATAGGCTACATGCTGCTTGACTTACTGATCATACTGATATTCATGGAAACCCGTTAGAAGACCTTGATTTTACCAACATGAAATCTGATCAGTTAATAAAAATAAATTTCGTGAATAGTTAAGACAAAAGTGTTTACGAATGTTTATCGAAGTAATCATGTACCGGTCATTGACTCGTATACCACAGTTTGTTGGAGGGCCCCTTGGATCTTGAGGCCCTAGGATAAAGCTTATTAAGCGTCTTGATAAATCCAGCCCTGGATGTTGCAGTAGTCCGCCCCTCGATTCCATTACTAAGCCAAACCATTCTTATATCAACTATTAGGATCCGTGTCATAGAGGCTACATATCACCTTGTTGGTATATCTATCAATAGATACCCCTCCATCAGAAAAATTGAGCCTGACCAAGCGGAAATCAAAAGAGCCTTAAGAAATCACGTGTCACCAAAAAAGAAAAGGTATGACAAAAGAAGATTGTTCATAGGTCGTGTGTGTGTGTGAGAAGTCGTGAAGTGAAGAAAAACGAAGTGAACTACAGTATGGAAACCGTTGGTTGGATTTCCACTGAAGCCGGCATCATAACAAATGGCGATTGTGTATGTGACGAGGGGATCCGTGGCGATTTAAAGTTATGGACCGATCATCTTGATGGTGAGTCAGATGCGAACCACGATATAATGGAGACAACTTGTGTGGCCGTCAAAACAACACCACGTAAGTGAAAATTGCAGTGTTCAACATCAACGGGCCGTTTTTCCTCGCGCAGGTGGTAGGAACGAGTGAATAAAGAGCCACGAGAAAACACCGTGTTCATTAGGGTGTTCATAAAACAGGAATGGGCAAATGCAAACCAAAGCCACGGAGAGGGCTTGATGAAAGAAAATCTTGATACGTATTGACCGGAAAAATCGCAAAGGGGAGAAAGGCCAAGCCCGAGGATTTTCCTGCGCACACAAGATCATCAATAAAATGCGATATGAACGCTCGATTTTCCCATCACATTACGGGGTGACAGTGAGAGCAAAACGAAGTTCGATCCTTAGCAAATGCATGAAGCATTGCCAGCGTCTAGTGCGAAAGCTAGAAACATTTCTAACACGACGACCCTAGGCACCCCGCATCTATTTATTCAATCGTACAAGACAGCAAGCATGGGATATTCGAAAATCACTTAGAGGACTACAATAGACGTCATGAGACAAGTGGCTCTATCGATGATCGTTAACACTTTCGATATCGAGTACGTCTCTGGACTCACTTGGTGAATATAATCAAATATACCCAAGGCTACATCTCTTGACGATCCAATCGCGATTGTCTATGTCCCACCATGCGGACGTCAATCACGATTAACAGCTGCACGAGTGCAAAATGACTGCGTCAGCTCAAAGAGGTAAATGCAGTGCGCAACAAAAGCCGGTTGCGATGTTTACATCAAACATATCAGAAAACCATTTGCACTCACAATCTGTTTAAAATTCCCGTCATCCTTTACCAGCTCGGACGTGTATGCCATTATCTACCTTCTTTACTGTCTTTTTTCTTTAAAGTTTTGCAAAGCCTTAATTGTAATAGTCAATTTCAGTGCTTTGCCGGCCGTAAGTGTAGGGAACTTGAAAAAACACAGCTTTGTTAACAATATGTTTCTTTCATGTTCCAATCTTCGAACACTTGGTTAAGAAATTGTCTTTTTGTTGGTTCCTGGACATACTGGTGTACTAGGAAATGAACTGGATGGATCTTTGGCAAGATAAGCTACGTCTTTTACTAGTTTATATTCAGAGGTGGATGTCCACTTCAAAACTGTACATTAAGCTCAGAATTACTCACATATATTGATTCTCAGCTCACAGGCTGCGGGTATAAAATCATTTTTCCTCAAATCATGGAGGATAATCAAGCACAAAAACATGACTCTTTTTCAGTTTTTCGACTTCGCACGACATTGTACAGTAGGTTAAACATTCACCACGTTAGGCTTGGACTCCATCCCAATAGATTATGGGAACATTGTGCAACATCCCAGAAATAGTTACCCAATCACTATCTATTCCAAATATCATCCACAGCGTGTTTTTGAGATAGTGTTTTGATGGTGCTTTGTGACAACAACCAGGGATGACGGAACAGCAGTAGGGAAGGGAGGGGCAGTAAAAGAGTTGAGGACAATGCAAACGTATGAAAAACAAACAAAATCGTAACCAATTATACTTGTTTCTGTTCAGCAACGATGTTGACTCAAAAATAATACCAGAAATGATAGAAAACCATTCTGTAGTTTCTGGGTGCGCGAATAGCTGCAATAAATTTGTATCAATTCGATCTTGATAAACCATAAAATTACCTATGATACTTTAAAAGGCACCTCTACCCCGTTGCTCATCTTATGAAAGGACAGAGGGGAAATGCTTCCGTCATGCACCCGCTCTCCGGCGTCCCTGACAACAGCCGTGCTGTAGCGCCACAACTGAGCATTTTACAAGTTCTGATCTCTTTTGACTCGTTTTTGCCTTTAAGTCTGGGTAGTCCCAGTAGCTGGTAAAAGGGCTGCTGTACCAACTTACCGTTGGCCAGCCTGAAGTCTGCGATAACGATATTTTTTATTTATTGTGTTGCTGTGCTTATTGTAGGCTGCAGTATGGATCGTCGCTTCAGGTTAGTTACAGAACAACGGTCAGTTTCATTCATGGTCAAGGACATAAACCGCAGCAAGATTGACAAAACGAAAATTATGCGATGGCGCTTGGAGCTCATGCAACACAGTTATAACATTGTGTTTCGTGCTGGAAACCACAAACAAGCGCCAGATGCATTGTCATGAGTTCATTGCGCTAGTATGTAGGTTACAACGTTGTATGAGATACATGCGTCTCTTTGCCATTCCAATGTCACAAGAATGTTCCATTGTGTCAAACGTAAGAATTTAATTAAAACGCTCGATAAAGTTCGTAAAATAAGGTCATCGCGCAAAGCTTGAGCAGAGGTGAAATCTCGATTTTACAGACTAATAGAAACGTCGTTAATAAAGGCCACCCAGCAGGGCCGGATCCACGGGGGGCAATTGGGGCGATTGCCCCGCCTAAAACCTACGAAAGTAATTTTTTCACCATGATTTTGCACCATTCGGAAAACAGCATTCGCGATATAAGGCCATTTTGCCGTCCATTGTTTTGGCACAGCAGTGTTGTGAAGTGTGCTTCACCTCTCTTACAGCAGTGAACCGGTAATGAGACTTGACTGCCAAATATTACTGAAATTGCCCCCCCCTTAAACTTGCTGGCTGGATCCGCCCCTGCCACCCAGCCTATGCAGGGTTAAGCACAGACTTCAAAGGGTCTCTTCCCTCTGTTAGCCGAAACATGGAAACCTTAATTGTCATTTCATGCTTGTCGCAAGTGTTTACTTCTTTTAGATTGAGCGGTTGCGTTCATTCCGACAGAGCCTTGTCATTTACGTCTCAAGACTTTGTTTCTTACAAGAATAATGTGGATATTTCTAACAGCAAAACCTCGATCTATAACTCTCTAGGAAACGTGCAGTGTTAAAAGTATAATGATGTGATGTAGTCTGCTGTTGATCACGCAGTCTTCACATCTCGCGGTTGGAATGTGTTTTATCCGAAGCCCTGCACTCAATTCGATCGTTGCTGTGCATTCAACGAATTCTACACCAATTGAAAGTTCTTTTAGCTTTGAACGCCATTCCGCTTTGGGGACGTCGATCCAATTATGGTTGAACAACGCAAATCGACTTGTCTTTTAAAAGACATGCTCTTTCTGTAAATTTATATTTTATTACAATTACGACAGCGATCGGCGAATACTTGCTGCAGATTACAAAATGGACCTCGTCTGTTTGTTGTTTATTATCATCGCACTACCATGGTGACCGAACCATCAAATCTAGTCATTCAAGCATCTTTTCGTCGCAATGACCGGCCATGATAGAAGAAAGTCTGACATGAAGTTGGCCTGTTGTGTTAAAAGGTGCGACCGCTGACACGCGCCACCTAGTGCAAAAAACTTCCGGCCAATAAAATTTGAAATGCGTCAAATGAAAAATGGCATCGACACACACAGATTAGCGCATGCACTCAAAGTAATCTCCTTGATCACGGTACAGTAGGGATTTGACAACAAAACTTTTCAGTGTTGTAACTTCAGTACTTAATTATTTTTGTGAATGAACGGGACGTTGGCACTTCTATTTTGAACACACAGAACCGCCAAGTATTGGATTACTGGTGCTGGTTTTCCGCACGAAGAGATTGCCACGCATCCTCCAGAAGCTGCTCAAAATCCATAGTGCTCGGCCAAAATCGTTTCCAGCACAAATAAGTACTACGTGGACACGTCCATATTTCCACAAACACACACAAGATAATCATCCGACCATTTATTACCTTGCGCGGTTTCACTTTCGCGGATGAGAAAGGTTCCCCGCTGGTTCTCTTGGTTCAACAGCAGTCGCTCAGAATCTATGCGGCTTATCTTCCCGAAAAACCACCTGTGTGTCACACAAGAAAGATTACATTTGTGACCTATGAAGCATTCGGTTTAAAGATTTATCGCAAATCCAGCTCTGGTTCTGGTTTTGAATTACGCATGCTAGACAATGAAAGTTGCGTCCAACTTGATTATGCAATAAACCTTATCACCCTTTTGAAGACAAGAACTGAATGAAATAAAAAGAAAACAATATTCAAAAATTCGAAGTGTGAGTGCATTTACAACCCAGCGTGAGTCACCCCTGGACACGGAAGGACGTAACTTTTCAAAACTTCAAATGAATAGTCACCTTGCAAATATTCAGGTCTCCCGCAAAGAAGTGAAAGGTAGATCATAAAAATGTGATGCACAGTAAATCAAAACAGCTTCACTTTAACATGGCGCAAAATGAGTGTCGTCTCAAATGAATGTGGTCTCAAATTAATGTGGTCTCAAATGAATGTAATCTCAAATGAACGTGGTCTCAAATTAATGTGGTCTCAAAGGAATGTGGTCTCAAATGAATGTGGTCTTAAATAAATGTGGTCTCAAATGAATGTGGTCTCAAATGAAAAACTCTCATGTGAATGTGGTCTCAAATGAACAGGTCTCGAAGAACGTGGTCTTAAATGAAGTGGTCTCGAATGAATAGGTCTCAAATGAATGTTGTCTCAAATGATCGTGTTCTCAAATGAACGTGATCTCAAATGAAGTGGTCTCAATAGTCATGGAACCGTCATTCACGGTTCTCACACATGGTAATTTTTTCATAAGACTAAATTCGTTGTATTGGGAAAAAGCGAATGATGGAGTTGTTTTCTGTTTAGTTAGTACAATCCGAGCAACAAAGCTCAACGTAAAAACCACCGTGACCATGCTTACAAAGATAGCGTTTCTCCAAACTATTGGCCAATGTGAAAGACATGTTGTGACACCTATACGAAAAAACGTGTGAAAAATGCGACATTTCATTACACAAGGTAAGTTGCAAGAATTTTTTCGTGCTGGATTGAACGAAATGAAAAAGATCTACGTGAATTTCAAACAGCAGTTTTGTCTCTAGCAACAGACGTGAAAGCACTTTGCAAGAAACAATCGACTCTTGAAGATGAAATCGCTCGTGATGCAAATTATTTTCACAGAATACAGACAGCATATGCCATTGATGAGAGAGGGAGACATCTGAGTTTTTTGCATATTTGCAAGGTGGTTCTGCAAATGTTGCAGAAAGTTAGGGGGTTGTCGTCCTACAGTTGTTGACCAAGTCATAATGAAAATGCAGGAAAAGCAAGGACACAAAGTCAACGGCATACGAGAGGCTAAGCCGCGCCGTTTATCAAGTTTTGCACGCCTTACAAAATCGACTACACGCTGGAATGATATTCACCATGTTGTTTCATTTTTAGTACAAGAAATTGATGCAAAATTTTTTGAATATGGCGTGAGAGATTATATTAGAAAATGTTCGCCCTGATTCGAAAGCAGCACATTTATTTTTTGAAAACGCATTAGAAAATTTTTGTGTAAATTTTCATGGGCAAATGCGAGATATTTTCAATGAAGTCTTGACAATTACGTGAAAGTACGACAAGCGAATGAAAGTTAAACTACAGATAAGCAAATGCTTTTGCTCATGAGCGAATGTAGTATCTTCGACTTTGACATAGTTTTTCCGGTCCTGATTCACTAGTTGTCTACTGCACTACCTGGTAACTACATGCTTGAAAGGAAAACTTTGTTTCCCAACAGAGATTTTCAGCGCTTGACAGCACAGAACCGTCGCCAGAAAGTCGTCAACTGGGGGGCTTTACGTTTGTGTAGGCGGGCTTGACATTCCAAAATTTGAAAAAAGTCTACTTATTTATAGTGTTTCATATTTCAATTTGGGGGGCTTGGAGTTTTGTTTGGGGGGATGACTCCACCAAAACCCCCTGAGGCGACGGCACTGCCACAGCAGCAGTGCAGTACGTAAAATGCCCTTCTGAAAGCGTTTGAGACTGCTTTTTCCTGAAAGCTGCCGTCACGGCCTTCATCTTATGCCGACACACTACAAAGAAGCGAGGAAGAAAATCAAACTGGTGATTAGATTTTGCGTTATATCTCGTTATCAAACAGTAAGCCTGGAAGAACAAGGCACTCGTCATCGTCTTTCAGGAGACCACTGGAGACAAGCTAGTGATTCCCAACTTTTCACTAGCTGGGTCAATCCTGAGCAAGAAGCACGCCCTTGCCGCATTTGTTCACGAGCGTTTGGAATGGACACAGGCCGATGAGTCTCCGGACCAATGAGGGACTGAAGTGGTTGTGTATAGACGTCGCAGGATATAAAATCATTAACGTCTACAGATCTCAACCCTCGCGACTCACACCATCAGCCATCCCAACGCTCCCACACCCCATTCTGTACAGTATATGCTGACGACTTCAACTGCCAGCACGTCAACTGGGGTTACAGGACAAAATCTCCTGACGGTGAGAGCCTGGCCTCCTGGGCAGCCGTCAACAACCTTGAGCTGTTGCACAACCCCATAGGGAGTGGCCAGATTCTTCTCTCATCGATGGAGCATCAGCTCCAACCCAGATCCGACCTTGGCGAATGTCGACGAAGACAACCAAGCGTGTGACAGACGCGTTCTAGGAACGTTCCCGCGATCACAACAGCAACCCTCTCTCATAACGCCACGGAGATTCAAAATTCCTGCCTACGCAAAACGATGAAGCGTTGTGACCATGGCAAAACTGATTGAAATCGCTTTAGCCTTCTTACAGGAGAATCCGTTGAGAGATTGCCACCTCCGAAGTCCGGACATAACAAATATTGAGACGTGATACCAGGAACTATGCGAGAGCCTAATATGTGTGGCTAAACAATGCATCCCACGTGGCCGTAGCAAAAAATACGTGCCGTGTTGGGACTAAGAGTGCGAGACCATTTATCGCTCCTTCCACCGAGTTCCAATGGGAACTGATTCTGCTAGAGCCTCTTCGTCCCCACATTCGCGGCTCGACCAAAAGAGCCAGAAGCGACGTGAAGAAGCTGTCAGTTCTACCGACTTCACACACTACAGCCGCAAGGCATGGAGCACTATCAACAAACTTTCTGGCAGGTCAAGACATTCTTTTCGTTTGTGCCCCGTATCACCAAGCTCCATCCCTTCACAGCCTATGAAAAAGGGGGTACACAAGACGAGGGACAGCGCGTCAATCAGGCTCATCAACAACGAGGTGCCTTACCTGTGGAAGGTCCCAACGCCTCAGGGAGATGGCATCTCTGGCCCTGTAATGCCAGATGAGCATGATACCGCCCTCAACCACCTGGAGGCAGGATAATCTCCGAGACTGGAGTCTATTTTCCAGGAGTTTAGACTCCACGCCAGGTCAACTCTCAAATCCAAGTTATGCGATTTATTCATTTCCTGATACGATCCTGACAAAATTTCCAGGATCTGGAGAAGAGCACTAGTAGTTGCAATCCCTGAACCGGATGAGCCATGGGGGGAACCAAATAGTTATCGCCCTACATCTCTACTTTGTGTTCCCTTCAAGATGATCTCACAGCAACCTACGAGACTGTATGGCATCGCGGCCTCACCTACAAGCTCCTTCGATTGCTACGTGACAGGCACATGGTCCGCATGATCAAGGAGCTGGTAGGCACTCGCAGCTTCACCCTTACTTCTAGTAACGACAAACCGAGCAGGTTACGACAACTCATGTGGCGTCACACAAGCATCCTTCTTGGCACCCCTTCATTTCCACATCTACACCTCTGATCTGCCAAGCACTGTCTCCAGAAAGTGTGGGCACGACGATCTAGCAATCATGCATGCTGATTGAGTCTGGCAAGCAGTGAAACTGAAAGGAGTGCTCAGAAAAGACATTTAACTGTAGGGAAATGCCTCCAGACCTGGAAGCTAATACGCAGCGCCAAAAGAACGGTGTCAGCAGTCTTCCATCTCAACAACAAAGTAGCTAAACGTGAGCTGAAACTTAACTTCAACCACAAAGCCATGCCCTTTTGCTGCGAGCCAAAATATCTTGGGCTAAAGTTGGACAGGACGCTGATATATCACTGAGTCGCCGACACCTCGAGTCATTTCGCAAAAAGTGGACATCACACGTCGCATTTAGGCGGCTTGTCGATTCGGGCTGGGGTGCTGGGGCAACAACGGCACGAACAACCACCTTGGCCCTGGTCCGCTCAACAGCAGGGCACTGCGCTCTTTTCTGGTTGCGCGGTCAGGGACGCTGGAACAGCGGGAGGCCAGTGAAAGGGTTGAGGACAATGGAAACTTGCAAAAAACAAAAACATCATGACCAATTGTGCTTGTTTCCATGCTGCAACAATGCTGACCTCAAAAATAATAGCAGGAATTACAGAAAACCATTCTGAATTTTCTGGGTGCGCGAACAGCTGCAACAAATATGTGTCAAGTCGATCGGGATAAACCACGAAATTACCTATGATTCTATTACAAAAAGGCACCTTCTCCTCCGTTGCCTCGCTTTTTAAAGGGCAGGGGGAACGCCCCCGTCATTCCACCCCTCTGCGGGGTCTCTGGCAGCAGTGATCACACCCACCTTATTGATCCTGCCATCAACGCATCCGCAAACTGTGATTGGATGCCTGCATCCTACACCAACGGACAATCTTCTGATACTCGCGGGCATCCTATCTGCTGAGCTTCGTCGCAAAGGAGCCACGTTGCCTCTAGCACGCCGTGCCATGGAGTCTGGACACCTGCTCCACTCAGCGCTCACCTATCCATCTGGTGGGAATGCACGGCATCTCAAATCGAGACACCCATTTGTACCCGCCGCACAGCAACTCATCAGTTCATCTGACAATAACAGAAGGTGGCGCTCTGGGTGAATGACCGATGGAATGCAGAGTGATAGGAGAGCACTGCGAGACACATGTTTTCATCCACGTCATCGACATCCATCTTCCTGGAATGGCCCTGCCAAGATCAGCATAGGTATGGATTAACTGTCATCCTACCGGTTTGACTACCTCCGCTCCGGTGACGGACGTTTCCGCTTCTACTCACACAAGTGTGACATGGCCCCTTTTGTGGCTTGTGAGTGTGGCGCAGAGTAACAGACC
>JGI24022J15233_10003697_pt1 | contig 15363 bp, 7 predicted proteins | sample Ectturendosymbi2_FD_15233 | JGI IMG/M metagenome (IMG submission 15233)
TTGAAGCCGGCGAAATCACAGGGTTACAGGCACTTTTTGCAACTGCATTGAAGACAGAACCATAGGGTTACAGACACATTCTTAACACTATTGTTAGCTAAAACGTAACACTTGATAAAATCGAACCTTGTGCTTAATCTTGCATCTGCCGAGTGGAAACTTTTGCCACCCTGCGCTTCAACTTAGCCACATCTCTTGGCATTACTTTTTACTGCGATGAAGTTGGGTTCAGATTTTGTAATGACTTAATTCACTGTTAGCAGCTGTTTTGACATACACGGGTAGATTTACTTCAAATTTTTTAATTTCACATTACATTAAACTTTCCCATATCCGCTTAGGGCATGCCAAAGTTCAGGCTTCATATAGCACGCATTAAGTGCTTGTGTTTGGGTTGTCGCGGTTACTTTTGCTTTACTGTGATGTGAAAGTTTTACACAGTTTTGCAAAACTGTTTCCTATTCAAACGATTAAATGCTCAATTATGCCTAAAACGCTGAGAAAAACTTTACAAAGCAAATGGTGATGGTTGCGGTTCGCTCATTATGGTGACAACTGGATAAAGTAACACAAGCGAACTTGGGCCATCTGGGAAAAGCACGAGTTACATCCGCGGCGATTCACTAAAGCCTTCATTTAATTACTCATGATCCGGACAATATTGCGACTGGACGCATATTATGACAAACATTATTTTGCTTCTTATAAGTTTATGCTGCGACTCTAAATACCGACGCCATTGCCCAGGGGCGAATGAGTCGCAAGTGGCACGATAAAGCTTCGACATGAGTATATTGAAGTGCGATTACTTTTAAAAGAGTCTGCAGTTTTGCTGGTGAGCGTTTTTACTACCAGGACGTCGATAAGTGTTGTTCTCGTTATTCAATTTTAAATGACTCAAACTCGTTGCTGTTATACAATTCTTGTGTTGTTCTGAAGGCGTGGGTAAAGCGAGAGAGGAAAATAAGATAGTTGTATACCGATTGCTCGCCAGCAGTAGATTTGTTGCTTTTGAGTCTCATAGATTTGTTGCTTTCGAGTCCCAAAGATACAGCTCTGTTGAAAAAGTATAAAGCATTCCTTTTATAACCAGACACAAATTGATTCTTCACGAAGTTCTTTGGATTTGCGCAGTGACTGCACTGCTTTCAGGTTCAGGAATCCACACGATGGAAAACCAGCTAAAAACTGTAAAACATTGAATGAACAGACAATGCAGACAGTAGAGCGTTGCGTTCAAGAAGAGTATATATATAGAAAAAGTGCTATGAAGTTTACGAAACTAACCTGTACTTGCAAAAAACTGTTGTTTTGCACCACAGCGAGGAATAGCAATTTAACAAAAGTTTTTTACTCTAGATCATTTTTATTTGTACCATAACCAAAGATGTGATTTCCATTTTAATTGTTTTAAAGCTCTTAACACAGCAGTCCAATTATAGGCGTGGAGAGTTTTATACCACCTCTTTACGGTTCAATTTTTAACCACAAAAGTTTTGAAGCTTTTACGAGATAGGAAAAAAGCACTACGTCAGCGTCAATATTTGGTTTTTCTGAGGATTTGTTTCCAGTATTTCTAACAATTTCTGTTTGCAGAATCAAAACGTGAATTTGAATATTTTCCCACAATTTCTAAAATAAACAATCCTCGCTGATTATACAGAAATGTCTTTTGAATATCTGTAAATGTTGCAGTTTCGACAAATATAACTACCTATTACATTTGTCGGAATAGCAGACTCTGAAACGGATTGATGCGGTACAGCTGCAATTACAAGTAGCTTATCTAATAAATAACCTAGTCACAACAAATTTGTTTATCAGTTTTCTCATTCATGCTGTTGTCATAAATGATGTTTCAGTTTTAACAAAACTTCAATTGTACAAATTGAATCGTGTTTTAAAGTGTTATAACATGGAGAACGTGTCACAAAATTGCTACTTGGAGCTTATTGAGCAAGATATTTTTTCGCACAGTGTCGCCAAACTTGCAAAATACTGAAACGAAAGTTTTGGTTTTCACTCATTAGTTTTGCCTTTATGAGAGCTTTGTTCTCACACGTGATGACAGCAATTACATAAACAGCAAAGCGGCGTTGAAGCAACACGTCCTTGCTTTGGCGATACTATTAAAGGATACGCCACTTGACTGCTGGAGCTTTTCATTGGGTGTTGTTGTCTGACTTTCAAAGATGTCCAGCTCGTGTGAGGTCATAATTCTTAAGTTTCTCACTATTATCTCGTCTTATTACTGAATAATCTCTCACAAAACGGTGTGTGCTTGACCTTAAACGGCATCGTGCGCCGAAATCGGTTCAAATCTTAAAACGCCTCCTTTCAGAGAAGGCGTTGCGGCAATCCTCTCCAAAAGCTTGTCGAAATTGACTGTCATTAGGCGGGTGCCGCTTTTTCATCGTTACTTCTGCACAAGAAGCACCACACTGCCCTGCAGAAACCGTCAAGATAACTCTCTTAAAGCACACATTTTCTCACGTTGATGCATTCTTGTGTGGATGTGAAACGTTATCTGTGAAATGACAGGGCCAACTAAGGACGATTCGCATACTTTGCAGGTTTGTGACGAAATAGTAGAGCTATCGATGTTTTTTCGATTTTATTCTACTTTCTTCGTGATTTGCAAACAATCATTGCATCAGCAATGCACTACCAGACAGAATACTACACAAAACGAAAAGGATGAAATACCACACTTAGGATGATGTGCACAACCTTCCAGAATTTGTTTGAAAAAACTCTTAATAAGTTTTGCAATATGCTCTATACTCTTCGTGTGCAGTCATGCTCTCATCTTTGTGGCCTATAACTTTGAAAAATAGATACGCTTGCAAGTTTTATTCGTCGCAGAAGAATGAGAGCAGAAAGCAGGCAGATTCCTCAGAAGCTGCCACCAGGCTAAAGTTTCTTTGCAGTCATTTATACTGGTCGCCAATCAATTGATGCGGTCATTTCTTCCATTAATCTTCGACTAAAATGTGCATAAAAATGCTATTTTGCTTTATTGTTCTTCATAATGTTTCAGCAAAGAGCGCAAATTGTATCGGAAATTTTGGTAAATTCTTCAGTTTTTAATCAATTCAGTTTCTAATTCTGCACAAAAGCAATTGAGCCGATGTCGTTCTATGTAACTAATAGAAATGAAGCTGAGCGGAAAAAGTTACGTTTGCTGAGTAGAATTTGCAAGTGCTAAGAAATGAAAATATATTAACATCCGCTGGAGAGTTCCCTTCTTCTATTTTTGGGAAATTGGCAGACTGATTTTCAGCGATAAAGGGACATCAAAAACCAACCAGTATCAGCTCAGCTACCTGCCCCCTGGCAAACAATTTATGTCGCGTCACCAGTGCCATATCATGGAGTGACGTGTACATCACTCTCTGCCTTTCGGAAAAGTTCAAATGTTGCACAGTGTGAGCCTTAGACAGCTTTTTTTTAACAATTTAGAACTATTTTTTGTCAAGAGGATTGGCATGATCAGCAAGTTTATGACTGTAGATCTGTAAAAGTTATCACCGGTTCCTAAAAGAATAAAATACTTAAAAAGCTTTTTTTCTGCAGCATAGGTTTGTAGCAAAAATGAAGGATGATGGAATGGCAGAGGCTATTGCCCTGCATCCTGTTTGGCTTGGTCTTGTATGTTTTAAGGCGGCCTTCCTTCCACGACGTACTGTACAATAGTTACGCCGTGACAATCAAGAAAGATTTTATTGTAAGTTGGAAAGCGACATTTTTCGCTGGAAAATCATTTCAGTTCAGAGCCATCGAAGCTCGTTTCATTCCACGTGGAAAACTATTGTTTCCTGTTCCTTCCGTGCCAAGCACTTGTCGCACTTGCAACATTACACTGAAATGTGAAAACTGGAGGCCATCCAGCAAAATATTGCTAACAGGTGGAAAGCCAGCAATTACCACGCGCTCAAACAAGCTACTCTTGCCGTGGCTTTACAATGGACCAAACAATCAACTGTATGGCTTCCGTCAGGCACTTTACGTTGCGACGAGGCTGAACAGAACACTCGTCATGCCGATTTTCATGAAACATTTTACTGATTCAAAAGATCAAGAGATCGATCCCAACCATCGGTAGGTACATTTCAAGCGCAAGGAAACTGAGCTCCAGGTATAGGTGGTAGTCAGAAGAAAATAGAATAACTTGTTTCGAAAACTGCATGAATTTCGTAGCTTAGACGAAATAACTCACCATTGCTATGAGTTCTGAAAATAACGATCCGTTTGTTCTTCCTCAGAATGCTTGACATGTGAATGTTTTTTTGATCATTTTTGACTTAAAAATATGTTATGCATTTTTTACAATTTTGCTTCTATAAAAGTTGCATGAACCTTTAAAAAGAAAATTTGATAACCTGTATACATTTGTAAAAAAACACTGATGTCTCTACGAACGTTTTAACAATTTTGTTGTCTTGTTACCTTGATTTGTAATTGATAGAAAACCAGTCACCTTGATTTTTCATTGGTAGATAACCAATCATCTTGATTTTCCATTGGCAGATGAACAATCATCTTGATATTTCAACTTGATCAAAAACATTCCCTTCATTTGTTTAAGCTCATAGCTAACCTGTCGATAGCTTTTTCGTTATCTAACTCCTTGTCATCAGGCACAAACTTTTCAAAGGATTTTATGCATGACTTTGAATTTCGCATCACAATTGCCTTAAAACATTTCTTAACAATATCTTTTATTATTGATTGGTTTTGCGAGAAGCAAAAAGAAATGTAATTATATTCAAAAGTCTTGGAAACAACAAAAATTTGTTGAACAAGTTGAAAAGAAGTGAAGCATTTTGTTTTTGAGGATTAGTCATCCAGAAACCACCAGACCTGGCGTACGGAACATACTTTAGATATTCGTTGCCTCACCATTAAACAACACCTTTGAAAACGATTCAATGGGTTTCACACTTTCTCTCACAGGATAGACGTTGCGGGTATCAGGAAGCTGGTGAACGTAATATCGCTAGACGAATACAAACAACTCTGTGGCTCTCGGACTGACGTCATGTTCCTTAGTACGTCTGTGAGGAAGATGTGGGGAGTGGAGAGGCTCCAAGCAGCGCAGACAACCTTGGGCCTTGACGTCATCCACAACGTGGTAATTTAAATCTTGTATTTGATGGAAACGTCGACAGAAGATCTGCAAATTGAACAATCGTTTGCGCACTTAATCAAATGACCCAAGCCGTTTTTGAAACTGTCTACCAAACGCCGGAAAGCTGCATTTTGCATATTCTTGAGATTTAGAAATGGTTTTCAGTGTTCAAAACGATTTCTTTTCGCAAATGTTTCGAAAAATTTTGTTTTTATAACAAGCGTTTTCGCAGATGTTTTCTTAATGTTTTATGTGGCGCGAAAAATTGGCGCAGGAAGTGCTGTGCGGAAATGTTCAAAAGCATTCAAGAACCTATATGCAACCATAATAGAAACGTTGTAAATGCGAGTTGCAGAACAACTACACTCGACGTGCTTTGTTTCGCATGTCAGAAAGATAACCACAACTTTATCAAAAGTTGTTTTAGGTGCCGTTTGGTACGTTTTTAGCTATGTGCCGATTGCGTGAAACCTTTTCTACAAAGTCTCGTCCCGGTCTTAAGTAGACGGCTCTTTGTTCGCGACAATCAACCACGCGTCACAAAAATGTGCAGTGCATAATTAACCGAAAATAATATTGTGCTTTTAGAACTGCTCTCGAATGCTGTAAGAGCTATTTTTAAGCAGAACTGCCGGCAAACGTTATTCAATGCGGGGGCTTCACGTTTGTGCAGGGGGCTTGACATTCTGAAAATTTGATAAAAACTCTACTGATCTGTAGTGTTTCATATTTCAATTTGTGGGTGCTTGGCACTTTGTTTGAGGGAGTAAATCCACAAAAGATCCCTGTGGAGAGAGGACTGGTTTTAAGACGATTACGCCAAGTGGAAAGGCAAAGAATTTAAGATTAGTTCTGCAAAAGAGGTCACCTACCGAAGACACCTAGCAAGTGACCTATTGTAGATCAAGCATATAATATTAAAAATCATCAACCTTTATTGCAAAAACAAGCACTTGTCTGCGTTGGCTCAAATGTGTATTATCAGAATTGCGACCGAATATGTTATTGAGGTAATAACTGTCGCTTACCACGATCGATTAGGGCTTAATAACAGGTTTATAGTTGTTGCAAATTAACTTTGACGTAAAAGCGGATATCTGCTACATCTCAGTCGTGTTATACATGTCAAATAAAGATTGGCTGTATCCTGTAGCTGCTTTAAGGTCAATTCATTAAACAAGTTAAAGGAAAGCTTGTGCAAATACTGATTCATTTGAAATTTCCCTTAGGAAGCAATAAACTTCTCGTTAGAAGTGATCGGAGGATGTTGATAGTAAAATAGATTTTACTATTTCGTTTCATTTCCCAAACGCTCTTGAATAAACAGCCACTGGATGATGAAACGCACTTTATATTAGCTATGTGCAAACCTCGCTCCCCTGATTTACTTAAATACGCCAAGGTTATTCATTTTTTATCATAATAAAATATCGCATATTACTGAGTCTAGTGATGCACCTGTCGGATTTGCACAAAGTACTCTTCAGTTTTCTTTTTAAAAGCATTATATTTAATCAAAGTTAGCTGTACGCAGTTGGTTTGAAACTCATTAGTAAGACATTATGCATTTTGTGATGATGTGTTTTGTTTTCATTTTGTCAACAGACCACAAACACCACCAGCATCGTTACGCCTTTAGACAAGTTGTTGAAAGTGCCTTATTACCCCACCTCAAACAGATATCGTGTCCAAAGCGATCGAAAAAGCATCTTAGCAAAATTTAACTCCACTTTATCGTGTGCCTTCTACGCTCTTCCATTCCGAGAGGTGGACTTTCCAAAACTGGGCCCAAAGGTAAGACTGTAGAGTGAAAGAAAAAATGCAGTTTTTTCTTTCCCTTTCAAGGGTAGCATCAGCCAGCCAAGTGAAACTGAGCAAAACATTTTCAAAAATAATGAAAATCGCAAAAGTTGTTACTGGACATTTAGGATGCAGTAAAAAAAACAGTTCCCTCAATGAAAACTAGTGCAACATTTTTCGAAGCCTCTTTTGCTAGGGTAGGAGAACAAAATTGAAAAAGTAGATTGTTTTAATATATCTGCTTTTTCCACGTTCTCGGCAAAAATTATTTTTAAAATAAGACATGTTTTGATACAGCGGTGTTTTTTTGATGGAATATATTGTTTGTTTTTCGACTCCCATGCAGAAAAACAAGATTTGAAAAAACGCAAGAAAGTCCCTGCAGTCAGGTTGAAAGTTTGACAAAACTGTTGAACAAAACCCTTTTGATCCACTTCTGCAAATTTTTGTGAAAAATGAAAAATGTCCTGAAGTCTTGGACATTTTCTCTGCGGCTGTATTTTGTCGGCAAAAACTTTTTGTGACACTCAAACCAAATCATTCTGCGTTGTGATTTACGTCATAGTAAAATATATAGTGCTGTAAATTGCATTAGTAGTGAATGCTGATTTGTTTGATGAAGATTATCTTTGAACTGAGACTGCGTGTTTGCAATCAGTGCTGCCAGTTTATTTCCTGGGAGCATTTTGAAACTCAAAGTTTCGTGTACAAAAACGTATTTGACATAATATTTAATTTGAACCGCTACATCTTTGTATATTGCTTATCCGAAAATAGTTTAAATGCAAATTCACAAAAAAAACTGCGATGCTTCAATTCATGCCCCAAGCACCACTTCTAAAGAAACGTAAGGTATTTTAGTTTGTTTACACAATGTCAAAATGTCAGTCATTCGAGCATGGTGACTGCATGACAGCATCAGCACACCTTGTTCCTTACCGATTTAATGACGTGGAAAACCTGTTTGGTTTTGTGAATGAACTCATCAGGTGACCTCGCAGAGGGCAGAATGTTTCCACACGAATGTTAAGCTGTAGAATCCTCAGCAGATTGCTACAAATACTGTTATTCACTATGTACGTCTAGTTTGTGATTCACTACGTACCAAGCCAAGATTCTTGTGGAACGACAAAATTTCATATAGATCTTAAATTCATTTTTGCAGCTATGTGTGTCTACAGCAAAGTTGAAGTTTCAAGAAAATAAAGCAACAGAAGGATATCACAATGTTACTTTATCTTCGTGAAACTCCATCTGCTTATAATGAACGTGGATGTTGTGCCAATTTGTATGGATAAAGCCATTTTAGCAATGAAAATCACGCAAAACCCTTAAAATACCTTCAGAAAACATGTACGCGTTTTCTTCGCAGACTGAGGCTATAGTTCGAAATTTGAACATACAACAAGACTTTCGCAACTCAACCAATATCTCCGACTGGGCTCTAAATGGAATGATCATGCAACTGACTCAACCTCCTCCCTATGTTCGGGTAACACCTCATTTTATGTTGATTTATAGTTGCACACTTTCATACTGCACGTTTGCAACTAATGCAAAATGGATGGTTGCTTCTCCAGAGGTTTTCGCCGATTGGCAAGCTTCTTTCTGGCGAACTCAGTTTGTTTGCTGTATAAACAAATGCATGCGCCGGTCTTCCCAGAAATTAATTTAAAAGCGTGAAATTGTCTCAAACAAGAAACTCCACGTTTTCTTTACAAAAATCTGAAAATTAAGAATCACATTGCACTTCGTGTTATGATGCTTTTGAGTGAATCGAATTTTTTTGCTTCATCACGAGATTAAATCAAGTAATAGGAAATATGCAGAGCACAGTTTATTGTTAACTTGAAATACCAAAACGTCCTCAGCCTAAACATTAAGAAGAAATACTTTGCGATATCTATTGCGTTACTTCCATCCCCTTCATCATTATGTTATACTGCATTTCACTGCTGAAGAACGTAACAGAACCTCATCCGTGGTTTCATTTTATTGATATAGCTTTCAATCTTTGTAATAACGCAGTTACATTAAATTTCACAATAATATTATATCTTGAAATTAAACAAGGTTCGCTGCAATTGTTTTTCATAGGAGCTGGCAAAGCTCTTCATAGAGAAAATGTTTTCTGGCGGAAAGTACATTTCATTGCACTGGCGATATGACAAAGTAGACTTTTACCAGTTTATGTGCACACAAAAGGGAAATCCTCAGCGTGGCGGTGAGTACCATTACAATATCGATTGATCTGACGAACATAAAGGAGGCAAATATTTGTTTCACTACTTTATCAAAAATAAGCCAAAATTCTTACGTTTATTAAGTCAGAAAAGTGTTCTAATGTTGTTCTTCCCTAGTTCCCGTTGCAAACTTAGCATCATTGTTAAAAATATGAATATTCTACTTGGAAGCCGCATAAATATCAATCATTTATGTTTTTGGATCATTTATTGATGTGCAGTTCAAGCACTACGATCGTCATTGGACAGAGAGCCACTTATACTGGATACATTTGTGATTTAATGTTTTATACATTATTCATGCGTGATTTCAGCCAATTTCTATTCGTGGCTCAATGCAAACCACTTGCTTGCGAACAGTGTAATAACGGTTCACATGGTAGCCTGCCAACGGCAACTGGTAGTCGTGTGTTTGCGCTGTTATTCGCCAATTATTCCGTACAGGCGTTCCATCAACATGTGTGGGCCACGGACACCTGGTATGTCCTAATAAAGGTTACGCGCCCCTCAAGAAGAAACGTTGCAATAGATATTTGAAACTAGGTCTTAATCATCGTATTAGTAATGAGATGTCTGCAAAGCCTATTAAACCGGAAGAGTTATTAACGGACAAAGTGGTGAGAACCTTTATTTCGCTTTGCTTTGCTTCGCAGTCTCGACACGTCAGGTTGATTAGGTGGGACTGACCCGTTCTACTGCAACAGCTAGGTTGATGCTTCAGCTATGGTAGGGAACTTCGTGGAATCGCAAAACTACAATGAGTTCCTCGAAACTTTCAGTTCTTACGTGCTCACATGTGTTTTACTCTCTTGTACAACAATATCTTGAACGTCCTGGTTTTTGACAAATGTCTCTTGAGACTCAACAAACAACAAAAGCTGCGCTTCTGAGATTCAAGCAAAACTTTCTTTGGTAAATTTGAAAAGACAATGGTGGCTGCTATGACATCTTGCAAAAATCCATGTGACTCCCACACGTTTGCCTTTTGCTTTGCAGACTTAGATAAATGTGCGATTTTCATCGCTAAATAGTTTTTTTTGCCCAACACTATTGCCTTATTAGGCTCGAGGGTGCAAAACATCCTGAAGGATAATTTTAAACAATCTTGGCCGTGAAGGCTTCAAGATACACAGTAACCATGCCATGCAGAAGGCGTTAGATAGCATTAAATTGGTATTTGGCCCTCGTCTCCAGCAATCCAAAGCGAAAGAAAACTTGTCCAAAGCGATAGAAAAACTTGATATATGTGAAGACGTAAAAAGTGGTTCTTAAATACTTTATGAAAATGAGAGTTTCTCTGAAAACTTGAAACCTAAAACCTCAAACAATTGTAAATCTTTGTCGAACATCGTTTTTCAAATAATGTTGTGAAATTCGAATAATTGACAGGTAAAAAGGATTGTTATCAAACGCACGTGAAACTGACTGCTTCAGAGCATTGCACTTCCACGTTAGCGTGACTGTTTATGTGAGCAGTGGTTTCACGAACGAGCATCCGATTCCCACCATATTTCAATAAAGTCTGCAACGTTGTCAACGGAGATGCTTATCCAAACAGTTCTCAAGGGCGTGACTGTTTGACTGCTATTTTAAGAGGCCTATGACGAATGTAACATGCCATTAACGTCTCATATAAATAACAATTTGTTTTCCACAGCAATTCTGAAGAAATCAGCAGAAAAGTAAATATTCAGATTTGCAATCTGTCGTTTTTGTTTCAATTTCAGACAATCCATTGAAACCAGCCATTCAAGCGATGTGCAACAAGGTGAAAAGCATCAATCCTGCTAAACTGACCAAGCTTGTTTACTTGTACATGAATAAGAACGTGACAACTTTCCGTGACAATGAAACAATGACGCTATATGTTTCTGCTCCAAGTTCGACACTGCCATGGTTCATGAATAGCTTGAAAAATGATCTTAGGTAATAAGCTCAACTAGCCTAGAATATATTTTGCAACAGTTCTTGATAGATGTTTCAAATAAGAACCTCTAAACTTATGTCAATGTGATACCACGCACAAGCCATTGTGATTGCATTACAAATATAAACAACATTCTTGCCTAACAGCACTTTGTGATGATATTTGCTAAACGTCAGGTAGCGCAATTTTACATCAATGAAACCTCACACGCAACAAAGCTTTCAAACATTTTTTCCGCATTAATGAAGGAAAATATAATGAGGTAGATTATGAGTATATCACGGAAAAAATTTCACCGTCATACACCCAAAGTGCTGTACACATATTTTACCTTAATTGTTTTCAAAACTTTAACTGAACATCAAACTAACTTGTTCCTAGAATCTGAGACCTACTCAAACCACGAAAAGAAAAGCTGGTTTATTAAATCACTGCCACTTTTTTACAAGAGATGTGACGGTTCTGCAAATGTTTTGGTTTCTTAATAATGCTCAAATGTTCGAAGGTGTTGTTTAGGATAGCTCTAAAAGCTTTGTTTAGCACGACTAGCGGTCTGCATATTTCGCCATAGGGGAATCGTTGTATCATTTGTCTTCTGAACCAAACGCAACGTATTTGCACAATCTATATTTCTCGTTCGCAGCATTCCGCTTCAAATCTTCAATTCCGAACATATCCTTACATTCCTTGAAGAAGACCGTGTCTTGTCAAGATGTCAATCCCTTAGAGGAACTGTGGCCGACCTCGTCGCACTGCTTGAGTCGGAAATATGTGGAATGAGTCAGGTAACGAATTGTTGCAAAAACATTAAAATGTTTGCGAAAATATTTTGCAAAGCAAACTCTTGCCTCCTGATCTTGCCAGAAAATATGTTGCATTCCGTTTACCATATTCAGCAAAAGGTTTCATCTAGACTTTTCAACCTTCGTCACTTTGTTTTGTACAAAAAAAAAGAAAAACATATATTTTGAAGTGTGAAAAGCATAACTGATGTGAAACATAATTCAGCAACATATTTTTGTTGAATGGAGTCTATCTTATTCGTAATTTGTCATCATAGAATATTTCATGCTTTGCTTCAAAAATTTTAATACTTAAAATCAGCAGTTTTCAAGTGAAATTGGGAATAACGACAAAACGTCTTCTAAACGCCCGTTCTCATGAACTCTCTCCACATGCTGTAAATTCATTGAAATCATTATGTGCTGATATTCTCAAAACACTTCAGTCAAATTGGCAAAGATCTCAAGCGTCGAGTAATGTATGATGTCTCACTGTAACTATAATTACATGAACCAGATTGCATACGCTGACATTAGATAATCAGGTGTGATCAACCGCAGATCCATGCACGTCCATGGTAGTCCGGCGCTAATCACAGTATGTTCTTTCATCATGACCTCAGCCTCAGTGATAACTTTAGTGGCGTAAACGTTTTGTAGTGAAGTTGTATTTTCCATTCGTTAATTTGGTGCTTTATTTCTTATTCTAACGTCCTTTGCTTCGAAAACACTGGCGCGAAACGAGATTTTTTCTTGGAATCAAGCTTCGTAATTGCAATCAATGCAAGGGCCGTTGAGCATCCGCAGAGGAGAATTATATTTATTCAATTACGGAATGAACTTGACCTTCCCTGATGATTGCTACCTTGCAGGTCTTCTTCCGATCTTCTTATTCCACCTATTCCGATAACATCTTCACGACCAGAAGAGTAACGGGCCAAAAATATGTGAAATACGATCGGCGGATTGAGCAGCTCCTCGACGCTGAAGGATACATGTGAATGAAGTTTCTACAATTCTGTTTTCATCTGACGTCACCACATCTTTAGTCATTCGAAGCGCATACGTGTTTGAATGAGTTCTTAGCAGCAAAAAGTAAATACCGGTTGTGAAAGCTATCATGTTTTCCAGTTTGAAAGCAATGGCTAAGAGAACTAATTATATCAAAAAATTTACAGACTGTTAAGAAAAGTTCAAAGAAATTATAGGAAATGCATTTTTTCCACAAGGTTCAAAAACACAACCAAACCACTCCCACAATATTTATTTATTTCAACTTGATAGCCTATTTCAGGCATTAATTCTAAAACCGATACCTTTTTCACGGAATAGTTGCCTTTTATGGCTTTCTCGAATAAAATCCTATGCAAGTTTTTTCTTACATTCAACTTAATAATCTTACCGTCCATAGCATAGACTCTAAGAAGATCGCTGTTAAGATATATGCTTTGTCATTAACGTTTTGTTCATTTGTATGCGTGTGCCGGTTCAGTGTGGCGCAACTTTTGTAAATGGTTATCGTCATATACGTATCTGAAACTTCACATTAGCCACAAAACCTCATCTGCTTTGCTTCTCAAAACCTTCTAGTCCAAGTATTTCTGTTTTTGTGAATCCTGACTATATTACCAGCTTTTGGTGCAGATATATACAAAATACTCTTTTCTGCCAGATTTATTGCCTAAATAGTCAAACCTTATTTGTGGTTTGAAAATGAAACTAAACATGTTTAAAAGACGTAACCGGTGGTTTAGGCAAAATTAGTGGAATAGATTGAGGTAATATATGAACATCACCTCATGGCTTTCTACTTATTTTTTAAGTTATTTAAAAGTGTTATTTCAACTGTGTTTGCTTCTAGTTAATTTAGTGTTTATTTGTTGCTTTCTGTGTAAGCAAATCTATATTTTTTTTGAGTTCCGCTTAAACGTTTACACAAAATAAAAGTTTTTCTTTTCAAATATTTTGGTGGTAGTGTACATATTAGTTCAATATTAGGACTGCCATATCTGGTACAATCTTGGTTTTGCAACATCAATTTATTCGAATCAGTTTAGAAGTTTAGACAGGACATTTTTACAACAGTTTCATTTCTCAATGTCCTAAACTTAAACGGAAACAAAACATGGTTTCGTCACATCGTGCAGACATGCTAGATGTTTCCGGTTTAATTTAATCGACGTTGTTTGTGTTGTCAAAGGAGGCGCAGAACCGTCGAGCAATCGCCATCTGGTGGTCTGAAAATTACGTCTTGAAAAACCAACAGGATCGCAAGTACACAAACGTGCAGGACCAATACGTTTTACCTAAATAAATTGGGAGGTCCTGGCGTACAAAGACGTAAAAAACACCTTTCTAGACAGCACATCGTCCTAGTTCCGAGTTCTCCCGGACGAACGAGCGCTGAGGTAGAGCGGCAGCTTCATATGCTGCTCACGTACGCGGACATAAACGACTTGGTGTGGCGAATATTGGCAAAAAAGCAACTCACTGGTGTAGCCAAGCGGCGGAAAATTCCGCTGCACGTACGGTTGAAAATTCCAAAACGCAAACTTGGGAGAATTTCGGACATAAACTGGATTCCAATTACTGTTAAGCCAGGAAAATGTTCTGTCAATTCATCCGGCGTCTTCGTGGCAAAATATATCATAATGCTAGATCCATCAAAGACAAAAATGCTGATTACTCAGCAAAGATGGCATCCTTGGTTGTTGGAGAGAGTATTCCAAAGAGATTTTGAACCGAGACACTATCACACCATCGGACAAACACGAAGTTCGTTTGGGGGAGGAAAATGAAATCACTGCAGTTGACGTCTTCCTAGCTGTCAAAACACTGAGGGCTGGGGAGGCTGCAGGCTGTGATGAAGTCCGGCTTGAAATGTTCAAAACCTTGTAGTTTGGGTTCATTGGGGCTTCCTCATGTATGTTAAGTGGCCTGGTGTTCTGGGAGGGCACCGGAAATTGGTAAACTGGGGTGATCATCCTCATACACAAAAAGGGAAACAGGAATGAATGCAATATCTGCCAGGGCATCTCTTTCCTTAGCCCCCTGGAAAAGTGCTTTAAAAAAGATGCCACGAAATAAGTGAACCAAAATTGGATGATACCCAGTGCAGTTTTCGTCCCAGCCCTATCACTGCAGACCAAATTTTCACTCTCCAAAAAATTTTCGAGAAATCTTGGGAATATGCGAAAGACGTCCGCACATGTTTTGTCTATCTCGAGAAAGCAAATGACCGGATCGCTCGGGACAAGCTTTGGGGTGTGTTGTGTGAGTTCGTTGTTGACGGCCGCCTGTTACTGGGTGTCACATCACTGAATTCATACTCAAACGTTTGTCCGTATAGGCAGAGATAAATCACAACGGTTCATTATGGGTGTTGGACTCCCACAAGGGTGTGCGTTCTGGCCACTCACCTACGACCAAGCGGGTATGGAAATCAGCACTAAAAAGACGAAGGTAATATTTGTATCCAGA
>JGI24022J15233_10003700_pt1 | contig 15358 bp, 13 predicted proteins | sample Ectturendosymbi2_FD_15233 | JGI IMG/M metagenome (IMG submission 15233)
AGGCCATTGTCCATGAATGCCGCCCCCCCATGTGGCTACGGGCCTGCTAGCAGATATATGCAATGCAAGTAGTGAACGGAACCTGTCAAGTTAAAGCATTTTTCAGGTCATGTCTTGCGTGTCTGGGTCGGCTCAATAACAAGTTTTACGTTTTAATTTGCGAATGCAGTAACAGTTATTTGCTGTTTTTGAGTCGGCTGGTAGCAACATTTTCTGAAAAAATTGTAGTAAACCCAGCTTTTGCGTCTACCCGTTGATGTTGTTAGTTATTGTATTTTCTGTTTGCCAAGTTCTGCCTCCAAACAATCAGCAACTATCGAAGTTTGAGAAATGTTGCTGTTAAAGGAGAGTTATGTGTTAGCAGAATTTTGACCTTTATTTTTGCTGGCCACCGCCTCACTTCTACGCTTCAAGTCAGGACGCAGGCCATGGCTGCGGCATTATGTTCGGTCAGTGGTTCTTTGATGCTGATAAATGCTTTTCCCTTTGTCTGCTCTTTCAAGGTGAATACAGCAAACGCTTAGTTTTTGAACTGGCGAAATACATGTCTTTAAAACGTCTTTTTTCTGCTGAATTATCCGGTGCGATTTCGTCGCTGTTGGTCAAGCAGCGAATATTTCGAGTGAACGATTCGTAGATTCGAGTCAGTTGTTGAATTTCGCGCAGATGAAGACTCTCCACGTCCTTGACGATCACTGCTCGAGCGTTCGGTCTGTTTGCGTGCACACCATCAGCGAAAGTGACACCTCCGTCACTGTTCACATGGCAACTGCTGGCAGTCGCGGCGCTCTTAACGTCTATCACGTGACCATATTGACGCACAGCCCACCGAACGACGTGAGTAGATCGTGGTCAAGAGTTGATTCAGTGAACTTCCTGAAACGCTGGCGAGGCGGATCCCAAATGCTTTGTCAACAAGATCTTTCATTTTCGCAATGTCTTATCACGGCTGACATAAATGTGAAAAGATTCAAATCTGAAATAGATTCGATGACCTCTGGAACTTGCTGTAGGCCGATGAGTGCTTTTTCGCCCTTGTAAAATGTTGGGAAAAATTTTATTTTTGCAAATTCAGCAAAACCACCATGGTCAAAACAACAGTTTTGAAAACGTATGGTACGTTTAACAAAAATGAGGCTCTTTCATGAGTTTTTAACTGACCTTTGTCAATTCTTCCATCCCTCCTTGTCAATGCCAAAATTGGCTGAATATTCTCAATAATAATTCGTCGTTCTATGATAAACGCTAACTTGCTTGTCTTATCACGAGTGAAAAACGTTGGTATCGGGTTTCCCAGGAAAGTTCGTTTGCAGTTGCTGCGAAACCGAAATCTTTTTCAAATCAGTTTCGCTGATTCGCGCTTTCTTATTTTTTTCACAAATTTGTGGCTACTTCGACGTGTGGACAATGCACGATCTATCAATTGGACCTGTCAGGTCTCATCAGCAAATCTGCTCCATTTGCTCATGGTACTGGTGTGGAAAGCATCCTTGCGTAGCTGGTTCCTCACGTAGTTTCTTTTGTTCCTGACAGAGTTCCTGTTTAGTCAAGCATATTGCCTCGTTTCAAGAACTATCAAACCTGGTACCTGACGTCCGGTACATGTCGGTTGCCACGCTCGACAAAGGTCAGTATGTTCAATGGCAGATTACAAAAAACACGAGAGATTTATCATCTTACAATCCGCGATGTTCTTTGAAAAGCTTGTAAATCGCCATCTTGAGAAGTCCGTTGATTTTTTCCGCTCTTGCGAGCAGTCCAGTGCTACTCGAGCTTGTTGTTTTGCGCGGGGGAAGAGGTTATTAAACGCCCAGGCATTGTTCTGTTTGACTCGCAATATTTGTTGGAAAACATAGGAAGGATATGCTGCGTTTTGTATGAATGCTTTTAGAGACGTTATCTGAAAAAAAAAATAGCAAAAGCTGTGGATCTTAACTACGTTTAAACTTTGTAACTACGCGTTCACATCGTTTTCTGTTTGTTTGGACACCGACCCTATAGCTGTGGCCAAAACGTAGCCAAGAAGCTACGAGGGCAGTGACCTCCTATTTTTTGAAGACAAATATGGAATACAATACGAAACGAACTAGCAGATTTTTCGTAAACTTCTGACGAGTTGCGTGTTGTGGTTAAATATGGATTCGGAGAAAAACAGTCGATGACCCCTTTTTGCTTAACATCTTTTTTCAATGCAACCTGTGTGTAGTTTCAGCAGATTGAGCAAGTACCGCAGCTACCTAACTTTTCTTCCGGATCAAAAATCGTAGTTACGTCACTGGGCCAAACTTCATGCATCACTGCATGTGTAACAAGCTTGTTGTGGTTTTGCGTTATGTTTTCAACTGAGAACCACTTATTGAATTTTTGTTTAGTTCGTTCTTGATTAATTAACACGTTCTTGAACGGATGTAGGCCGGTCTGAGAAGCCAAATGATAACCGAACGTGAGGAGATCACTTCTTGCGTCTTTTAAGGCTTTCTTCCTGAGACAAAAGCCGTAAGAGGGTGCTGAAAAACCGATAGCTGATTAAAACACACCGTTTCTTCTATCTGGGTCTTGCACGTACAGACCGTACAGAAAGCCTGTGTCAGGCGGGGAGAGGGTGGGGGTGACAACAACGTTACGTTTCATTCTGATGTGGTTTGTTTTTAACGCAAGTGGGGGTTGCAGCGAAAACAAGCGCAACAGTGCGTGAAAACTGCTTTCTTCGCAGACGGAAACGAGTTGGCGGTGGCGTGCTCCGATGGAAAAGTTCGCAGGTTCCAAGTTGACAGCACGTCAATCAAAATGACAGGTGAGTGCACTGACATATGGATGGCCATCAATGTGCTTGATAGTGAGAGCAATAAAAACAATAAACAAGCGAACCAAACGTTTTGCGTGATTGAAAAGAACGACAGCTCCATTGCGGTGTGCGCTGCGTCTGTTCCAGGGGTGGAGAACCTGCGGCGCGCGCGAACATTTAATATGGCCTGCATCAGAGTTTCCGTTACCGGCAACACGCAACTCCATGACAAGCAGACAGTCAGCCGAGAGAATTCTCTCTCGCTCCTTGACATAGTTTTCTCTCCTCATTTTCTTGAGGAAGATAGAGGTAGAATTTAAAGATAAAATTGATCATTTTTTGCGGCCCGCCATTGATATTCAGCAATTCATGCAGCCCGTGATAGTTAACAGGTTCCCCATCCCTGCTCTATTCGATACGTCAATAAAATACAAAAATTGCTAAAAACGTCAGCTACGCTGCAGCGTACGTCATAATCAACAATGTATGGTTGTCGAATTGTTTTGAGTATATGGAAGTTATTAGCTATCGTTTCTATTCAAACAAAATCCTCGACGCCTGAATGGTAAAGATGATATTGTTTTGTTCTTTAAACAATGTCTATCGTTAATTGCTCTGTGGTCTTCACAATTACTGGGATGACTGTTTCAGATTTGTCCAATGACTGCGGTCACTGCTACCTATCATTGACACGCATGAGCAGTTTCATTGTTGCCGGTGCCACGGACGGATGCGTTTATCTGATGACGTCACAATTGAAAGAAGCATTACGTATATATTGTCACCAGTCCGGCATCAATTCTCTCGCTTGCTGCGAGGTAACAGTTACCAGGCAGCCATGTTTTCTGTTGGCAACCGGTGGTGACGACAACGCGATCAACCTCATATTGCTGAGACATTCAAATTGCGAAACAAAGGAACTGGCCAGACACAATATACCGAATGCGCATTCATCTCAGGTACTCTTGACTATACGGACTGCACAACACAGTCTAGTCTAGGGTTACCATATTTTCATCACCAAAAACGAGGACACGTTTTTGATAAAAAATATTACCATACGCGTCGATGCTTCTACCTTTAAAATTGACGCACATTTTTAAATTGTATGAGTGTACATTTTATTGTAACTGTTCAAAGTGCAAAAACGAGAACATTTTTGAACGTCCTCGGAGGACTGATTATTTCTCAAATTGAAAAGGAGGACATGTCTTCCAAAAGGAAGACGTATGGTAACCCTGGTCTAGTCCAGCTGTGTTGTTCAGCAAAAAATGATTGTGTTTGATTTCGAAATAGTTCGCAGAATGTTTCGGTTCCAATGTGAATCAGACCAACGATGATTTCTGACAGGACAGTTCGAGTCTGTGTGAGCCAGAAATCGATGCGACGCATTTACGTATCGAGGAAGAGTTGCTTTTGGCTAAAATCAACTCTGTTTATAAAAAAACGTTTTTTTATGATACATGATACGTTCTGTTAACACCTTGCGTAGAATTCACAGCGACATATGCAAAAAGAACAAAAACAAAACGACTATTTCGAGGAACAGCGAACTTTTGGGTGAAAGTTTCTTACCTGACAATGACCAATGTGAACAAAAAGGCAAAAGCGTTTGAATGTAAGGCGCGAAAACTCTTTAAAAACTTATAATTTGATCGCGAATGTAAGCGCAGTAATCAAGGCAGGAGACCTGTTAACACTGTTGAAGTGTCATGAGTGACGTCAGACATGAAGGATGTCCAGCATGGGCAAACACGGGTAAAAATTCTGATTACCTGATTATCTCGTTTTTTTCAGTAGCATTAAAATGAACACAAATCGTGGTCAAAACTCCTCCCCTGCGTGTGTTTAAACACAGTCAACAGCGATATCGCCATTGGCTGGAAAGTAAATCACGTGGTTTTGCATGCAGGTAACCGGCTTGCACCTTCGTCAACGAGTAAAAGGAGCGGAGTTATTCTCTACGTCTATAGATCAGAGAATCGTTCGTTTCTCTGTTGTCGTCCACGGGACAACCGTGGAATGCATACGATTGGAATGCTCGTTCTTGCATATCGCTGACGTAGCAAGCCTGGATGTTTCAAGTGGGAGGTTTTTAGTCAGCGGGCGTGGTCTCGTGTGTGGCAAGTGTGAGGAGGAATGACAGGCGCAAGCAAAAGGAAAATCGCTGCAAAATTTTCCAATGATGCATAAATCACGCCGTTAAAGTTATTGCAACTTTTTCTATAAGCTTTTAAGTGAAGTGTGTCGTTTTACTCCTTAAAAGACTATGAGGTCAGGGACTTGCACTGACGACAAAAGAAGTTCTGAGAAACTGCCAAACTATTTAAGCATGACAAATTTGGAACGGTGGTCAGACCGGATCGCCTTGCATCATCACTTGCGATTGTGACGTATGTGAGTCTTGGAAGAGAGAAAAGGAAGGTGGCTTGCGTTCGGAAATCTTCGGTTTGGTTTCGTTCACGACCAACGTTCGCGTTGGTTTTGGCGCGAATGTGCTCGACGTGAATTGGACGTCGTGGTTGTCACGGTGATGGTGTGGCGTTTCTTTTAACTGTTTCCTGCGAATATTTTGTTACAAAGTTATGTCCAAGTTAAGCGCCGTCGACCAATCGCAGGCTTTGGAGATTGTAGCCGCTGAAGTAAAGTTTAAGGGGAACGAACAGTCTATTTATTAGGTCGTGACTTTTTTCACACTGCGATCTCACTGTTATTCTCGTAATGAAAGTGCACCAGTGTGAGGAGACGACGTTTTTTTCAATGTGTGTATACGCAGGACTTGTTTTATTGCCCATGCACACTTTCAGCAAAAAAATTGCCTTACATGAAACAAATGCTCCAGTCTTGCGCACTGAACAATCCACCAGGACTGGTATTTCACGTCAAATGATCCATAGATGTCGGAAATGGGGGTAGTAGAGGGGGTATTGGCCCCTTCTAGATAATACAATTTTGAAAAGTTGATATTTTCCCATCAGTGTTTTATTAGAAAAATGTTTTTGCTCTCAGATGATGAAGGCCTATTACCTCCACTGTTTTGCAAGGGGATTTATCTTTGCATTCATAACCACTCAAAATACAAGTGATTTCGAAAGCGCTCGGAATTGTACGAAAAGCAGGAGTTCATATCCTTAAGAACACTTTGTGATCCCGCCTATAAACGTGCCGTGCTGCCAAACAGTGTTTTTTTTCTGTTACGACGCTAATTGACATTTATCTCCCGCTCGGCGATGAAACATTCCAGTGTGTTTTTTATCGTTGCGACGATCTAAAAAGTGCGCGTTCAGTTTGCGTTGGCATGACTACCACACCGCAATACGGAACGTTAATCGCTGATACTGGCAGAAGCAACAGAGGACTATTCTTGACTTGGGTCTCGTGAACAATGTTGGTACAGTAGCATGGTTAAAGGGCTTTGCACCGGGATTGCTGTAATTGTTCAAGGCCATTAGTAAATGATAATGGAAGGTTTAATATTTTAACTAGACCGGCTATGTTCAGCCCAAATGCCTTACTGGGCCAAAAATTATGTCACTGCGGCCGCGCATTGAATGAGATATTAATGAGGGCCGCAAATTTAATGGCTTTGGTCTTGGCCTAATATGCTGAAAGAGTTTGAATCCTAACTGCAATGTTAACCGATGTGATAAACTGGCACTGAGGATCACCTGCATGAAAAATGTCAAATTCAAGATTATCAAAATAAGAATCAGGCCCGTAACCAGGTTGGGTCACTAGGAGGGGCAAAGACTTTTCTGAGAGGGGTCCAAATTTTTTGAACGATGTCCAATACATTCTTCTAAGGGGGGGCTCAGCCCCCCTGGTTACGGGCCTGCTTTTATTACACCGAAAAACTGAGCCGCACAAAACCTTCGGCTTGGCCGCGGGTCGGACATCGCTGAATTAGACTAGCGATGATGCTTTTTAGATGATCGAAGTCTAAAATGTACCAGAAACGGCGCTTACAGCGTTGTCTTCTTGGAGTTTTGTCGCAAATCCAACTGAGTGAGCGAGTCGATCCGGTCACCGAGTTTTGCTGTGTAAAAATACAGAGGTATCACACAAGGCATTGTTTTTTACTATAAACTGTTGTAACGCTTTTTAATACAGGTCATTTCTGTATAGTACCTTTTAGGGTAAACGGATTGTGGGGGTGTCTGGTACCTTGGGGATGTCATTCACTTAGAATTTTTTTCACTCTCCGTCATCAGTACGACACAGCTGATGAAAGTCATGTTTGCTTCTAATATGCAGCCGGTTACCTTGTTTCGGAAGATGGGATGGTTGCGTTCGCAGCTGTGTTGGAAAGAATTTGTACTTGTTCGATTCGCCGCTAGATGGCAGCTCGGAAAACCACGTCTCTGTGAGCAGGGGCGACTCTTGGCGGAAAGTTTTAATCGGCCTGAAACGTTGGAAAAGCCGTCCTTAGAAATCGAAACTTAACTTGGTGAAAATGTAAGTTATCAGAAGTTTTCCGAACATTGAATTTGACGCAAATCAACATTACAGTCTCAAGCTGTCACGGGCACGCCTGAAATTACTTATGCACGGTGTTTGCGCTGACGTTATTGCAGGTTCTACAACAGTGCTCTTTGCACACTGGGTCAAACTCTCGAATAGGATCGTTGACGAAACATGGTCAATCACCAAAGATCTGTCTGCATTCTGGTGTGCAAATCAGGGCTGCAAGTAGAAGGTTTTTGGGTGGAGTCGGATTTTTTATCCGAGTCCGATTCTGGAAGTACAATTGGATCATTTTTTACATCACACTCCTAAGTAGGGAATTCCTGTTGAAATGGTACAATTTTGAATGACTTTTGTGTGGAAACAGAATTCTTGCTGTGTACCAGTACGATTTCCACGAAGTGCTAGTTGTTACAAAATTCTTGACAGCCAAACTTCATTTTATGTTAAGGAGTCGGAGTCGGAAATTTTGGAAAGATCGGAGTTGGATTCGGACATTTTACCTCCGACTCCGCAACCCTGGTGCAAAGCAGTAGAAACAGACAAGTGAGCCGTTCTCCCTGACATTATTAAATTTCCTGAAAATTCGCAAGTTCGGCTTTTTAGCATCCTATCGCAGTTGAAATTACCAATGGATAAATAGCATGATGACTGGCTGGGCAAAAAGAATAGCAGGGACATCTGCAGCTACAATTCATATTCAACCATACAGCTTCCAACGCTGTTCATCTGAGACTACGCAATACAGGAATACCAAATCCGACAAATAAGTTTCATCCCGTAATGCATCGGCAGCACCAGCATGCAGACGAACACCGTTTTTAACATGTACATTGACAAATCCAACTACGTCGCGTAGTTTTAGCTTCTGCAGCAGGCTTGCAAACATTGCATATCATATACAAGGTTAAAGCACTAATTATTTTTTTTCAAGCTCGCCAGTATACCTGTGAGCGCCGGTGAACGTTTTGTAAGTCAAGGGAGCCAGACCAGACTGTTTTTTCTTCGTTGTTGAAGGGTATGCATCGTGGTCTGACCAATAACCTTTGGAAGGAGTTTTCAACCGAGAAACGATTGACTTTGGGTCATCGAGGTATAGACGCTGGTGGTCCGGATTAATTTTAGACAACGGTTCTAAGGCAACAAATAGTATTATCATTACCTTCGTTGACAATGTTCTTTTTATAAGAATGTAATGGACCGAAAAAATGACAAAAGGAGTATTGACAACCAAACGCTACTGTTAGAGTGTTTCTTAGTCAGATGAGCGGATTTTCAAACGCTTTTTATGTTAACGGGTGTTGAGGAACAGCCTGTCGCGTACTCACCAGTCAGCGAAAGTGGCTTTAATTTGCTTGATATTTCTGAAATGAAGAAGAAAGTTTATAGCTTAGGGGATACAAAATTTCAAGCAATTTGATTAGTTAGGCGAAGTACAAAAAAACGAATACTGGCAGCAACGCCTTCAGGAATAAAATGACGTAAGAACAGAAAAGAGCTGCAAAAAGTGTAAAAAAACGCAATAAAAAATATTTACAACTGCGTTGACAAAACGTGGTTAGCAATGGTGACATATACAGAACGCGATCTTGTCCAGCACCGAATTTGCAATAGGATGGAAACGGGGAGGGGACAATGCAGTTGACATTCTAGTGTGCAGAGCGAAAAATATATACGCACGGGAACTAACATGAACCATAGGCCAAGGAACTTTCTTTAATAAGCCAGTGTTCGTTCGATGGTCGAGTGTTACCTTTCGCTTTGGGGAAAACGTCAAGGTCCTCGTTGGAAGAATCTGATCCATCAGTGGAGGTCTCTCTCTTGTGCCGCGCGATTCTTGCGCGTTCCAACTGTCTCTGCCGCAACTGACGTATTCTTTGGTGAATCCCCTGATCTACTACTTCGTGAGAAAGTCTGTCTGACACCGTCATGCGTAGTATTGCAGATTTCTGGTTGCCAGGATTTTGGACAACATTCACAAACGTTCGTTCCCGTTCCTGAATGACGGGGTAAGACGCTCTGACCTTTTTTCTGGGAAAGATCTTTTTCCTGGTGATGGCTTGAGCGTTTTCGTTGTCTGTGGCAAAAGGGAAAAGCTCTTTCCATGACACTGGCTCGATGGAGACACGGATTTGCTCAGGAGCTGGTTTTTCTGCAGTAGTTGTATACGATTGACAAACGGTGTTTCAAGGAATGGTGTGCAAGCCGAAGAAATTGCCAATGTACGAGAAAAAGTATTTTTAATGACAAAGATTTGTGTTGTGGAGTTCAAGGGAAAAGCAAATCTGCTGCACTTTCCAACCGAAAAATTCATTTGAAATGTGTCACTAAAAAGGCTGAGTTACCATGGTATTTTCCCGTTTCGTGATGCTGCATTGTAATCTGGCAATATATATAACATGCTAATTGTTTTTTAGTCACTCTCGTTAATGTTGCAGCATTGATAAATACATGGCTGCGATCGATTAAAAAATAGAATGACCGTAAGATCTTTTCAATCAGATATATACATCATAGTTTCACCAGCGGGGGACCAGTGGTGCCCGGCACCCCCGTTTAAAATCTATGACCCCATTTCATGTTTTACTCCCCGGTTGCTGCATACATCCAATATTGTATTGAAAAATGTGCCCCCCCGCCCTTGTGGTTTACGGCTCCTGCTGCGAAATGCTGGCGACGGGTCTGAGTTTCACCGCCTCTCATTCTATTCACTCATCATTTACGAACAACCACTAGCAGCATAGGTTTGTAAGACCAGCATCTGGCGCGACAAAGCTCTTGGAATATTTTTGTCAAGTAATGATTCTCTGGCGCGTTCCGACCCTACGTGGTGGTTACAGTGAAATGATTCAAGGATCATAAACTTTATTTTCACGTTAGACGCCAAACGATCATTCTGGGGATTATCACGTTACTCACCTGGCGGCTTTCGTTGCAGAGGATATTCGGTTTTTGATTTTTGCAAAACGCGGGTGACGTTGTCAGTTGACGTCACAGCAGGCAGAGAGTTTTGTGACGTCCTTGTCTGAAAACGAAGTGCATTGCAGTGACGTCACGTGACGTTCAATGCCTGCCTTCAGTCGCACATGTAAACTTATATTCAGTTTGAAACAGGAAGCAACAGACCACACGCCATATAAACTTTTACTGTACAAAATAAATTACTTTTGACACAAACGACAAAATACACTTTCGCGTAAGACGAAAAACTTGCACGGTTAGCTTCTATTTTTTTCTAATGTCGAATTCTCACACCAACTTTCTACAACCACAATTCGTCACATTTTGCTTCAAATTCACAGACTGATTTAGGAAAAATTTTCCGATGTGAATGTTTTTTCTGCCAAACAAGCAAGAGAATTTTTCAGCAAAGACCTACTTCGACCGCAGGGGGAGCAGATGCATTGACAGTAGTCTTGCTCTTTGGACTGAGTTCGCCCAAGGAAGAACTGGCTGATGTCACCGGACTACTTGAACCGTTCGCCCAGGACCCATCCTTATTTTGAGGGGCGTCGATTTTTAGCGATCTTCCGGACAAGCTTGACGAGCAGGAGACAGGACGGCGGAAGTTGCGTTTCTATAACAACCAAACTCTTTTTCAACGATTACAAAATTTCTCGCTGAAACCAATCATTTGGTCTCGATTCAAGGCACAACGATCGATGATAAACATATAGGTTAAAATGACTGCAGAAACGCAAAGCTTTCTTGCAGTGCTTTGAACTAACGCACTACCAGGCGAGGAAACCCAAACTGGTCCCGTTTTCTGCGCATACTTTGAAAAACTAAATGCAACATTCACTCAGCACACCGAAATCCAAAGTGAAAAAGCAAATTTTTGAAGGAATCCGTATCAGGTGCAGACAACTCGTTTTTCTCCAAAGTGATGTGCAAGTTTAACTCAAACCGTAGAGTAACTTAGTTGTTAGAAATGCATCATCATCTTCACGATCTTTATTAAAGCTAATCAGGTAAGACCGAGTTATAAAAAGCCAACATGTTCAAACGTCGACAGTTCACCAGTCACGAAATACTTCAAGACGTCAAATAAATTTGTTACAACTTAAACAGCGAAGCCCATGAACTGAGCCGCCGCGACATGATGCCAGGACAACTTGCACCCAAAGCATTGCAACAGTGAATTACCGATGGCTGGCCTGGCAACGGCGAAATGTACAATGCGACATGTACAACACAAAACAAGTCGAACCCGCGAAATGTTTTTGCAGTGAGCAAGTAAGTTCTTACTTTGTTTCTATGGCGAGGCATAATGATGTTGATCTGGGTTTTCGCCTTTTCGAGCGGAGGCTTTTCAGTGTTTTGAAACTCCTTCGCCATGAAGGAGTGAGTCTTCAGCTTGAGACGCTCAGGGTCAGTTTGAGATCTGTCCTTGGGCGTCCGCTTTTTCGTCGCTTCGCTTTCGCATTTGCCTTCGGACGTGACAGCGGACACCTTGATGGGAAATGGTTCAAGGTTCTCAATTGCATCAGTGTTTTCTTGCACCGACTGCTGTGGTAAATACTATGGAACTTGCTTAATCGATGAAAGCGCAAATGTCTTTCATGTTCGTCGAAACTGAGGCAAGGCAGATCGAAATGCGTTTGTTGTTTGTGCTGTGGCATCGTATTACGTATTTCTATAATAATCAGAACAAATTACAACTTCAGCACAACGCAAATTTTAAAAGAACTCAACACACTATTCATGCCACGATTTCTATTTTATAGCAGCTGATGGCGACTGCAAGTCGCTTTAACTGCATAATTGAAAGAAACATGCATAGCGACCACAGTTAAAGCAATGTATCGTATGAGTCAGTGTTTCAGCAGGCACCGAAAACCTGTCAAGATTGAAAGCCACAAGTGGTTTTAAAGAGCACTTGAACTGAGTGCAGCTTTGGCGATGGTCGGAGGAGTTTGAGCGAAATATTTGTGGTTTGTGTTAATTGTTTAAAACTGTACTACAATGGTAGCTGACGCAATGTTTGTGGCAGACAAAACCAGGACACTTTTCCTCATCAGCGATATGCGGTTTGTCGGGGTGCCCCTTTGCGAAGAGCTCTATTTCAAGTTGCTTTTCCGTCAATGTTACATTGCCAGAGATAGGCTCTGCATAAATTTATGTTGCGTTCTTCAGATAACGTCTTTTTCTCGCTGACGCCAACGCAACAAAATCAAATAATGTGCATTTTATGCCATTTGCTGCATTCTTTTCAGCAAATAATTTGCATGCGTTGGTTACATTGTAATGAGTTCAACTAAAAAGACAAAATGCCAGTCTTTTGCTGAGCTGAAGTTGCAAGTCGGAACACTTTTGCAAGCTCTGAACTTTTCTCCTGGAAACGTCATCTTATGAGTGAAGGCACAAACGTTTGCAATTCAACGGAATTTATAAAATCCTATAGATTAGCCCGGCATTTGTTTTGTGACGTAACCATCTTTGCCTGAAAAAATAAAAATCTGAACAATTTCCGAATGCAACGGCACAACCCACAGAAAATCAGTATCTCCATTTATTGCAAGCGTCGACTACTGGCCAGCAGATGGTTTTCAGGAAAATCACTGGCGAACCAAGCATCGTACATTTGCGACACTGCAACTTAGCATTTGAAATTCACAAATTAAAAAAAGCCAACGATTACTGAATCCATTTTTCGATCTTTTGTGTCAAGGCTCGGCAAGAACTTGAAGGCGTCTTAAGGAGTCACCACGGCTGCACATTGCTTACTGTGAATGAATACTCTGTGTCCGGGATCAAGTTCGTGACGTGGAAGCTTCGATCTGTTCCTGAATAAATAATCTCTTTGTTCGCGGTCAGTTCAAAACGAAAGAAACGTCCAAGTGGCACCGACGGTGGATTCCAGGTCAGGTGCATCTCGTTTCGACCAATCACAGTCACCGATGGCCGTTCCGGTGAGTGAGCACCTTGGCAAGAGTCAAGAAATGTGATGCAAACCAGGTGGAGGTTTTATTGGTCAGTTCGGTTGCGAAGTCTAAATTGCCCTTGCACGATTCGCGAATAATCAAGTATTTGTTTTGAAGGTTCGCAGTTGATCTGAACAATTTTTTCGCAGGATTTTTACTTACTGACTTTTTTACCAATTGAGTGAAAAACATAAAATTGATCACTGAAAGCCAACTAATGGCTGCACGAAAGCGTTTGCTGGATAACAGCATCGCTGTCATCGTACACAAAAAACGGCGACCGTTTGCGTAATCAGCCAGTCGTTGTGCTACCCTTTCACGTTAACACGAACGCAAAACAGAGTATACGTCATTTACTCTTCGATGCTGTCGAAGGAAAAGCTTGTGATTACCTGACAGTTTCGTTAAAGCAATATCACACGCTTGAGTTCAGGAACTAATTCACTGTCGATCAAACCGTTTTTCTCATACTGAACTACTGTATAAGTTGGATCACGCATCTTTTACTGAAATTTTACGACAAGACCTCTGCAACACAGAACCTAAAATTGCGATATTTGCGATAGAATCCGGTTTGCTTGGCGTGAGAGAACGTTTCTACATAGAACCAAATGTTGCATAATTTACTTCTCATATTTTTATAGGAGCGACTAGGAATATACCTACTGGTGTGGGTAGGAGGAATTTGTTATTGCAAGACTTTCGAGATTTAACCGAATTCTGTCCTGTCTGCCTAAAAATGACGTCATGGCATTCGATCACATCACGTTGTTACGTTCGGGTTAAATGACACCGATCGTGACGTTGAACTACAACGTGAAGTTTGCTTTGCGCAGTTATCCGCGCAAACAAAAAATGTTCCGTGGTTGGAAACAAAGTGCATACTTCCAAATTACAGAAAATACTTTTTCTTTTCTTAAAAAAGCAATAATGCTTTTTGACGTTAATCTCCTGCAAAGAAAAAGTGCATCATAAAAAGAATCCACATGAGTGGTGCAATAGCTTTTTTTACATCCTTAGAGGTGACGCAATCCATATAACACAAGCTGAACTAGCTAGCTGATCAGTGAGCTCATTTACTAACTACAAAACTTTTTTCACAAACACATTATTTTCTGCTGTCAAGAAACAAAGCTGTGGTCACATCATCCTGTTTACATCGTCGAAACACGTTTATCATCGCAGAGTAGGTGATTCGAAAAGTTTTTTTTTAAGCAAAATTTTTAAAAATACAAAGTGATGACACATGCAAAATCTTTATGGCACTTTGGGGAATCCAGGCAAAATTTGTAGGGGTATATGGAGCCCCTTGGAACGGCACGTGGTTGTTCTACTTGTTGTAAGAATTTAACTTTGAGACAATAAAACGGCAAAGTGGTATTTTATGACAGTGGTGCTGTCTTCTGAAGATACACAGAGCAGCAACGTGCACCTGTATAAATAAAACCGCATTCGATTGTTCCGATTAGGAGGTGACCAGACTCATTTCTACACTTCCTTAAAGTTACGACAAACAAACAAAATAACTTTTCACATTTTCCTCGCAAATCCTGGATGAAGCTGCAAAACAAAATCTGCGTTTAAGAGTGACAAGGATCGAAAAAGCAAATCGTGGATGATTCCAGCTTGTTCAAAAAAATTAAAAATATTCGGTTTACACATGTTCGAGAACATTACAACGCCGCCAGCTGAAAAGGTTTCTGGGCAATGTGAATGCGATTTTATTCAAAAAGTCGTTTAATTGCTGCCCGCATGTTTAGCCTAACAAGTGATCACCGTATTTGCCATTACGTCTTTGGGTTGCCGTTCCATGCGTGTTAGCAATTAGAAATTCCATGGACCTTTGTAGAGCATAACAACAAAGACTCATCGGGGGGAGGTAATGAGAACCAGGGATCCGGAACTTACCCAGCTCATCAGTTTGTGCATTTATGGTCGCCTTGTCTCCAACGCCTTTTGATGTACAGCCTGACACTGATATCTCGTACGACGTCGCTGGAAGGAGCCTACCGATGATGAAAGACAGTTCGCATGTGTTGTCAACCAGTTTGTCTCCTGTTGGACAACAGTTACCAAGGACTTGAGTTTGGAAGTAAACTCCAGATCAGTTGTTGTCGCGCCATAGCTTGAGCAACAATAGTAGGATCAGGGTCGTCGTCAGCGGGGGGGGGGCAGTGGTTTTTGG
>JGI24022J15233_10003702_pt1 | contig 15356 bp, 6 predicted proteins | sample Ectturendosymbi2_FD_15233 | JGI IMG/M metagenome (IMG submission 15233)
AACGGGGGGAGAAAGGGACGTACAATTCCAGGGCGCCGGATCACTGGGTGGCTCCGAAACGTCCCGATAATGTCGCAAGTTTTTTCTTCAATGCAGTGCAATTACTCCGAGCAGGCCTTAGATTCGAACATGGGGCGCCAAACTTGTTTCTTGCCTTGGGCGCCATCTCACCTCGGTACGCCCCTGTGTCACACCGTGGACTCTTCGCAAAAATCCCATCTCTGCCGCTTGCACCTGAAATAATATTTTTCCGCCATTATCCATGTTTCATGACCGTAGGTAAGGATCTGAACAAAGTCCGATTTGAAAACTGACAGCTTTGCGGTGTTTGAAAGCTCACGTTTTGTGACCACACAGCGACAAAGTTCACGCAGAACTGCGTTAACCTTACCAGTCCGTTTATCAACCTCCTCGCTCCACCAACCGTCACTCGCAAATACCACCCCGTGGTACTTGAATTTCTCCATCTGCTACAGTGTATTTCCACTCACTTGCAGCATACACTGCCTTGGATTTGTAGAGACATAATACCTCGGTATTTTTAGTGCTGATTTTCAATCCGGCTCTGTCGCACGCAGCAGAAAACAGATCGAGTTCATGCTAAAGACCTTGTTGAGATGTTGCTAGCAGTACCAAATCCTATGAAAAAGTGAACGGTTGATCTTGCAGCTCTCAACTGTGACACCCTCGCCGATTCGGCTGTGACTGTCTATGTAGCAGTGGTTCTTAACCGGGGGTCAATACATTTCCAGAGGCGCGAGCCCTTTCGCGCCCTACAACATGGAATGTTTGATTATTTAATTTGACAATAAATGTATTTGTTTTTACAGCTTTTTTTAAGCCACTGGGGCTTGAAACAAAAGAATATTACTTAAGGGAGGCATGGCAGAAAAAAGGTTAAGAACTACTGGTCTACAGACTGAAAAGGAGTGGTGACAGCACACACCCTTGTCGGAGTCCAACACCTGCGGTGAACGGTTGTGATTTAACTCTCCCTACACCGACACAAACTTTTGAACAGGGATACAATGACTTGACGGCCAGTAACAGGCGGTCGTCAACATTATACTCCCGCAATGCTCCCCATAGTTTTTCACGAGTAACCCGGTCGTATGCTTTCTCGAGGTCGACAAAGCATGTGTCGACGTCTTTTGCATACCCCCAAGATTTCTCAAAAATTGCTGGAGAGTGAAAATTTGGTCTGTAGTGCTATGGCCGGGACGCAAACCGCACTGGGTATAATTCAGCTTTGGTTCAACTATTTCGAGGCATCTTTTTAAGGCATTTGGCAATGCAAATGATAATTATTTAAAAATTCCCAAAGAGCATCGAGGGCTGTTTAAGTCCACAGCCATGAAACATTTTGACAGAACCCATGCAAGCGTGAGCTAAAGTTACCATGCCTTCATTTATGGAACCAACTTGACGAAGTGCAGTTCCAGTTATTTATTTTTATGTTCATATTAAGGGTTTTCCCAGCATTAGCACGATCTCGTGTTAAGTGTGTTGACATCCTCCACAGAGAGAGTGGCCCCTTGGTTTCCGCCAGCATATCGCTTACAACTTCATTTGCTCATGACCCTGCACGATTATATTGCGAGAAGTGCGTTGCATAAAATTCGTGAGGACTTGGTTCCTATTTACTGTTGTTTTCACGCAGTTTATACTCTGGTATAAAGGCGAGTTAGTTGTTACATCGCAATTCATCACAATTAAACTTTTTAATGTCTTTTTAACAGCGAAAACTACATTTTTTATAGCTTTAACAGAATCGTAATATTTTTCTCTAGGGTTTTACGGGTGCTTTGCAATTGATGACACAAACGAACATAGAAAGATTCGCAAGTTCGTCATCGCGCACATACACAAGAAAAATTCGTGATGTTGCACCAGCAGAGAAAAAAATTGCGTAAATAAAACATCTTCGGTATACGATGTTTGCCGCGTTCAAGGGGTTCCAAATGTGCCTTAGCATGATTGAAAGGTCTGGATTAGCATAATATTTTCTGTGTCAGGTGCACGTTACTTCATGCAGCTTAGAGCTTCAAACGCATTGCATCATGAAAATTACTGTACAAACTCAAGCACATAACAACATACACCAATATAAACAAAATGCAACAACGGCAAACAAAATTGCCAAACCGCATCGTGATCTCTTTTGCGCAAAGAGAAGTGAGATTGTCATTCCGGTAAGATGTCAGACGAACAGGTGCTAGTTTACAAACGTTTGAAATTTGATCTAACATCGAACATATTGCACAGCGCCAGTTATTGCGCTGTCACAACACATAAAGCTAGTTATTTTTAATTCACAAGTGCTCAAAATTGTGAAAAAGCGTTGGATAACAAAAGACAAGAATATAGCAAATTTTCATCGCAAAATCATTTCCGACTGATAAATTGTAAATTTGCATGAAGAACAGATTTACAGCAAAGTTTTCATCAACAATAGGATACTACGACCAAACTATTCTGGTGTTGTAGTCAGGGGCGTAACGACGTCAGATGGTGCCCGGGGCAAGAAGCAACTTTGGCGCCCCCATGTTCGAAACCGAGGTCTTTCGGAAACAAATGTACTATATTGAAGAAAGTACTTGTGATGTTGCTGGGACTTTTCGGCGCCCCCCGCAGTGATTTGGTGCCCCATAGTGACTCGACACCCGGAGAGTTGCGCCCCCTTGCCCCCCTCGTTATGCCCATGGTTATAGTTCTACCAGTTTATCATGTTGCTGAAAATTCGTCGGTTTTGATATTAAATCGTTGATCATTAGCAAACAAGGCTTTCTCTGAAAATGTGTGGATTAAGAACTTTCAACACGGTCTGTGTTTTATTCACAACCTACAAGAGAACATACAAATGTTTGCTTTGAAAGCTTGAAGACAAAAAATTTTCAGCATACTTTTATTGCGTTCATCACCACACCAGAATATACATACACATTCTATGAAAACTTGAAGACAACAAACTTCCAACATTGTTTATATTTTGTTATCCACGGACATATGAACATATACTTACATGCATTAAATGTTTAACCGCACTGCAGAATATACATATTTTTTTGAAAGTTTCCAGACAATAAACTTTCAACACGTCTTATTTTGTTCATCACAACATCAAATCAAACATTTACATCCAAACCCAAAGGTTGACACGAAGGTCTCCGCACATGATGTTTCGTGCTGGAGTCCATCAAATACGACTCTATCTAACTGCATTTAATCTCCGGATCTTAATAGCTTTTAATCGTCAGTAAGGTGCTTTAATTGTGCGTCGAGATCGCTTCAGTAGACCCATTGTTAACCCTTTCATGCTTTGGTTTCAGCTGTGCCTGGAGTGGAGCTGAAGTTAGAGCTTGGTGGATCGCTCGATTCAACAGATGCAAAGATATTTGAAAATTCTCTCATGCGTGGCCACCAAATACGTTTAACATCACTTTGACGAATGCAAACGAGCGCGAAAATGCAGATTCCCTGAAAAATAATGCAAGCATCCCTTGATATCCCTTGTGGTCACACGTAGATACTGCAATGACAGCTATGCATGCAAATGACAGCCTAGGTTTTCACCGGCCATTGTTTGATCATAGACCAAATTGTTTCTAAACGACCCAAAAATTAAGTCAATTCGGTCACAACGACAGAATTTGGTCAAAATGACCAAAAATATAGACTAGCAAATGCTGGAACGGCGAGTTTTAATACTATTAAGGGACAAATGACCGACTTGACTCAGGGAAAAAAAGAGACTCATGCCTGTTTGTTCAGTTAGATACAATGAAGCAATATTACCTGCAAAAAGCACATTTTTAAATGAAAGTTAAAATTAAAAACAAATTAGCAAAGAAACGTACCTGAAGACTTGAGATTATAGAAAACATCCAGCTCATAACAAGTAGGAACTGGGGATTAGATGACAACATCATAAAATAGCCCAAGATCCAAACAAGGCCCAAGGACACCGCTAAGGTGATGGCGATTGACAACTGCTGAGGGATCGTTTGATTTTTTGAAGTGGACGAAATCTAAAAATTAAAGGAAGAGTCCAAGACGCAGGCTGGAGTAATTAAGATCTCAAAAAAGAAAAGCCACATCACATACTGGTCATAGTTTTAGGTTATTTCGACAATTTTTTCTCCAGCGGTGCTTTTATAATAGTGTAAGTTCGTATGGTTCTGTTTTTTCGCTAACCAAAATGGCATGTCTGCTACTGCAATGTTAGAAAAACTTGTAGTTCAATGCCAACCATCCGGTCGGTCATCGATACGCAATATTAAACGCAAGTCAATGATAGATACAATACAGCCGTCAGCCGTCCCACACGGGTGGTCTTTATCAAGACAGTGTCTGGATTTCGATAACTTTATCAAAGAAAGAATGCGGTTTTTTTTTCATATCAAATTCGTAGGTGGAATTGAGGTGCTACAAGTTAACTACTAAATTAACAACAATGCTTGTTGCTATTTTCGTAATACGGGAACATAGTATTACCATACTTCATGCTTCATTTAACGTTGGCGATGACATGTAGAGTCAAGTGAATCTACAAACAGGTAGAAAAGCACCTTTGCTTAGTGCTCAACTAAAATTTAAAAACTTCGTTTTGTGCTTATTGCATGCCTATGAGTGCCCACCAACTGTCGAACAGGTGCACACAAAATAACGACGGTGAAAACTAATAATGGCAAACATTGTCCTGTTACATTCCTAAGAAGGTGCAGTATATTTTCGGCAGCACGAGGTGACCGTAGTGGCGTAACGTGGACGATTTGACTATGCATGCAATTTTGATTTGTGTTTCAAAGGCGTCATCGTGCACACTTAAACGACCGCACGATCTTTTTGCAAAAGCTTCCAAGCAATTGTGATTCAAATACGATGCCTTATCTCTCAGTTTCAGCTCTTGCGGACTTGCCGCTTGGAATTTCCGATCGCAGCACATGTTTCACTAAGTTCGTTTCGCATGGCAATGCAATGAAATTCACTTGGACATAAAAAAGATGCATTTCATGCCATTCACTGTGACAACCACAAATTCAAGCAGAAGTTTAATGACCATATTTTCAACTTATGTTCTGGAGGTTCAGTGAATCACTGCAAGGTCCTAATTAGGTCTATATCATGTGTAATACTAGGTGTACCACGGAACTGACACCACCACGCTGAAACAGCCAAAAAATAGATAACTATTTTGTAGCAGAACAGCAAGGTACCAGGAAATAACCACCACAGCACTTATTTAGCAAGCTAAACTCCATAAACGTAAGTGGAAAAGAACATTTTTCTGCATAAAAGACAAATTTTCACACAGCAACATCAACCATGAAGAAAGCAAAACGTAAGTATGCAAAACACAGAAACATTTCCATCAATTTGGATTTATGCTCAGATGAAAGGCTAACAATACAAAAACAGCACTTAGCAACTCATACGTTTGCGCACCTTGAATATTTCAACTCTCAACATCAAACAGTGTAGGCCAAAGGTTAAAGGACTTATTAACTATTGCAATGCATGACATTTGTCTCAGCCAATACTAGAACCACCGTAGCACTCAGTTCACGAGTTAAACTTATGAAGCAGAAGATGAAAAAATATATTTTTTTCATAAATATAGCACACACCTGTGATAATACCAACAGTCAATCCTGAAAACGTGAACATAGCAATCGAAATCTTTGACAAACAAATTTTTAAATATTATGCCCAAAACAGGCACTTAGGACATAGCGCATTGGCTAATCAAAATAGTTTTTTTTTTCAAAGCTGTAGTTCAAAGCCCGGTATTGCAGGGCAGCTTTGTTGGTTGTCCACCAGCACATTTATGCTGATTTGATCAAATGTGTTGTGAGCTATAAAAGCTGTCAAGTGGAAAGCAGTCTTATCATGGCATCCCGTACCTGTACTGTGCATTATGCAAGTTATTCACATCACCATATCCGCATTGTGTTGATCTCTAGGCTGAACTACCTTTGTTAGAAAAAAATACACACCGCCAGCAATACAACATATTCGTTGAACTGCTTCCATATAACCACTTGAACTTTTCATAGAGGTTTGAGTTGAATTTTCTTAAAAAAAACGTTGTTTGGCGTTGGCCTACAAGCTTCAGCTCTGGTGTTGGCCTACGTGCGGCGAGCAGGCCTACATTTTACTTCTGTTTATAAAAAAATGAGCTAAAACTTGTTGCTGGAAGCCTAATTACTATGCCATCCCCGAAAGCCACTATCCCCATAAAAGCTTCTTGTACAATATAATTGCAAGTTGAAATGCAAACTTTACAAATTACAGCTATTCTAAAGTCTGCAAATACATCACAGAGCTGCAGCAAGTCATGTGATTTGACTCAGGTATTCAGGTCGATTGCGTCAAACGAAGCGCAAGCAAAACTGAAAATTGCATGCCTTGATTCCAATAGCAATTTTGCAGTGTTTACGAAAAGTAAATTTGCCTTATCGAAACAGAATTTATTTGGCTATTAAGCAGAAACTTTGAACAGAAAAAAACATTTGCACTACAACACGCTAGCAAAATATGGTTGGCCAGCTTTGTACGTTTCGCATATTTATACCAAAAACTTAATTTTTTTGAAAAAATTTAAGTGGAACCACGTATTCAATCGCAGATTTTGAATGCGTGTTTCCAGTTCCGCATGCGTGTTTCCCCAATTTTTTTTTACTGAAGTCAATAGAAAAAACAAACACAATTGAACGTTTTTTTTTGTGAGAACTACCTTAAAATTGTAAGAAAGCTTTAACATGGCTGATTTACGAGAAGTTCTTGTTTTTATTTTTCCTCCTGTTTATGACTTGAAATACACTGTAAGCTTTTGTTCACTGAAAATAACGCATGCACTGCATGCCTTGCATTCATGGACGCTACGCCCTTGGGTGCCCGTACATATGCGCTCCTTCTCTGTATTGTGCAATGGTATATGCTTCCGTATTTTGTGTTAATTCCATACCATATGGCCCTAAGATATGGAGCATGAATCAGCGATTCTCATTGAAAAATTTTCCAATGAACATAGGCTTCTGCTTCATATTTTGCAATTCTGCAAACTAGAAACATTTACATTATTCTGTTTTTCTTCGTTTAACCCTTAGTGTAGAAAATTCCTTAAAGTGAATGTCTGCATGTTTGCGTGTGTGTATGCTTTCTCCAACTGAAGTGAACAAGAGTTGTGTATTTTCACTTTAAATAGTACATCAAACAAAGTGGACTGTCTATTGTACATACAAAGACAATATTTCTAAAAATTTTCTTATGATAATGATTTATGAATGAAACACGCTGCAAGCTTGAAAATTTCTCTTAAACTTAAAAACAATGTATGTTTCAGCTGAAATTGCCTTTATTAAAAAGTAAAAACGAGTATTTTCTAAAACATGAAAAATTACCTGTTCTTTTTTGCAGGTTAACTTTGTGATCACAATACCAAACATCACCATATTAAACAGCAGCAAAAGTCCAAAAGGCAACAAAAAGGAGAAGTACAAGGAATAACCCCTGATCCAGCACAAATTGTCAGCAAGCAAAGTTGCAGAAAAATCTGATTCTGAACATATAAGAACAAATATTTTAGAAATATTTATTCATGAAAATCAAATAACTTTTGTTAAAGCGTGAAATAAAAAAGTTCAATTTATCGCGAGAGCCTCGCTGATGTGCCAGATTAAATCAATCAAAGCTTTCGAGCAACATTGCGTTAACTACATTGAAAATCACGTCGTGTATATATCTTGTTGAAACGACAGTCATTAATACTAATTTCAAATGAAACAATGGGCAATACCAAACAACCTATCACCAGTTAGAGCCATTTTGGGAAATCACTTGTTTATTTCTCTACATTCTGGACAGAATGTTTTAGGTTAATTCAATCATTTCTTGTGAATTACTTGTGCTTGTAGCATCATTTCGCAAAAATAATAAACTCAGTTTTACAGTGAAATTATATAACAAGCTTGCTCTTTTTCACTTTGTTTATTTGCAATACAAACGTTTACCTGTACTTCCTTTACAAAAAAGGAATTTTGAAATGACAGCATAGCATGCTACTAACTTTTTTCACCAGGTTATTTCTTACCTAAAACGATGAACACGTTTTAGTGCAGCCATGTCCAACCCACGGCCCAGGCGAAGGTTTTGTGCGGCCCAGTTTAGGTTGTCGCTGTAGCAATAGTACACTACATACTGACAATCTGTCGTTATTTCGATAAGCTTGAATTTGACATTTTAATGCAGGGGTTGGGTTCTCAGCGCCACTTTATCACGTCTGTTACCATTGCAGTTAGGATTCCAAAGCTTTCGGTACATTAGCTTAAGCTAAATTTAGTTTGCTTAGATCAAAGTAAGTCATTCAATGTGCGGCCCTCATTAATATGTCATTCAGTGTGCGGCCCAAGTTAAGATAGTGGCATAATATTTGGCTCAGTAAGCCATTTCGGTTGAACATAGCTGTTTGGCGCAACTGAAATTAGTTCAAGTCATTTTGATTTTGGAAGATTTTGAAAGTCGTTTCTGTTGAAAACTCACCTTGGTCATTAATACTTGGGCGAGTGGATGGCTGTGCAAATATCCTGACGAAAACCAAGTTGGCGGTCACAATCAGACAAGGGGTTCCGTAGGAGAAACATGCTGCCTTTAACATGTATTTTTTCCCCGACGCGCTCATTACCTGCAGAATATCGAGTAGCAAACATTTTGCAACATCTTTTACTTTTTGTGCTTAGCTGAAACTTCAAACAGAGTTGAAGGTTTACCAAGCCTTGCAGGTCATATAATTGACAGAGCCATGTTTTAACTTTCCACGGACTTTATCATGTTCATCAAGCAATCAGGTAGTTTCAAACAAAATCCACATTCGGTAGAAGCTATGCTGAGTGAATCAAAGTGCAATGAATATAAACTTGCTGAAATCTAACCATCTGTATCACAATGATTTGATGATGAATTCACAAACGAATTTCTACTGGAAATATTATTGAGTGAACATAGAGTTCAATTTTAGTTCTACTTTTATCATCATACAGTGCAGGAGGATTTTACGTCCTTGTATCCTAGATCGCATCTGCCTTCTGTGAATAAAGTTAACAAAAACCTCAACATACTCATTTTTAATGCAACACGAAAAACATCTATCCATTGTTACCAGCTTTCCTGTTACAATACTACTGTTTGGGATAGAATAAGTATTGCTTCTGCATATGGCAACTATTGCGAATGACAGGCCTGACGATGCAACCTCTGACAACAAATTAGTGTATCTTACCACAACAAGCGACTTGAGCAAGAGATAGGCATATGTTGCCATCCAACACCAGGTGGTGAGAAGGAAATAATGCAGCAGAGTTGCAGACACAACGCAACCTACAGTTTCATTTCTTTTGTCAATTCCGGTCAAGAATATCAAGTAAACAACTATGGTGTTGGCGTAAATGTTTCCCATCACCTTCGAAGGACGACGTTGTCGTAACTCCCTGTGAAGAGTTGCAAAAGTTTGGTGAAAGTATGTATGTATAGCACTTTTCGATGAGGAAACACAAACGCGTCTACTCTTCTTTGTTTGGTTGCCTCCTCCTAGGACATTTACTTTTATGCTTTGAACAACTGAAGGAAGAGATTTGGATCATTTCGTTATTTTGTTGTACACGAGATCGTGTTTACAGTTCTGGAAGAAGTAAATTGTTTTGTGTTTCTTCCTTTTACGATAAACGAGGATGTCGACTCATTCCACAGCTTAGCAAACAAAAGGTTTCCCTTATATTTAAATCACGAACAGCAACAGACAGAAACCAAGTGAAGCGCTTGCTCCCAAATTTTTTAAGAAACTGGCAATCAACAGTAAACGCTTAAAATCAGGAGCAAATTTAAAGAGTTATCGGAAGGTTGCTGAACAAACAATGATGTCATAAACGTGTAAAAAACTCACGTATAAAACGTAACTCTATAAAGATTGTTGTCCTGACCTCTAATAAAAGAAGACATCTTGAAAACTCTTCTGATAAAACCGTGTTGTGAAGTTTTGGCAAATGTACCTCACAATTTCCTAGGATTGTTTTTTTCCAAGTTTTGTCTTGAACGTAACAGGCTGAGGCCTATTTTGAGGGTAACAACTTAAAACTATGCAACGTTCAGGATTAAGCCGGCTACACGAAAATCATAATGTGATACACCTCCAACTCAACCTACGCTTAACCGATAGTTTGTTGTTTCTGCAAAAGTTGTATTGAAAATCAAAACGCTGCAAACCAACATGGCTCTCAACTCACATCCTGTGACTTCTTCATAGGCAGCTGATTGTCATGTGCAACACACCAGCAATTGCAAGTACAATTTTTGAGCACTTGCTTTATGGAACATCGCTGAATAGGCAAGAATGTGTTTTTAAGACAGTGGGTTTGAAATTCAGAAATAATTGTACAGTGTCCACTGTTCAAGCGAAGATAAAGATGTAAGCCATTGGTTTAGACCAGGCATGTGCAACCTTTTTCACCGACGGGCCACATTTGAATTTTAGAAAGTCATCGCGGTTTGCATCAATTTTTAATGGATGAAACTTTATTCATTGCCCTAAAAAATTAGTTTGAAGTGGTCACTCGACAGAGTGTATGTTGTAATTTCGTCAGTTTCAAATAAACTACATGCCGGTGACAGGCTTACTGAAAAACTGTGAATTAGATGAGACATAAGATAGGGTTACCATATCTACAGAAGCAAAATTTCTGACAGTCTCAATGGCTACTTTTCGCGAGAACAAACAAGCGCTATACTTCATTTTTAGTATGTTCTAACAACTACCAATCCACCGCAAAACAGCATTGCTATCGCCATACAGGCAAAATTATTGTAGATGCTGGAAGCAGCCAAAGAAGCGAAAGTTCAAACTCTTACCTTCACAGCAGACATGGGGTAATCGTAATCGATTAGTTTTTTGAGTAATCGTAATCGATTGAGCTGACTAAAAACGACATGTAACTGCAATCGATTGCAATGTCAATTTAATCGTAATCGACGATTACTTTCGCGATTAAACTTGGAAATCTTCAGCCTACATCGCTGTGCGATGAAAAGCGGTTTCAGTGGCTGGGTTTCCACCTTTATCATAGTTTGTTATGGTTATATTTCAGGGACGCCATTAGCTTGTCTGTGTGCGTTAAATCCAGACAGTCCAGCGGCAAGCACAGCGTTTGTAGCGAATTCTCGCTTTGTTCCTGCTAGCCTTCCTGTTGGCCGCCTGAAGTAACGTAGTGAGTCTAATGAGACGTAGCAACAAACAGCTTCTCTTAAAAACGAGTTGACACTTCGGCAAGAGAAGAGATAATGTTTCCATTGTGAGTGGAGGTGTTGGTTTCGTTTATATATATTCAAAGCGAATCTGTGAATGTAAGTGCTGGAATTGACTGCATATATAATTAGTACAGTAATTTGCATAAATTGATTTTTTAGCAAAGGAATAAGATCATTTAACCCAAGTCAAAAGCACCTTTCCGCAACGCTGATAACTAGCATGTCAAGAGATCATCCACGGATAATGGTAAAAAAACTCAGCGAATCCAGTCGGCTTTTGTCAACCGTTGATGTTTTGTCCAATAGACAGACGCGCAGCTGCAGTATACTGGTAACACTGTTCATTTCATTGGAAATCAAAAGCTACACAATGCTATGCTGCACTTGCAGACAATACAAAAGACATCACACAGCTAAAAACATCGTAACCCGCAGTTTGAACAAATAGTCAGCAATTTTGAAATTACTAACATAGGATATTTCAGTGTTGCTGGACAAAAATTTAAGCCTGGTGGATTTCGTTTGACTGTTTAAAAGTTTGAAGCGTTAATGTTTATCAACTGTAACAAACATTTTAAAATTGATTGCTTTTGTTTAATCAATATTGGAAGTGTTTGATGCAGTGGCGTAACTGACTGGGGTGAGGGGCAAGTATCACTAATTTAGGCTGCAAAATATTAACAAAAAAACACTGCACTAAATGTGTGGGATAAAGTCGTCTCGTATAAACATTTTTAAGAAACATTTGGATTTTTATACGAACCTTGGTATCAATAGAAGGGCAATTGTAATACACAAGGCTAGGATGGAAATCGAGCTTCCAACAATCGTGACAACTTGCAATGATATCTGAGGAGCAATGTTGTAAACGTCCTGGAACAACATAAGATTATAGAAATGTGACTGAATAGGATATACGTTGCATGAGTATGCGTAGCAGTGTGTGCAACTAAAGGTGTATACATCACAGAGTGCAGCTGAAGGTTGTTGGGCATTCACCATTGTACGCAAAATGTTAAATGTTAACAAAGCTCATATTTTCATACAGCAAAAAACTGTTGAAAAAACTTTACTCTTCTTCCTTAAAAATTTTTCACTTAGTCTTTTTATACAGAAGCACTGTGCATTCTCTCGTCAATATACTTCCTAGTTAAATATTTCAATACAACAGAAGTGGGAGTTACAACAGATTATCCGCATTAAATCTGAAGATCAGAGCAGAGGTTTGCTTTCATATGGGAAATTCCAAAATATCCTATACTGATCACTGGTTGCCTTGGTTGTGTGAAGAGGCGAGTTTCTGTTTATTTCCAAGGATCAGACAGTGATGACGGTGGGTAATGTCAAGACCTTTTTGTTTATGTCTTGACATTGTTGAATGGTAATAAACTATACTAGAATTGTTAACCCTACTGTAAGCGGATGACTAGAGACAACTTAGATACGAAGAGTATCTTAGCAAGGATTCATCAACTACCAGTTCCTTGAACTACAAAAGATTAAACAACTTTGCCAAGATTTATAAAAGCTGTGCCGCAATAACAGATCAACCTTCTTTAAAAAAATTCTGTTGAAAAAGAAACCCACCTCAAATAGCTGAAATTGTAAGACAAGCAAATTCAAAATACGCTGAAAAAACACTCACAAACAAAAGAGCGAAGTTTGTTAAATGTGTGCACAAGCATTGGGGCGGAACGGAAGAACGGACAAGGGAACATCCCTCTGTAGACCATGAACCCGTGCTGAAGTTCCAGAAGACGCATGTCTGATTCACGTAGACAGCCTGCAATCACCACAGAAACAGTTAAATCAAAATTTTTATGCGAAGTTGGCAAGGCTGTTAAAAAATGTGGTTAACGAGCGCTTCTGCAAACACATGGGTGTTCTTCTGACTTTGTAAGGTTAGTTGTCGTATGTTACTTTTTTGTGGAAAAAACAACGTGAGGTGTTGTAGGGTGATGACCAATAATTGTGTGATTTGGGAAGTAACCAAAACATGTACTTTGTTAAAATATGCAGCATTAATTTTGTTACCACCGGCAATAAACCATGATGTGTGCTGTAACTTTTCTTTACATTCAACCGGAAAAATGGCAGAGTTTAATTGCATTGGCATGACATCTCTGCTCAGATGGAAAAATCCCTGTCGTAGTCTATTTCGTTATTGTTAAGTAGGACAAAGGTCAAAGTAACTGAAGCTCTTCAAATAAACATTTGAAGGTATATTCTGTAATTGTGGTTTTGATTTTCAGAAATGAAAAAAGTTTAGATAAACTGGAGGATTCCACTGAAATTGACCAGAAAAATGTATAAATGATTTCAATTTAATCCATTGTACTTCTTGTAAAAATCTCCGCTTCTTAAGAAGTTTTTAGGAATGGAATACAATTACATCTTTTGCCAGACGGTACTTTGTTGCATGAATCGTGCACAGCTGAGCTTAATTGCGTGCTTCATTTAGCAGCTAAGACCGAACGGCTACTTGTATATTGACAAGGGTCTGTTTTGAGATTTTATGACACTGAGCATTCTAATCAACTTTTCTTGTTTGTGATCCAACAAAGCTGCTCTCATGGTTTCTGTTTACTTCAAAATCGTACCTGAAAAACCACAGCGAGTAACAGACGCAATAGAAAAATTTCAAGTTGATCTACAATTAAGACTTGGACTACAGGTTCATGTAGTTGATTTTCTGTAGACCAAATAAAACGTTTATCGAATTCAAAGACCCTACAATAAATACATTTTTACAAAATCTCAAGAATTTTGCATCAGATTATGCATTCAGCACCATTCGTTTTTTCACTAAAATCACTGCTATGGTCAAACATTTTGATGCGAAAATTGAAAGTTTCGAAATCTTGAGGAAAGTTTGCAACATAAAATGTCAAACTGCGACGTGTCCACCTGGCTTGATCACCGGCGTGAATTGCGCAGGATATATTAAGGCAGGGATGTCAAACTCGTTTCAGTTCAGGGGCCACTTCGGGCAATTTTAATCTCAAGCGGGCCGGACCAATGTAATCATTGTACAACACCCTGGTTATAAGTAATGACAACTTCCAACTGTTTTCTTAACTTCAATACAAAAGTTCAAGCTGATCTGAAAATGATTATTAGCAAATTTAAGTAGCAACCTTTACGAAACACTGAAACAACATGACGTTTCTTGAGAAAAATCTGTTCAATTTTTACGATATAATAACAAGGTTTATCATTAATGACTTTGAAACCAACCGAAACGAAAACACAATGTCTAAAAAATCAACCGAAACGAAAATTACAAAAAAAACGAAAACGGTTCGGTCAAATTTGGGTTTCGACACCTCTACTCGTCTGCAGCCAAGTGCAGTAATCCAGACAACCCGAACTGGCACCACAGTGTGCAAACTAGTGGAAACTTGAGTTTTTCTTCTACCTTGAAAATGTATAAAGTTTTTACGCATAACATACAGGTTGTAACATTGTATGAACAACATGGTTCCATCAAACGAAACGCGTTTGTACAGAACCTGCTGATTAACTGTTCAAGCGCTCCGTGTCTTGCAATATTTCCCCAGTAACCACTCATTGCTGCACAACTATATTTCAGGGCGCAAAGAAGCAGTTCACATTAGATGTGGTTAGCGATTCATGCCTACATCTGAAACTTGGAACCTTTTAGCTTTCACTAGTGTATCAATACCAGGTGTCAAATCCTGTGCAGCAGCCACTTTCAGGATGTCATTTAAGTGAGCATGTGTGAGTCTTGAGCGCAGCTTTGTTTTATTGACGTTCATCACAGAGAACACTTGTTCACAAAGATATGTCGTCCCTAACATGCACAAAACTTTTGCAGCAAGGGCTGTCACTTTGGGGTAGCCTGGAATAAGATACTGATAGAATGTGTCCAAACTCGCCAAAGCACACTTAGTCTTCAAATCTGAATCACACTGCAAGTCAATTATTTCAAGTTGCAAGTCAGCGGGCAGATCAGAGGGGTTTACTGTGAATGGCGAGCAAAAGACTTGGAAGTCCGTCTCAAGTTGGCCAAAAATCTGAAACCGTTGCTTGAACTCGCG
>JGI24022J15233_10003703_pt1 | contig 15354 bp, 14 predicted proteins | sample Ectturendosymbi2_FD_15233 | JGI IMG/M metagenome (IMG submission 15233)
CCTAAACCCAAAACCTAAACCCAAAACCTAAACCCAAATCCTAAACCCAAAACCTAAACCCAAAACCTAAACCCAAAACCTAAACCCAAAACCTAAAACCAAACCTGAAACCTAATCTGTAAACCTAAACTCTAAAGGTAAACCCTAAACCGAAACTGATACACACACCCTAAACCGAAACTTTAAACTTTTTGAAAAAGTAGGCTACATTAAAAGTAATCTCACCAAAGGTGTAACCTCTACAAGCTAAGCCAAAGGAAACGGTGAGAGCAGAACCAACGAACAATCGCACAGCAGGCATAGACACTAACCACTTAACTATGTTCACGTTGCTACAAGAACTCAACGTTATATGTGAAGAAAGGTGGATACAGATCGAATTGCAAAATAGTTCTAACAGCGGTTTTGCATTTGATGGCAAAATATACACTACCATTTAGCAAACCTGTGAAATCAAATCACAACGAAAATTTTTGGTATTTTCAGAATAATCAAATTAAAATAACAATAATTTTCTCAGCCCGATCCAATCCTGATCCGCCAATTTTCAAAAAATTGCAGTCCGATCCAGTCCTGATCCGGCCAAAATTGGCTTCAGTCCTGATCCAGTCCTGATCCGTGCTCATCTCTGCAAGCCAGAGCGGATCAGTTTTGCCAGATGGTTGTCACCTCAATCTGCTAAATGGTGTCACAAAAACTGCTAGATCTTGCTAGAAGTCCTCACAAAATTTCAGGTAAGATCTGTTAAAATTCTGCTACAAATCTGATATTTTTGAGATGTTTGAAATGAACTTGTAAAGTTATCAATTTTTGTCTTGCACTCCACTATCAATGAACCACACATTACTACTTCCTGGTGTAACTGAACCACTTGGAAAAATCAGATGTGATGTCGTATAGAAACATATTCTGCTATTGCAGTCTTTCAGCCCAATTTGTTCATCACGTAATGAAGCAAATCATTTAAGCTTCACCAAGCCATCTACAGTTATTTGTTATTATGATGCATTTATTTGCGTGAAGCTGCTTCGTTGCGTCATAAAAAGCATCTAGTTGTGAACTTGTCCTGGTGTTTCCCAATATAAAGCTTCAGAAAAAAGGTAAATAAATTTTTGAAGAAGGTGTAAAAGTTTCATCTCCAAGAATTGTTGGACAGTGATGTGTCCGAGTTAGTTTTGTCGAGTCAAAGTCACTAAACCTTCGAGTCAGAGTCATCCAAATTTTTTCGAGTCGAGTCAGAGTCGAGCCATGACTTGCTCGAGTCGAGTCAGAGCCGAGTCACAAGAACGGTCGAGTCTCTTCGAGTCGTCGGTTTGCAAGCTCGAGTCAATGTCGAGTAAAATGAAATTTAAAGTTTTTCCTAAGTCTTTGCTTTGCTATGAAATGGCTCGCAACATCAGTGATAGCGTGACTCGAGTCACGATTTTTGGTGACTCTGACACGACTCGAGTCACGTTGAGAAAAATAATGACTCGACTCGACTCGAGTCACAGTCAATGACTCGAGACTCGAGTCAGAGTCACTTTTACAAAATCTCTGAGTTCCTGGTGGACAAACCCAGTTCGTTTGCACACAAAGAAATGAGCATTTGTTGCATCAGTGATGATCAAGATTGGCGGAAATATTCTGTTTTGCCTGTCTGGTTGTGCTGTGCTGCATTTTATGCATCAAGTGTCTCCAACTTGCGTAGAGGGAGATCTGAGACCTTGTTTTCACTGAGGGATCAGTAGGGCACAATATATTGACACCTTATCGTGGTTTAATGTAGTATGTGCATATCGTGATCAAGACAGTGGGCCTCATACTGTGACCTTGAGTCTTTTCCAGATACCAGTAAAGTGATTCAAGTTTTTCAGATTCAAATCCAAACCAAAAACTATGTTGCAACATATAATGCAAATGCGAAAACCGAATCTTGTTTAAATCCAAATTCCTGCCACTGTTATTAGCGTCAGGCCAGGTGGCGACGTGATTACGCCACATATAACGTAGAATTCGTAGCAGCAATAGAAGAGTGAATCTAGTCAAATGGGTAATCTCAATTGCTCTCATGCTGAGGATTTTCGGTTCGAATCTTTCCTTGGCTGGTACAGGGCGACGCAGCATTGTGCCTGCAAAAAATGGCTCCCAACGTGTCGGTGGCTGCAATTCAGTGTTTACCTGCAGTCCTACAGTAACTTGCCGTCCCAAAACTGAACCGAAAGTTACGGTAATCTGCAGTCCCAAAACCGAAGCGAAAGTTGCGAAGAAGTTCAAAAGAAAAGAATAAATTCCAATCCAAATCTGCTTAAGCAAAATTGATAACATCCAAATCCATCAATATATTGAAATGTCGCAAGATTTACATCCAAGTACTGTAGCCTACATGTTCATGTCTGGTCATTTTCATGTATTAGGCATACGAAAACCACACTTTGAATGCAACGCTAACCGAGAGGTTGCAACAACCTTCCCTCGTTTTTGGAATGAACCGCACCTATTGTACGTTCTTTTTGTGAAGGTTGTACCTGGCACCACTGTCACATCCTGGTCAAAGCACCACTTTGTTGTGATTGGAAAGGCAGAGCAGCAAGTGCGCGAAGCTTCACACTGTGGCACCAAACAACAATAAAGATCCCACGTCGTGCTCATTTTATTTCTGCATGTTCGCTCCACATGAGTGCTGTTCATCACGCATATTCCGTTCGTGATGAATCGCGCATTCAACACAATGCTAACTGAGAGACTGCAACATTTGCAGCAAGGTTGGGATAGACTTGTGTAAATGACTGAAAGGGAAAGAGACAAGTAAAATGCAAACTGAGTAAACTTAGATATAAATAACCTGCAATCAAACTTGTTAAAGCAACATTGGGCACCATTTTCTAACTTATCGGGTGCCATTTCATTGCATGTTGGGCACCATTTTCTAACTTATCAGGCGCCATTTTATGGAATGTTGGGCGCCATTTCATAGCAAAAAAATGTCGTAGAAAAAACGTGAAATTTCGGGTGACTCGACATTGACTCGAGCTTGCAAACCAATGACTCGAAGTGACTCAACACTTCTCCTGACTCGACTCTGACTCGAAAATATTTTAGATGACTGACTCGAAGGGCGTGTGACTCTGACTCGACAAAAATGACTCGGACACATCACTGCCAACATGCTATAAAATGGCACCCGTTAAGATAGAAAATGGGGCCGAACATGCTATAAAATGGGGTAAGTTAGAAAATGGTGCCCAATGTTGTTCTAGCAAGTTTGATCGGAGGTTATTTATATGTAAGTTTTTGTGAAAGCAGTTTGCATTTTACTTATCTCTTTCACTCTGTCATTTCAACTAGTCTACCTGAGGTGGGGTCGGACCCGGAGTCAAAAATTTGGGGAAAACCGGACCCGGATCCGGAATCACTTTTCAATTTCGGCAGTAGCAGGAGTCTGTGTGGTCATATCTTAAGTAAAAACATGAGTAAATTAAGGTTGGATTGATGATTGTAGCCGGAGTCTGAACAGGAATCGGATTCTCAAATTTGAAAAATTGCCGGACCCGGATTCCAAAATTTTGGAACAGGAGCGGAGTTGGAGTCTGAAAAAGTGACTCCTGCCACCTCTGTAGTCTACCTCAACCTTGCTGCAATTGTTGCCACCTCGTGGTTGGCGTTACGTTGAATGTGTGATTCACCACGAATGGGATGTGGTGGACTTAGGATTAGAGGGGACCGAGGCAAGGCCGAAAAGGGGGCCTCTGATGACGTCATCATACTCAGTCAACCGTGATAAAACCTTTTGATTGAGCCTAGGAACGTAGGAAGGGGATATGTGGGCCACCCAAGGATAGGCTCCTGAGAAAACAGCATGACAGTTTTAACACAAATTGCAAGAGAGTATTCATGATACACAACTTTAAAAACAATGAAAGTTGGAAAGACAAAGCTAAAAACACATAAAAGTTATGGCAAATTGACATCGCCACCTGCCTCCCAATTCTCTGCATTCACCACCAATAAACTCCTGTAGAAAGCTTATAACACACTTTCTCCTCTTAAAAATGCTTGGTTTCCTGAATTTTTTCACAGCCATGTTTTTATGGGACTCTATGGAACCACAGGCAACAATCAAGCAGATTGAAGACACTAAATTTGTTTTGAATTTCATCCTTTCTGCATTCTAGAACATGGGATACATACAAAAGCATCTGACCTGAGTCTTGCTTTGAAAAGCTTTGTGGTTGGATGAGTCAAAGCTGCCCTCTTCTTGCATTGGCATTAGTTGTTCGAAAAATGTGCAAAAGCAGCAAATAATTCATCATATACCTTTTTGCAGATATTGTTACAGTGTATTATGAGAAGCTTCATTCCCTGACAGTGAAAAAAGATTATCATTTCGTATAAATTTTTCCTCTTTCTTGATAGGATCTTTTCAGAACTTTTTGGGAACAAATTTTAACCCACAGTTTCTTTAAGGTATTGAAATTAGTTTGAAACTTTTTCTTATTTACACATGAGAGAGGCTTGTGGGGGCCCCTTTGACTGCAGAGTAGGCTACATGCACATTATAGTGGGGGATGGAGGCTCCATTGAAAGTAGAACACCTACACATTGTAGTTGCTGTGGGGGCCCCTTTTAAAAACAGAGCATGCTTAAGCTGCACATTACAGTTGATATTGGGGGCCCCTTTGAAAGCAGAGTACTTACACATTGGAGCTGCTGTGGGAGCCTCTTCAAAAGCAGAGTAAGGCTACTTACGCATTACAGTTGCTGTTGGGGGCCCCTTTGAAAGCAGTGTAGGCTACTTACTTATGATCAGTTTCGGAGTATATTATATGAGTGGATAGTAAGTTTTTTACCAAAACTGAGGAAAATTTATACACGAAACACCTAGAAGGGGAGCCCGAGACAAGTGCCTCGCTCGACTCCCCACACACCACTGCCGATATGTGGCACGAACAAGGAATAATAGCTTGATCTCATCGGGTGATCTCTATTGTTGCTTGCTGTCACAGCTTGAAGCAGTGATAGCGTGACTCGAGTCAATGACTCAACTCAATTCGACTCGAGTCACGATATTTGGTGACTCGGACTCGACTCCAGTCACGTTTTTTGCAGAATGACTCGACTCGACTAGAGTCACAATGAATGACTCGGGACTCGAAATAGCGTCATTTTCACAAAATCTCTTAGCCTCTGATGGGCTAACCCAGTTCGTTTGCATATAAAGAAATGAGCATTTTTTTCTTCAGTGATGTTCAGGATTGGTGCAAATTTCCTGTTTTGACTGTCTAGTTGTGCTATGCTACCTTTTAAGGATCAATTTTTCCCAACTTGTACAGAGTTAGACCCAGATGTGGGCAACCGCTACTTTGAAAACAGCGTCGCAACTGCTATCGCTATTTGCTGAAAATAATAGTGGCGCTACCAAAGGTGAACAAAAAGCGGAGTTTGGACTCCGCGGAGGCGGACTCCGCATGTTTTTTGCGGATGCGGAGTCTAAGAACTTTCTTTGTCGACGGAGGCGGAGCGGAGGAGGAGACATTTTTTCAAGCATCATTCCTATATGCTACTATAGAATTCGCAATTATGCGGAGTCAAGGCGGAGTCGGAGTTGAAAATTTTAATGATTTGCGGAGGAGGAGTAGACGCGGAGTCAAAAAAATGAGACTCCGTCCATCTCTGGGCGCTACCCCTCCCGTTACTGAACAAAAATAATAGCGAGCTACTGCTACCGCTACTTTTGGAGAACTTTTGAAATTTATACTGTTTTTCAGAAGTAGGGTTTATTTTACAGTCTCACCTTGAAATGTTTTGTAAGCTATCAATTTTGTTGGGAGCCCCTTTTTTGAACAACCATGATCTGAAAATAATAGTCATCGAGCAGTTATGATTATAGGAATTGTTCATTTTACAGCAAATGCACATATAAATTAGACTTAGACTGCAGACACACCAGTGGCGTAGCCAGCCCAAAAATTTGTGGGAGGATTTAGGGGGGCCAAAATGTATGATTTTAGGCGAATAACACTATTTTGTTTGGAAAAACGCATCTTAATGCGCAAAATGACTATATTTTCAAAAATTTTGGGAGGGCCATGGCTCCTTTGCCCCATTGGCTACGACTATGAGACACACATAGAGTGCATTTACTTTTGTAAGTGGGTTGCTATAGGTTTATCAATCGCCTTTATTGCTGCTTTCTCGCTGGAGTCGAATATAGAACTCAAGATAATAATTAAGCAATAAAAAGGTCAAAAATTCTTTTCAAACAAGGTTTTACGCGCGTGTAAGTTGAATCAGGCCCACAATCAGGGTGGGCGAAAACCGGGCATTTGCATCAGCCCCGACGTTTTCAGGCATCATTTTAGATTTTATAAAAAAGGTGATGTTGATCTTTGTCTTTAGTGAAAGCCCCTGAACAAAATATTGACTACATGTTTTGCAAACTGAGCTCCTTGTTTCTCCATGTTTCGGCTTAAGGCGGGTTTAGACTATCGCGAAGTCTTGCGAAGTTGCGGAAAAATCTTTGTTTCTTCTACTGTCGGCTAGGAACGCTTGCGAAAGCCACGAACTTCTCTCAACTTCCTCCGGCTTCGTTTCGTGTGCTTCCTTCAGTTTCGCTCCTGGAGCGATAAAACCGTGGACTTCCTTCAACTTCGCTTGTGTTTTTCGCTGCTGATCTCAGCTTTATTCACAACAACAGCTTTGAATAGGATAAAGTTTATATAGCCTGCGTGAAAAATAGCCTATTTAGGTATCGAGAGCAAATTGGCCAACTGCCGTTTTGTTAACATTCTAGCTTTTGAAAGTGCAATTCAAGTGTTGAATGGATTGGCTGGAAACGTGCGTAATCCCGCACCAGCTGTAAAAATAATCCGTGTACGATGTGTCACACACGACTAGTTTCCTTTAACGCAATAAATTGCGATTGATTCGCTTGGTGTGGGTCTCAGTTGTGACTTAACTATTATTGCTGAATGATGAGTGCAAGCTTGAATCATTGCAAGAAGATGGGAGTAGAACCAGGCAGGCGATTCCTCAAACAGCCTGCTGCAAAGCTAGAGCCTGTAATTGTTGTATATGTTTATTGGTAAACATATTTTTATTATCTTCCTCGGCCTTTTTGTCATAAGAAAGTTTAGATCAGTGTTTCTCAAAGGGGCGGAATCACCCCTTTGGAGGCGATTTTGAGGGGCAAGGGGTCGATAAAACCAAAGGGGGAGATAAGTGGAACAACACAAAGGGGGCAAAAACGCTCAACCACTAATCAATCGTTAAGTTAAATTCAATAGCCCACTTTCATGACATGTCAGTTTCTTGCAAATTTTCCTTTACTATGATATTCGTCGGAGCTTGTTGTTAAAGCAGTTTATCCGCTTAATTTTTACTCTGGTCGTCTGTGTGTCCGGCTACAGTGTGGATTAGTTTCACAAGAATCATTAACGTAATATAAACGTCGTAATACAATTGCTTAGTTACGCTATTTAATGGCTTTGTTCAGTTATTTAATACTTTCATTAAATATAATTATTTAAATTCACTACCTTGAGTGTGCTTTATCAGGGTTGGGGGGCGCAAACGACGGGTCGAGAGTGTAAAGGGGGCGATGGAATAAAAAGTTTGGGAAACACTGTTTTAGAGGTACACGCTCATCTATCGAAATGCTGAAGGGGTGCATGGCCAGAGAAAGTTTGGGAGCCCTTACGTTTTTTATTCAACGTTGCTATGAGCCTGTGCACATCACTATTTGTTCAGCGAAAACCTTAATTTGTCACGTTGCAAAGTTTTTGTTGCTGGGCTTGACCGTGCAAGTACCTACGAAAAATATGCAAAAAACGAATTATGCAGTTGTTTTTGGTTTAGTTGATACAATCCGTGCCATGAAGCTCAAACTAAAACTTACTGCGACTACTTTTACAAAGATATCGTCTCCCCAAATTAATTGCAATACGAAAGAAACGTCATGACGCCTATACGAAAAAAAACGCATGATGTAGCAAAAAAGCGACATTTCATTACCAAGGTAAATTGCAAGAACTTTTTTGTTCTGGTTTGAACGAAATGAAATAGACTACGACTGCGCAGATTTAAAACAGCACTCTTTTGTTTAAACGCATTGCAGCGACAGAAGTGACAGCCCTTTGCAAAAAACAAACGACTCTTCAGAACAGAATCGCTTCTGATACAAACTATTTTCACAGAATACAGACAAGAAAATTTGCTAATGCGAGTTATGAGCCGCATTACGCCGTTACTGAGAGACATCTGATTTTTTCTGCATATTTGCAAGATGGTTCTGCAAAACAATCGGTGATTTTGTACTTTTGTATGTCTTGTAAGAGATATTAATTGAAACAGCGTTGAAACGAACGCAAATCTTGCCTCCTAAGTGAAGTGCCTTGTGAAGGATGACTATCAGGCATAAAAATGCTTGAGAAATGCAATGTTTTTGAAATCAATGTGAAATTATTTCAGTTATAGAGTAAATTCACCGTCTAATGACAAAAATACCAACCGATTTAGAGGAAGCGCTAAGTCAGTTCATTCGACAGATGCTTTTTGCCATGCGACAGAATTGGTGGGTACAAAGATATGGAGTTTTTGCATGCATGCCCAATTTTACTTTGCACAAAGGAGAGGATTGTCTTGATTCAGTTATTGAAAGAGCCATCATGAAAATGCAGAAGAAAACTCAACGGGATGCGAGAGGCTTAGCCGCACAGTTTATCGATTTTCTGCACGCCTTAGAATACCAACATATCAACTACACGCTGGAATGATATTTAGTAGGTTGTTTCTACCCTAGGATAAGAAATTTTCGCAAAAAGTTTTGAAAACGCCGTGAGAGATTCTTTCAAAAAAATGTTTGCCCTGATACGAAAACAGCACATTGTTTTTCGAAAACGCGTCAGAAAAATTTTTTGTAAAATTGCATTGGCAAACGCGACATGTTTTCAATAAGTTCTTGAAAACTATGTGAAANCACGAAAAACGAATGAACATTGAATTACACATAAGCAAATGCTAGCTGCAACACTCAGCACTCTTGTGGTTTTATTGCAAATGATCGAATATAGCATCTTTGTGTTTGGCGTAAATTTTCCGGTCCTGACTCACTGATTTTATTCAGCACCACCTGATGCCCGGATACTTGCAAGGAATCTTTGTTTCGGCAGCAATACCTAAAAACGCCCTTCTGAATGAAAGACCATTTGAGACGGCTTTTTTCGTAAGAGGTGCCGTCACACAGGGGCGTAACGAGGTTAGATGGCGCCCAGTAAAAGATGCAAGTTTGGCGCCCCCATGTTCGAATCTGAGGTCTTTCGGAAGCAAATGTACCTCATTGAAGAAAGTACTTGTGACATTGTTGGGACCTTTCGGCGTCCTCATAGTGATTCGGCGCCCGGGGAATTGTGCCCCCTTGCCCCCCTCGTTACGCCCCTGCCGTCACGGCTTTCATCATATGCCTGAACACCAAAAAGGAGCGAGTGATCAAAGCACATTGGTGATTGGACTTGCTTGTTGCTTTATGCTCCAGGATTTAAATGTTGAAAGCTCATATTTATTTTCAAATCTGTCAAAATAATTCTGGTTCGTTTTGCAAATGCTGTTTTGCCCAATCGGACATTGTTGGAAAAAATACTTGCAGAACTTGTAAGCCGGATTTTACGTAAAACTTTGACTTGATTTTACCAACGTCGATTTTCTGTTATGCTACCAGGACATTTGCAAGATTGGAAATAATTTGCATAACTTTGATCTACGAGTAAGTTCACGTTACACGGAACAGTTTCACAATAAAAAGCAGAATTGTTTAATTGCGTTCCCGATAAATTTAACGGTGCGTGTTGAACAACTTGGTACAGTCTACTCAGAACCGCAATACTGCATCACACTAACGTATTCACGATGTTAGCTCTCAATTGATTGGCGTTCACAAACTGAAAATTGGTCATTGCCGCAACCTTTTTTTGCTGTAATTGAATACTTGAAGGTGGTGATGATATTATCACGTGCTATTTTTTTCGAGCGTCAAAGCCGTATCTTGTTCTGTAACTTTAATGAAAACTTGCAATGGGTTATGCACAAAGCCAAATACGCTGAAGTCGAACCAAACTAAAAAAATGTCATATTGACATATCGTAAAAACAAAAAACTGGAGCTACACATGCAGTGAAGTACTGACTGAATCCAGTGCAGCATTTATTCCAAGCATTTAACTCAGTTTTACGCAGCTTTACTGGCAGCAGTAGCCTATATTTCCAAGCCCGAACTGCTTTAAGATTGTTGATGATGTTGATATTTCCGAACTAAAATGCAACCGATTGTTCAGGTCAAAAGCAACCTGTACTAAATCTTTCCTAATGCTGCTAGATTACCGTATGAAAATCATCCAAAGTCAACACAAAACAGTGAGAAGAGCAGTTTCTACCAATGTGTGCGAATGGAAAAGCTCAAGCGAACTTTTTCCTTTGGCCACCACTCACGCCAAAGTAACGAATAGCGGTAAGAGTGAAGTGCGATAGCTCGCTACCGCATGCGTAATTTTTATCAAAAAAGAGCGGCCCTACCGCAATCGCTCCTGGAAAATTAGCCCGCTGCAGTAGCTCGCTATTTTAGTAGCTCACTACTGTCCACCTTTGGGTAGACCTAAGATTTTACTTTTCACTGAGGGGCCAGCAGGGCACAATATATTGATACCTTATCATGGTTTAATGTAGTATTTGCATATCGTGATCATGGCAGTGGGCCTCATGCTGTTACTTTGAATCTTTTCCAGATAGCACTAGCAGTAAAGTGATTTAATTTTTTCAAATTAAAATCCAATCCAAAAATTATGTTGCAACATATAATGCAAACACGAAAACGAAATCTTGTTTTCAAATCCAAATTCCTGCCACTGTTATTAGCATCAGTCCACGTGGCGACATGATTACGCTACATATAACGTTGAATACGTAGCAGCAGTAGAAGAGTGAATCTAGTCAAATGGGTAATCTCAATTGCTCTTATTCTGAGGATCGTCGGTTCGCCTCTTTGTTTGGTTGGCTCAGGGCGACGCAGCATTATGGCTGCAAAAATGGGTCCCAACATGTCGGTGGCTGCAATCCACTGTTGATGGTCGCACCCTTGAGCTTGTGAGATGGGGAAGTAATGTGGTGATGTGATTATGTCACATATAGGCCTAACGATGAATTCGTAGCAGCAGAATGAACCTGGTCGAATAGGTAATCTCTTTTGCTGTGATGCGCGTCGCGCGTGCCGTGTGTCGTCCGTTCGACTCTCTTTTTGGTTGACTCAGGCCGACACATAATTGTGGCTGCAACACCCATATGTAATCCAACTCAAAGAAAAATAAATATATAGTTTGAAAAGTAAATCATGTTAACCGATGCTCTACCATTGGCTCACAACATCATAACAATTGACATTATAGAGACTTCAAAGTGTTCACTGTTAGCAGCTATGCAATGAGAAGCTCTGTTGAAGCTCGCCCCCAATTTCGGAGGCCCCATAATTTTAGGACTAAGGATAGTTTCCAGCGTTTCTGTAAGCAGTTATTTTTGTAGTTTTGTCCTGGTTCAACGCATGTTTTTGTTGCTATACCGCTTACAAAAGATCTCTATAGATAGAAGAATGAGCGCGAGGATTGAAGTGAATGACGATGAGCATTCTCTTTTTTTCGGCGTTGAGAATTGGTTATTGTTACGTATAATGTGTGGAAAAAAACGCCTGAATCCATTTTTCAGATTACACGAGGCCAGTGAGATACTCAATAAATATGTAATGGGAGTGTGGTCAGATAACTTCACCGCTTTTTTTTTCGTTAGTTTCATTGTAGCTATTTTTGTTCCCGATATCGAAGGAAGTCAGAATAAAGTAATATGTTTTTATGAATTGGAACAACTTGTTCAGTGAATGTAATGAGCACGTGTAGTGCTAATTTGTATGACATCAGACATCACAAACCTTCCAGAAGGGCCCACAATTTAAAATTGCCTAGGGCCCCGAAAATGAAAATTCGCCTCTGCACTGCATCCTGCTCACAGCACCACTGTGCAAGCTTCACACTGTGGCAGCAAGCAACAACAGAGATCACTCGCAGTGCTCACTCTATCATTGCTTGTTCGCACAACACTAGTTCTTCACGCACATCCCGTCCGTGGTGAATCGCATATTCAACCTAAAGCCAAACAAGAAGTTGAAAGGCTTGCAGCACAGTTGAGCTAGACTTGTGGAAATGACTGACAGTGAAAGAGACAAGCAAATATAAACTCGAATGGTAATTTTGACGGGATTGATGAGCAACAGTTTTAAGATTAAATCTCTCCTGCACAAACTACCACTGGATCGTGCAGCTGGCAAAGATGGCATCTGTACTGAACACATTTTTTGCTGATTCAAATGCGCGCAATCACCTGAGTAGCCTATACAATGTGTGTTTAGTACATGGAAACATTCCACAGGAATGCATGCAAACTGCCATTATTTGTAAAAACTATTTGTATAAACAAGAATGGGGCAAATTGATGCTGGGAACTATAGACCTGTTTCCCTTGCCACTATCATCTCCAAAGTTGTTTGGACATTACATTTTGTCCTGCATCTCACCACTTTTGGCCACAACTGACAACCAGTTTGGCTTCAAGCAAACACATGGCACTGACATGAGTGACATGTGTATTTTTTTGCACAAACTGTGTCTTATTATGTAAGCAAAGATGCCCCAGTGTTTTTAGTTTTCTTAGATGCATCTAAAGCATTTGACAGAGCTAACCACAACCTGCTGTTTGCTAAACTAATTAAGTACAATGTACCATGTGTGCATAGTAAGACTCTTGTTGAGTTGGTACAGGCAACAGACCATGCAAGGAAAATGAGGCACCAACTATTCATCCCCTTTTATTGTGACCAATGGGGTAAGGCAGGAGGGAGTGCTGAGCCCATACTTATTTGTTGTTTAGTGTTTACCTGGATGAACTCTCGGACCAGCTGGATTCAGCCAGGGGATGGGATGCACTGTGGAAATTATGGTTGTGAATAATCTAATGCTTGCTAATAATACATGTGTGTTCAGCCCCAGTATTAGTGGGCTGCAATGTCTTCTGAATATTTGTGGTGTCTATGCTGCTGAACACGAAATTTTAGTTGCAACAAAACAATTGGTGTTCTTTTTTGCCCAAAAAAGTATAAACAAACTACCCCATCAAATATTTTTCTAAATGGTGTACGTGTACAATATTTTTACCAAGTGAAGTACCGTGATGTGTGGATAAATGCTTCACTTAAGGATGATGATGATATTCAGAGACAAGTGAAATCACTGTACTGTGCAGTAGGCCCGTAACCAGGTGGGGCGAATCCCTCCTAGAAAAATTTTCGCCCCCTTGGAACAATGTTTTGGACATAGTTTAAAACTACTGGACATAGTTAAAAAAGTTTGGGCCCCTCTCGGAAAACTCTTCGCCGCTCCTGGTGTCCCAAGCTGGTTACGGACCTGCTGTGCAGCAAACAAACTTAGAGGCACTTTCGACCAGTGCTCTTCTGCAGTAACTGCAGTAAAAAACACTGTTTCGTGCCTACTGCATGCCAATGTTTGCTTGCCAATTGTGGAGCAAATACAAACAGACTAGTGTGAAGGGCTTACGTGCTGCGTATAATAATGCCTTCCGAATCGTGCATTACATACCAAGAAATGTAAGTCTTCGCCCACATCAAGTTAGTCATTGTCTCAGGACCTTTGATGCCTTCCTGAGAAACAATTTGTGTTTATACTATGTTCATCTTCATCCAACTTTTTTATCCGATCGCTTCAATTGTCTGATGCTTTTTGCAAATCTTCATTTTTCCTCAATTATTCAACGCTCCTGTATGATGGCGACCAACTGCAATAGTTGTTGGTGAATTGTTTCGGTTTTCGCATCTCAAATCAACAGTATAGCTTTTGTGTAGTACAAAAAGAATCTTGTTTGCAATGTGTACAAACCAAGCATACAAAAAGTAAGAAATGTAAATGGTACAATGCTGATTGTCAAATCCTGCTTTAAAATTCAGAAAAATTAACTGGCAAAATAGTTAAGCCACAGCAGTGACCAACACCAAGCGAATCAATCGCAATTTATTGCGTTAAGGAAAACTGGTTTCGTGTGTTACACATCTTCAGTCCTGCGAAAAAGTTGACATATGAAACAAATAGAAAAACTACGTAGGCTACTGCTGCTAAGATCAAAACTCAAGATTACAAAAATTGAGCCCAATTAGTACCACTCCTCTAGACACAACTACAAAACTGTTTAAGAAACCCGATCGTAAACGGCCGTTCGGCTCACTGATTGACAAAAATTATCTCCTCGTTTTCGCGTGGTTTCTGTCTCGGTCGATCACGTGGTTTACAAGAGACAGTAACGCGCAGTGGAAAAAGTGTAGGAAGCCACTCAGGTTGCGGTTGCGGCGGTAGGCCCTAAAGCAATATGGAGTAATTCGATTATGAAGTTTACACCACAGTTACGGGTTATGGTAAAAACAAACGATCGTTCAGTTTTTCCATGCTAAAGATTTCAAGCGACAATTCGTATGTCTTTCCTCTGTTTCTCAAAGTTTTTCAATTGATGTCAACCTTAGTGGAAAGCACCAGCGGCTGGGATTTGCCTCTTCTTATGGAAAACCACAATTACAGGCTCTAGCTTTGCAGCAGGCTGTTTGAGGAATCACCTGCCTGGTTCTGCTCCCATCTTCTTGCAATAATTCAAGCTTGCACTCATCATTCAGCAATAATAGCTAAGTCATAGCAGCGACCAACACCAAGCGAATTAATCGCAATTTATTGCTTGNGGATTTATTGCGTGGAAAATTGATTGGCTGTCGATCTCATAATAAATGTGTTGCAAAGCATTTTAAAATTTGATCGGAACAGTTTCCATGCCTCTGAGCACCAGTGTAACGCCCCCATTTTAGTTATTTTTCACTTTTTTATTTTTTCTGATAGCTGTTTACCACAAAGTTTTGGTGTTAGAATGCCCTCATTTCTCTCACACTACTGGATCTCTGCATTATGATGGGTGAATGAAGCTACAGTTGGGGTGCTGTTAAAGCGTTTTGCTCCTCTCAGTGTTGGTCGTGTGCAAACACCGATTCTGTAACGCGCTACAGTATGGCTAACCATTTTTGTGCTCTTGTGTTATATGATTGCGTCTGTAATATAGACCACAAGTCTGCAATAAAAACCAGGGGCGTAACGAGGGGGGAAAGGTGGACAAAATTCCCCGGGCGCAGAATTACTATAGGGCCGCCGAATGACTGCGGAGGGCGTTGAAAAATCCCAACAATATCACAAGTACATTGCATTTGCTTCCAAAAAGACCAACATGGGTACGCCAAACT
>JGI24022J15233_10003709_pt1 | contig 15350 bp, 11 predicted proteins | sample Ectturendosymbi2_FD_15233 | JGI IMG/M metagenome (IMG submission 15233)
AAAACAAAGCCGTAGAACACAATCACTTAAACTTATCATTGGTTCCTGGCCGATGTTTGCGGCTGAACGAGAATAAGATTGGTATTTTGTTTAACCTAATTCAATTCTCTTTTCAAATATTTTTAACAATATTGTCTTTTATTTTCATTGGGTATCGGAAACAGATGCCAATAATGAACTTCGCTTGGCTTCTTATTTTTATCTCTGATGTATTCAACATTGTTCTGTAACTCAGTAATAGGTATAAGCCAATGTTCGTGGACCAGTTGCATCCGATGAAGACAGATGTGATGGCGTTTGAAGGTTTTCGAAAGTAGCGCACATTCGCAAATATGGCCTGAAAAGTCAAAGGAAGAGCCCTTTCCGCTGTACGTGGGCAACAGGAAAAAAGCAAATATACGACAAATTTACTTATAAGTTTGACGGAAATCCCTTTTATTGGTAGTTTTTGAGTTGAGACTCTATGAAGTGCCGGGTTAAGATGCATTTGGCACTTCTGTGAATCTGCTACTGACTCCAACAGCTTAGGGTTTTTACTGTTGGTCATAACCTCCGGGAAAGAAAATCCAAAAAGTGAATGAATATCGTTGAAATTCGACGAATTCCTTACCCGAACGTATTCAAGCATATTTTTGAGTCATTTGCATATATTTCTGAAAAATGCATGAAAAATACTGACCAAATATGATATGGGCAGTGCCCGCTTTGCCTATAGGCTATACAGGCTTAGGCCTAGGGCCTCAAGATCGAGGAGGGCTCCAGCAAACTGTGGTACGCATAGATTTAATTGCCGGTATATGATCAAATCGATAAATATTCGTCAAAATTTGTTGTCTTAATTGTTCATGAAATTTGGGTATATTCACCTAATCAGATTCCGTGTTGATAACGCCAGGGTCTTTCAACGAGTTTGCGTGAATCTTGGTACGACCGTTGGCCAAGTCGCATGCCGAGTGGCCGACTATTGCGTCCGGGGCTCCCATTTAGGAATTTCTAATACATTCAGATTGTAGATAAAAACACTTCTCTGCCAAAATAACCGGAAATTTTTATTTGCAAAAAGAGAACGGGTGAAAATACCTGAGGTGAAGCATCGATAAAATCTTGATTTACTTAAAGTTCCTCTTCCAAATTTTCGTCCGCAGCGTGAACATGTAACATTTGGATCCAATTGCTCAAGACATTTTATGTAACGCTGGTGACATATTCTGTTAAGGACATTTCTCAGTAATTCAAGCTTAGGTATCCAATAACCGTTTTGATGGCTGCTTTTTGACAATGCTTGTTTTGATAACAATTGTTCTAAGCAATCTCGGTTTTAGCAAATTTGAATTTGTTTTAATGTGATTAGCGAGTGAAAATGTTATTTGTAGTGATGCAATAGACTGGCAAATCCATAAATCTGGTCATTAAATGATAAAATATTCCGAACATCGGGTTATCCACGCTGTCTTTGATGCTACGCAGAATACAGAAATCAGGGATAGATTTACTGGACAACGACATGTTTCAACTATTGATATACTCTCCAGCTGTTCTTCAGGTACAAGGTGGGGAAAATGTAGGACCACATTTGCTATTGAACTTGGATCTCTTGTTAAATCTTGATCTGCAACGGAATCTAAAATGCCTAAGTTGGCAATATATCTTTCCTGCAATGGAAATCGTTTTTTCATTTTGCATGCATAAGGTAGCAAAAATTTAAAGATTCTTTGTTAAAAGATTGTTTCATTATTATCCAATTTCTTCAATTGGCATCTGGGACAATGACCTTTTACGTAGTTCACGCAACTGTAAATATTTCAATTTTTACGTAACCGTTTGTTACTTATTCATGTTATTTTTGCTATACATCCAACTGCACGACTGACTACTGGATCGCAAGCAACCTTCAGTATTTGATACTGATGCTGGTGTGAGCGTGCAACACTGACNGAACACGCTTTGTTTAACCCATATGAGAACTTTTTTCACCTGATGATCGCATACGAACACGGTAATGATAGGAAGATCTATTNCAGGGGTCACCAACGTGGTGCACGCAGGCACCAGGTCGCCCGCAAGAACCATGTACGTCGCCTGCGCCCCGCGGGCCTGTTCTAAAAATAACGATAGCATGATCAATGTCTTCACATTAACGAATATCAATTCTAAAATAATTAAAGATAAATTGAGCGAAATTTATATTTCAGAAGTGTGTATCAAACTAGTAGCCCTTCGCATTAATCGGTACACAAGAAGTAGCTCGCAGGTTCAAAAAGGTTGGTGACCCCTGGTCTATTACCTTTTCTGTAGCTAATTCCCAAATTCATATTCCAAAAAAACAGAATTAACGGGATTTTTCATCATTAAACCTAGACAGTCAGATGCACTCGAAAAAAAAAACAGATCTGGGTGTAAAAAAATCAGCAATGGGAGCCCTGATTGAGTCAATATACTCAAAGCACGTTGGTTGCCTCCTCTGTTGAATCATACCGATTGGTACGTTGAATCAGGCGGAAGAACTTGTAGCTGTTCGTGTTTGAAATGCACCTTATCGATGCTTAAGGTTTGCTGCGGATAAGAGCTATGTGTAAGACTGTAACAGCATTATCCTACCATAAATAATAGCTGCTTATTCTGAACAATATTGTAGTTTTGTAGCGTTTTTATTACGCAAAGCTCGTTTGGAACTTTTAAATGTGATTTTTTCCATTTAAATTTTTTTCAAAGTCATTCAGAAATCAGATTGCTATTGAGTACTTGCGCAAGTTTGTACTGCTCCCATGCTAAGCTAGTGCGAGAAGATCTTAATGAGCTTGAATAGCAAGCAATAGTCAATTTGCCAACTGGCAACCACAGAACTCTACCCCAAGAGACACAGGAAGGGGTAACAGCGGAAAATGACAAAACCGCGTTTGGGTCGGATGATGCCTTAGTGGTTTTAGTTTATCCAACCACACGGACCTTATTTCTTAGTCTAGCTTGATTATTTCTAACTCTTCAGCGGAAAGTTTTTTTTCAAAATTTAGAAGAATTAAACACGAAGTAAAAGGCCGCAATGTTCTAGGAGAGGTTGCCCAGTATAAGAGTTGGGTGTATTAAAGTGAGAAACATGGGCAAACAAATTTCGATGAATTCCTAGATTATTTTTATGAAGACCAAGAAAAAAGCTTTTTAATTGTTTACTGGGCTCTATTCAGCCTCACTTAATTCGATGATTGTAGCTTTTTGTATTTCAACAATGACAGCATAAGGGAAGTTTAAACCAGTCCCTTCGCCATGGGGGCTGTAGTGGGCTCATTCCCTCCAAATTTAAATATGAAGCACTAAATCAGTGAAGATTTTATCAAATTCTCAGAACGTGAAGTCCACCTGCGCAAATGTAAAGCCCCCTATTGAAAGCTTTCTGGCTACGGTTCTGGTTCAAAATCTCACAACCTTTCGCGCAACGGTTTCGTTACGTTTGATTTTAGGAGTCTGACAAAGTAACAAACACGCGAATCGTGAACCTAACAGTTGCAACCATTTGGGTCGTTTTACCTGACGTGTTTCGCTCGTGTGTGCGAGATTTTTATGGCCTGGCAAGCAAGTCGCAACGTGGTCCTCAAATTGTGCTTTAATGTCTTTATGCCGCCACTTATATGTGCAGTGTGTTTGATTTTTCTGAGCATAAATAAGAAAAAACAGATGTGAAACTTATAAAAAACGTAGGCCATGTGTTTTGTCAAACATTTAACCTTGACATTTTCGGTTGGTATGCCTGCAAAAATTAATTATCCTGTTCCCGCCAGCCAACAAGTGCGATTTCAACCATTACGTGTTATTGAACTTTTTGCGTCGAAAGTAGCAACTTGAGCACAGTGATCGTGGGGTACTCTAGTAACGATTCCGAACTTTTTATTGACCGTACATTTAGAGGTCAATATCGTCATTTTCAACTTTGCGCAAATTGGTTAACGCTTTTCCTTTTTTTTCTCGTAACAATGGGAGAGGGGGCCTCACAAGTTGATTAGCCTAGGGCCTCGATAGTTAAATCCGGCCCTGCTTGACGAGCTAGTTTTGAAGTGGAAGACGTTTTTTGCCTTTCACTTTTGTGGAAGGGATAACATAACAAATGACAACGTTTATTAAAATCTACCAGACTTTCTATTGTGTTTCATGTACGTAAATTTTGTTGCGGGCACATTTTGAAAACTTACTTCCGCGGCCAAGAACATCTCAGCTGTGCTCTGTGTGTTACTGCATAGGGTCTTGATGTGTGAAGACCCTATAGGGTCTTAATGTGTGCCAGGCTGTAAACAAGGAAATTTAGTTAACACCTTACGCTATAAGATTTCTGGCGACCAACTGGAGATGCTATTAAATATCAGTTTCAACAACTTGTGATGTAGCGTTGACAAAATTAAATGGAACAGTTTTTTTGCATTTAGTTTATATGATGTGATAGATTTATGCACTCCATGAAGCCTGAAATAACTTGTACAGAAATTATATTTCAGAAGCTGTTCAAATTTGAAAATAGGTGTTTTAGATCAATGGTTTGTCGTGAAGTCAATGTAATAACAAAATCGTTTTTAGTTCTCACTTGTCAGTTAAAGAAGACTGTGAAAGAACCACATCATGATGTAGAAATGTTTGCTACAGCGGAACGTGCACTGCTACGTTTAAGTAGGCTTATGCATGTCTTTTCTTTTTTGTAGGGTTTGGTAATTGGGTAGTTCGAATTCTTTCTTCATCATAGAAACTTGTGTCTTTCAGATATCTGAAGTCCTGCAAAGGACTTAGTAACTGTGAAACCAAACTTCATCCGCTGTTTGAACAGAATACAGTATTTGTGCTACTTTTTGTTTGAAAGCTAGATCAAGTGATAAAACACTTCCGCCTTGAGCATGAACTGACAATAAAAAATTTCGGCTGCCTAAAATCGATGCTAAATATAGTAGGTTTCTCATTGCATAATTTCTGTTTAAGTTGCAGTTTACCGACTAGTTTTTCGCTTGTTTATCTTTTTTTTTTTGAAGAGTATTGTGCTTCTTGTAGGCTGTAAAACAGGTTGCAAAACCTTAAGTGTTTTGAGCATTTGCGAAAGTCAGGCACTGTTTCCTTTAATTTCTGACATGCTTATAATAGCAGTTGAACACTTTTTTATGTTTTTTTCTAACTTCTAAAGTTTTTTTTATTCTTGTGTCATAAGTTTGTTTGATATCTGTGCCAGTATTCACGGTTTTAATGTAGTAACCCCTGGGAATTAAGCATGCATGCTGTTGGTTTGTGACATCAGATTGTTGACAATGTTGAATTGGTTCTGGCCGGGTAGAAGTTGGTCAACATACCCGGGCGGCATCCATGCAGGCCCTGGTCAATTTCGTTCACAAGATTTTGGCGCATTTTCAATCCTTACTTGCTTGTAATTGGCATAACTACGCTAAACTAATTGAAGTTATTTCCCAGAGGTTTATCGCGAACTTTTTGAACGAAAAACTAACAAGCACATTTTAGCTGCTTTCTTCATTGGCAAAAGTTTCACGTAGAAAGTTCTAGATCTAGAGGATTGGCTGTGCTGTAGCTTGAATGATGTTAGTTGCCGTTGATGTCACGTAGATTTGGATGCTGAGCGGAATAATTTTAAAAAGGGTTTTATTAATGCACTCTGTGGAAATAGTGATGACTTTTGTTGGAAGTAGCTCAAGGTGATCAAACCCCTGTGGCGCGAAAATATTAACCATTGATTTCTGCTTGATGCCTATTAAGCAATAGATTATTCCTGCATCGTACTACTACATCTTTGCTAAATCCGCTCAATATTCTCATATCCATGTTGTAGCATACGTTTGTGGATGTTTTATTGCAGTTTGTAAGTTTTTAATGATTTTCATAGTTAGTATTTGCTTTTATCAGTTAAAAGCTGCGTTGCTGGCCTCACTTTTTTGCGCAGTCTCCCTGATATTGTGAGAAGTGCCTGATAAAAACTCGAAGTTCGAGCAAATATTCATTCTTCAAATAGCCATTGTATTACTCAGACAATCCTAATCAAGCTAATAACTTATGATCTGACATTCTTCTTGTCATAAGCTGAATTTTTTATAGAAAAAAATTAATTTAATTTTTACGTCTTTTTATGTGCTTCTCAGCCACTGATCCGTGAGTTGGATGTGTGTCAGCGTTATTTTGCATCTGAGGTGTTAAAGAGGTTGAAACTCGCCCTTGTTGCAAGCATTGATGAAGGCAGTAAGTTCTACGAACACGTTGTTTTTATTACAACCGTTTCCCGTGCTTGTTCAATATCGTGTACGTGTTGTTTCCGTTTTGACAGCGAATTCTGTCAAAATACTAAAACCATGTTAACAAATAGACATTACGAGCACGTGTTCTTTTGATAGTTTATGTCTTACCTGCTAAACATTGCCTGCAGTGCTGAAAATCCCTGGATATCAACAATCGCTTCTAAAGTTCATACCGTAACACTGCTATTCAGTGTTTTACCCTGGCCCTATGTTTGCTCCAGAAGCCTTACTATTGGGTAAGAAAAAGTAGTCTAACGTGGATGCACCATTAATGATTGAAATGCAGCAAATTAACGGCTTCCCATTTTCACTATACTTTTTAATTCATTTCAATATCCGTTTTTTCTCAGGAGAAGGCTGTAGGGACAGCAACCCTAGGAGATATCGGCATGCCTTACGGTCAACAGCAATTTCAGATAGCTCTGCTGGCTCCACACCAAGACGGGCCCAAGCAATGCTAGAGATGTAGTCACTCCACCTGATCTTTGGACATCTGGGCCGTTTTCCCGTGGGTGTATCCAGCAAAACATGTCGCGCCAATCTTTCCAGGGACATACTGGATACATGGCCGAACTAACGTAGCTATGACCTCTCCATTCGGAGAAGTGGCTCCACACTTTGTCGCGAAGTGTTACACCGTGGACTATTCGCAAAAATCCCATCTCTGCCACTTAAACCTGCGATAGTATTTTTTCGGTCATTACCCAAGATTCATGACCATAGGTGAGGATCGGAGCAAAGGCCGATTTAAAAATTGACAGCTTTGAGGCGTATGAAAGCTCTTGTTTTGTAACCACAGAGCGATAAAGCTCATGCAGAACTGCACTAGCTTTACCAATCCTTGAATCAATTTCCATGTCCCGTCTTCCGTCACTCGTGAATACAACCCCAAGATACTTGAACTGCTCCTTCTGCTGCATTTTATTGCCTTCCTTGCAACGTACTCTACCTTGTGCTTCTGGAGAGACATAATACCTCGGTCTTTTCATAAAAAACTCGGTGTTTTTAGGGCTGATTTGCATTCCCGCTTGGTTGCATGCAGCTGAAAACCGATCCAGTGTGTGGAGATGCCGTTCAAAACTAGCAGTACAAAACCGTCTGCAAAAATCAAACAGTTGATCATACAGCTTCAAACACTGACGCCGTCTTCCACTCGGCTGTGACTCATACAGCTTCAAACACTGACGCCGTCTTCCACTCGGCTGTGACTGTCTGTCCAACCCATGTATTGTAGACAGGGTTGCCAGATTGGCCTTTTTTAGGCCAAATTTCAGAAATTTGGCCTCGTTTCAAGTTGGTTGGACTTAAACAATTTGTTTGGCCTTTTGGCTCTTTTTTGGCCTTTTTTCGTTGAAATAGTTTTCTATGAAGGAAAATACTACTATTCCATTTTTTTCGGCAACATATTCGCAAAATCTTTGTGATAAATGCTATATTAGGCCGACGCCCGCTTTCTGATTTCAGTAATACTGTGCGTAATCACTGGAAATTCCTGCACTCGCTGCACTGTGTAGTGTGTATTGTGTTGTAGGAAATAAGCAAGCTCAACGCTTGCAAAGCAGGTCTGCGTCTCCGCGATAGAAATGCGACAATGACGTTGAGAAGCTGAAGGGCTGTAATGATTCTGGTCGTAAGTACAGGAGTGAATGGGAGATGAATCTCGTATGGGTGCAGAAAGCGTCATATGTTTGCTGAATTGTACCGATTGTTACGTGTGAATCATGCGAAAGAACTTGTGGCTGTTCGTGTTCGAAATGCACTTGATCAGTGACGTAACTGACGGGGAAGCAGGGGTGCAATCCGCCCCTTCTGGCAAGCTAAATGTAAAAACCAAGCCCCCACCTAGCTTTTATATTGATGTTTACTATTCTTTTGGTTTTCGGTAGGTTGTTACACTCTGAAATTTTTTGCGTTTTCGGAGTATTTTCCGATGATTTTGGGTTTTGGTATAGTCGTCCACTTCCGGATTCACTATATTCAACATTTCGGAGTGTTGGCCAGCAGCCGCCCTTCAGCTAAGTTTCCCCCCTAGCTTAAACCTCTAGTTACACCACTGCACCTGATCAAAGCTTAAGGTTGTACTGCAGATAAGAGCTATGTGTAGGGCTAGCAAGTAGCAACAGTATCCTGCAATAAAGACATAGATGCTTCTTCTGAGCAATATGGTAGTTTTGTTGGCGTTTCTATTACGTACAGCTTGTTCGGTATTTTTAGATGCGATTTTTACATTTTAATTATCTTTTACAAAGTCTTTCAGAAAGCAGATTGCTATTGAGTACTTGCGCGAGCTTGTACAGCTCTCATGTTAAGCAAATGAGTGATCTTGATGAGCTTGAACAGCAAGCAAATGTCACTTTGCCAACTGGCAACCACAGAACTCTTCCCCCAAAAGACAAAGAATAGGGAAACAGCAAGAAAATGACAAAAGCGCGTTTGGGTCTGATGCCTTAGACTATTGGTTCTTAGTTTATCCAACTACTCGGAGTCGGACCCTTACAGTATTTCTTAGCTTGATGGTCAATAACTGCTCAGGAGAAAGTTTTTTTTCAAGATTCAAAAGAATTTAAAATGAATTAAATGGTCACAGTGTGCCAGGATAGGTTGTCCACACTAAGCACACGGCGCATCAAAAGTGGNAAACAACTTTTAATGAATTCCTAGAGGATTTTGTTATGAAAAAGGCCAGGACAAAACCTTTTCAATTGTTTATGTTGCTATGTTGAGCCTTACTTGATTCGATAATTGCAGCTTTTTATTTCTAAATACGTATTTCAATAATGACAGCTTAAAGGAAGTTTAAACCAGTCCCGTCGCCACGGGGGACATTGGTGGGCTCAGCCCCTCCAAACTGAAATATGAAACACTATAGATCAGTGGAGATTTTATCAAATTTTCAGAATGTAAATACCCCTGCGCAAATGTAAAGCGCCCCTATTGAAGATTTTTTGGACATGATTCTAGTTTAAACCTCACATCCTTTCGCGCCACAGTTTCGTTGCGTTCGATTCTTAGCAGTCTGAAAAGTAAAAAACACGCGAATCGTGAACTTTACAGTTGCAACCATTGGGGTGCGTTTTACTTGACATGTTTTGCTCCTGTGTGTGGGGCTATTACAGCCGTGGTAAGCGAGTGGCAATGTGGGTCCTCACGTTGTGCTTTAACGTCTTTTTGCCGCCACATATATGTGCAGCGTGTTTGTTTTATAAAAAACGTAGGCCATGTGTTTTGTCAAATATTTTAACCGTGGCGTTTTCGACTTATTTTCCTGTGGAAATTCATAATCCTGTTCCTGCCAGCCAAGTACGATTTCCACAGTTCCGTGTCAGTGAACGCTTTTGCGTCGAAGGGAGCAACACGTACAGTGATCGTGGGGCACTCTGGTAGTGATTTATAATTTTTTATTGACCGTACTTGCAGAGGGTCAATATCGTCATTTTCGGCTTTTCGCAATTTGAGTAACGCTTTTCCATTATTCCCTAGCAACAGTGGGAGAGGGGCCCTCACAATTGGATTAGCCTAGGGCCTCTCATCAGCTAAATGCGGCCTTGCCGCCAGGGCCTCCCACTTTATTCGATAGAAGCTCTTAGTCCTGCACGTTTGTGTAGCCCCTGTTGGTTTCACAAGACATAGGTTGCAGACCGCCAGGTGTAATCGGCCGACAGTTCTGCACCCATTTTGACCCGAATGTCCAACACTGACAGGAACAAGTCAGCTGAAACTATACAAACATCAATGAGTGGCCGTTGATCCAACGAATCCCTGCACCAGGTGTACTCGTGCACATCTCTGTGCTGGAAGAAAGTGTTCATTATGCACAGTGCGCTGTTACAGCACAGTTGCAGCAGGAGTCTTCCGTTATCGTTAGAAGACGTCATCATCACCATGTCGGCTAATCACACCCTTCCATAGACCGGTTTCGTTCCCAACGTGTGCACTGAAATCTCCTAAAAAGTTGTGGATTCGTTAGCTGTAACCCTCCACAGGGCATCACTAGTTTCATCCATGAATTCCGGGTACTTTGTTCTTGAGTTTGGGCTGTATACCTGTTTTTAATTTTCACAGAAGGAACAGCAAAGTTTGTATTCCGTGAAGAAAAAACAATTAAGTTGTTTGATCCTCGGAGCTTGGCCGTTACTCAACTTCCAGTAAGCAGGTTTTGTTGATTGCGTCACGTTATGAAAAAAAGTGAGCTTTATCTTCAGACTGAACTGCTTTTGTTCCTGGTTGCAAAGCGTATAAATGTTTTTCTTCCGTGGTATTTCCCTACTATTTGCAGTTGGTTTTTAGTTTTTAAAAAATTAGTTACTGGTAACTGCGGAGATTTTCGTAAGCTCATGAGTTTAGTTTGCATACATTATATTTCAATCAAAACCCAAGATAAAGGAAACACCAAAGATGCTCCACTTCTAGTTATTGAAAAGTACTTTTACCTAGTTGACGCGCAGTTTGTAATTGTGAAAAAAAGTGAAACAGGGTTAAGGAAATATTCTGCAATTTTTGCAGGGAAGGGAATATCCGATCTTCTAACTTTAAGTGCTAACTATGCAAGGGAAGATCGTTTTGGTCTTTGAAGTACATAGTATTTCAAATTTTCTTGTCAAAAATATCTCTATGTCGCTTACCGTCTATTGTATTTGGAGATCATCCACGATTTCTGTAAGTGTGTCTTAATATACTTGTCGCGATGTACAAGTGCTCTCATCAAGCGGTCTTACAACAGTTATGCACCTTTGGTGATGACTTGTTTAAGTAAAGCTACTTGCACTTAATTTTATTTCTTAATATTTTGTTTTAAAGGGTAATGCTTCTCCTTAAAAAATATTTTCATGAAAAACCAAGATGATTTTCGATTTGCTGGTATAAAGGTTTTTGTCGCAGGAACTGCCTACCGTTCACAGGGATCTATGCGTGGTTGCCTGTCACAAAAAGGTGTTTGCACTTTATTCGCATGGCTGCGGAATTTCCTGTGTGCAACTTGATGCAGATGACGCTGGCTGGAAGGATTTGGAAAGTGAAGCAGGTCAGCTCGGATACATCAATAACATCATGTGTATTTGTTGCAAAGGTAAATATTTTTGTTTATGTTTCCGTCGAGTATATAGATATTATTGTGATTATGTTTTAGTTTTCATTATGCCTATTGTTGTTTGTCATTGCATGTGAGAGATTGAGGTTAACTTGCATTGCTTGAAGAAATGTGGCTCGTTCTGTTCGGGTGAACAACGCTGTTCAAAAGAACCTCGTCAGTGACAGACAAGCATGTTTTATATAGATCTTTCCAAAAATGTGGCTTTTCAAAAACAAGAAACGTGCAGTTTACCCTGCTAAAGGTTCCTCAAGCACATACACCATCCGTTGCGTATGCCAAGTTGGTTAAAAATTTTTCCCAATATCACGCAGTAATACTGAAACATTTCCGATGCACAGGTGGGTTTTTCAACAACTTCGGAAATATTTTCAACTCAAACTCATCTGACCCTAAGAAGGTACCCACAAAATGTCTCCCCAAAAATGCTATAAGTAAGAAGTAAAGACACGACAAGGCACGAAAAAATCCGAAATTACACCAGTAGTCCTCATTAGCGGTCTGTTGAAGATACATGTAGTGTTGTATTAGAAGCGTGCGGATGCAGATGCAAAAGAAGTAAATTAAGTTGGGACATGAAAAATTTGTATTTTCAGGATAATTTTGTAATTGTTAGGCACATACGATCCCTCTAGCTAAAATGGCAAAATCATTTTACGACAATCCTGGGCAATCAGCGGCACACTATCCATCACAAACAACATAGTGTCACAAGCATGAAACCCATGGTACAGGCAGCGAAGTATCGTTCTTGCCCCAACCACTCCTTTCCAAGACCTACAAACTTCTTTTAGAAAAGCAAGTCCAGTGCCCGTAAACGATGGGATGTGGTATTTTTAGGCAGACCACTTACCTGCAGAAAAAATACGTACGACCTAAAAGGCTGTCCTGAGAAACGTCACCGGTGATTAATTTTTATAGCGATTTAAACATGCTCACCTTTGTGTACTGATGCTGGTACCCTCAAACTGAGTATGTGTACATGTTTTCTTTCATAAAGTTGTGACCGACGTTGTAAAAAGTTTTTTTTTAACTTGCACGTGACTAAATTTCGTGCGTTCTGTTAAGTGACGTGATTCTGTAGAGAAATTAAGTAACAGCTGCTGAACAGAAATAACGAATATTGAATGATTTTACTTAACGTATGCTACTAGTAAACAAAAATTCGTTTTCTATAAATATAGTTAAAATGTTCGAAACGATCTTCCCGAATTTGTTTGAAAGTGAGATCCTGCAGGATGAACATTGGTCGACAACGTGACAATTTATCTTTACTCCCACCCTTGTGCATTGGGCCAACTTTTGCAATTTTGTTGTGGAGAATAAGACTCAATCATACAATTATTAAATTTTGGTGTGAGAAAAGGGGCTACAATCTCTTTTCAAGTTTGAATTTGAATTGTGCATTGTGGTGATCAGATTTGCATTGTGAAAGTTATTTTGTCTTGTTGAACAATGGATTACAAAAACACTGAGTGTTCTCCAGTAATCAGGGTTACTTTTTATTTTCACTTGATTTACTATGTTTGTCTTGACTTCTCACTTAGGTATAATGCAATTGACAACCGACTTATTGGGCTCGTGAAACGTCAAGAACAGGTTTTTGAGAACTGGCTAAATCCAACTGAGCATACGTGAATATGTTGTAAAAATGCACATCTCATTTTTTGTTTCCTTGGACATGCGTTGCGTATGGAAAAATGAACTATCAAAAACACTTCGAAATGCAGCGCAAGTTGAGCTAATTGTGAAAATAACAAAGAAAACTGTGCGGTTAGACGTTAACATCAGGGTCAGATCCAGCCTGCAAGGTTAGAAGGGGCGATTTCAGCAATATTTGGTAGGCGCTAGTCAAGTCACATAACGCCTTCATTACTATAAGCAGGATTTTATCAAGGAAAATGTTAAGTACCCGGTATGGACCTGGAGGGACCCGATTTGTCTGACTCTAGGGACCCGATTTTCTATGATTCAATTGACCCGATGATAAGTTTCTCTGATTCTGGGGCCCCGATTTTCAATTCTAGGGACCCGAATCGGGTCCCTAAAACACCTTAAAAACCTGCTATAAGAGAGATAAATTATTGTTCACAACACTGTTGTGACAAAACAATGGACGAAAACATGGTCTTATATCGCGAATGCTGTTTACCGAATTGTAAAAATTCATGGTGAATAAAGTTACTTTCGTAGGTTTTAGGAGAGGCGATCACCCCAATCGTCCACCTTGGATTCGCCCCTGGTTAACATTGCAATTGCTTGCACTTTCGTTTTTATCATTATTGCTGTTTGCAAGTAATGGTTGGTAATGTTGAAAACACACAAACCGGAAAAGCAATTTGTGGTCTCAGTTGAGTTTAAAAGTGGAGTTACCACAATAAACTTTAAGTATGTTTTTCGACTGTATCCCACGCTCATTTTACCGCCAGATCTACACAGTAAATACTGAGATATAACTGATCCTGTTTTTGCAAAACCTTGGTTCGACTGTCTGTCTCCATTGTGTTGCTGCGACACAAAAGACACAGACTGCAAGATATTTCGTGTGAAGGGGTAGTTTTTTTCATATGAACACGCTTTTTGTAAAGTGACTTTGGGTTGAGCGTGTTTCGAAATCCGGTTTACTTACCGACACAAATTTTCTGTGCAGGTGATATCGTAATTGTTGGACGAACTGGATGTCGCAACAACTATTGTTCCGTATGTATTGACTCCAAAACACTTAAACTAAGAAGCCCTCCGGTGAAAATGGGCGATTACAAGAGTGTAAGGTTTCCATGTTTCTTAGAGCACCAGGGTGCGTTTGTTATTTTACATGTTGTCAACCCTCTTTACTTTTGTTTTATGTCTGTTTTGAAGCATTTACTGTGATTTTGCCTCCGTTAAATCTTCCAAACTTCTTTGTAGCAGTGGTGCTTGGTTGATTGGACACTTTGTCAAAAAAGTGGTTTTCAGTAATTATTCGCAAATCCGAATTTGTGCTTTTCTGTATTTTTTCAGATTTTGGGTATTGAAGTTGCATGATGCTAAACACAATTTTTTAAATATCAGAACAATTAATAACAGTATTTGTGTATTAACAATGTTGATATTCAGCCCATGCTCGTGTCTCGTAAGCAGATACAAACTGCAAAAATAGCTTAATTAAAGACATCGACCCTTCTTTGTAAAACAAAACAGTCTTCTGAACTCTTTCGTTATCCATTCAAACATTTTAACAATTTTTTGAATTTTTGAGTCTTTGAACATTGCGAATCGTTGACACAATTGCTTTATAACTTCGATAAAAAAATGCTAGCCACAACAAAGAAAGCACTGCATGTATGGGAAAAAGTAATCACAAACCACGGTTTTTGCATATGTGGAGAATCTCATCACAACCTGAACACAGTGGTTTAAAAACTGCGTTGTTTCGTAACCAATGTTGTGTCGAAACGGTCAGAACCAAACGAAACAAATTTTCTAGGATTTTTATCAAGAAAAATAATTTAGAATGTCATTCCTGAAGCACTCGAAACAAATTTTTCCGAAACTTTGGTCTGTCGCAGGCCTGCGCAACTCAGAAAGCTAGAGAAGGGCCAAATTGATCAACATAAATTTGCCGCGGGGCGCAAAAGTCTATTTCGTTGTCGTTTGGAAGAAATTCTGAAATCACAATTAATTATACGAAGTTGTAAGCAACAAAAATGGTTTCTTCTTCATCGTTTGAGCCAGTTGTTGCTATCCACTGCTTGGCCGCACTACATCCCCGGGCAGGCGTTGAGTCATTATTCAAGTTTCCCATCATCCAGAACCGTCGGGCTGTGCAGTCCACGGGGAGGTCGATGGATTGGACATTGGAGGACATGGTCGACGGTTTGTTCTTCTGCGCCACACTCACAGGCCGCAGCAGGGGTCATTCTCCATTTGTACAAGCAGGAGCGAAAACGTCCGGCACCGGTGCGGAGGAGGTTAAGCCGGACCCACGCTGTTCTTGAGAGGGTCACTTCCGGGTGGGT
>JGI24022J15233_10003710_pt1 | contig 15348 bp, 11 predicted proteins | sample Ectturendosymbi2_FD_15233 | JGI IMG/M metagenome (IMG submission 15233)
TATGAAAGGATATTTGCTAGAAATCTTCCGTTGGCAAAACAATGCAGCGGATTGCGATAATCTTAGTGGCATATTTTCTGTTGTTAACTGCAATGTTTGAATATACATTTTCATCAAGATGTGCAAACAAAACATTAACTTCGACTGATATTAGATGTGAATCGCAAAGCAAGCCAGAAATGATCGAGTTCATGGAAGACGTTGTTAGATCCATATCAGGTATGTTGAATGAATGATCAATACTTCAATATCACTTGTGTTTTAATGCTTTAAACGTTTGTAGCTTTAAATCGTTCCATGAACAAAATCAACGAGGAACTGAACCAAATCACGGGAGGCAAAGGAAAGGTTGTTCAACCAACAGCATCTTCATTATTGGATGCTTGTTCAACAAATACAACTGATGGTGTGCAGATTATACAATCAGGAGGCAAAGTCTATTGTTCAGACGGTTGGATTGTGAGTACTTGCATTGCATACTGATAGTAATCTGCTATTGCAATCTTCACCTTTGCTTAAGTGCAATTTGTTCAGGTTTTTCAACGACGATTCAACGGGCAAGTCGTATTTCACACGAGAACATGGAACGAATATAGGGATGGTTTTGGTGATGTTAATACAGAATTCTGGTTAGGTAAGCGGCCGCAGTGTTTGATAAGTGGATGAAAAAAACAATGGAAAAGCATATAGTTCGTGTTATAGAGAATAAAAAATGAGTCAGATCTTATAAAAGCAATAATTCACATAATCATCCAGATTTGATATAAAATAGAGCTGATGATGCCCACCTAGTAGGCTAAATATACCTTTACATGTGTATACTGCATATAGATATACTCTGATGAATTCATATTGTTTGTATCTTCGCTGTGAAAGAATTCATATCAATTGACAGTGACATAAATCCACGTTGCGCGCCTGTACCTGGGTGCATTCAGAGAGAATACTGCCAACATATTGGCCTGTGTGCAAGTCGGTTCTGATTTTATCTATTCCTAGTGTTCTAACCAGAAATACTGCCCCGTCACTTGCCTTAAGTTCAATGCATAGATATTGCGTTCCGATTGTTCGCGTTTTCGGTTTGCTGTATGCTGCCCTTGTTCAGCGTTACTTCGGCCATTGGCAAACAGTCTTGTCTACCCCATAGCCTATGATGAAGCTACAACATTGTGATATACTCCATTTCGCTTGAAACCTTCAAGGTTTAAAAAATAGTGTTAAATGTATGCTTGTAAGTTTTACTAAGATAAACAAAAACAAGTTGCAATACGTAATTTTGTGTTCTTGGCAGTAATTGCTGTTTTATGGCCACGACTTGCTTCTTTGGCAAAATCCACGTTTTACGTGCACAGGCGCATGTTTGAACAATTCAGAAACTATTCCAATGCTCAACTGATCCAAAAAAGAAAGTTGTTGCATGTCAAAAAAATTTTATCATTTCAAAACCAAACACATGTCCCTCCCCACAAAACGCGGGAAGTACGATTGCAAACGGCACGAAAACGAACGAAAACGTCCGAAATTCCGCGAGTAGCCTTTAATGGTGGTCTGTACAAGACCCGTAGCTTAATGTGTTCGAAGCTGATCGAAGTACATGCAAAAAGTAAATTAGGTTGAGGCATGAAAATTTGGTATTTTTATGAATTCGTGAACATAAGGTGCCCATGTTTTGCGAAAGTAATCTAACTGTACAATTTGCTTTACAAAATATGGTCTGACGACACACAAAAGTGTTGAAACAGATCGTCTAAGAAACGAACGTTCTCTAGATAATAGGCCACCCTGAACATGGTGGTCTGATTATGAGGTTTCTATTCGTTGCTTTTGCAATGCATTCCATAAACCACATTGAAATTCGAAGGAAAATAAGATTTACCAGCATTTCAAGTTGTCACTTTAATAAGTATAGTAGAAACTTTTGTCACTGATATACAAAAATTTAGAAAATGTAATTTCCTATTCAATAAGCGATTTTGAAATGGATTCAAAGTTACACCAATATGATTGCAACTGATTTACTTATTTAGTTTGTAACGATTATCTATTTTTCACAAAATACAGGAAAGGACATTAGTTTTCAGGCCTTGGGAATGATGGAACGTTTCTTATCTTTTTTTAGAAAAATATTCAAATTGTTTCATAATTTTTGAGACTCCCAAACAATATAATTGCTTAAATATCGAAATCGTTCTTTGAAATTACTTAGAAACATTTAATTCCAATCACTTCGCGCAACAATATTATTTTAGTCACAATATTGTTTTAGTAACACTACAATCACTTAACAAAACACAATATTGCACTATTTCATTCGCATAATGGAGCGCACTATAACAGTATTTAATCACTTAACACAGCATATCATTTCCAAATATTTCAATCGCGTAACGAAACATTCTATTATTTTACTCGTATGCAGGAACACTCTGATAGTGTAATCACTTAAAATGCAACACTCCACTAGGTTATACTTTACCATTCCTTTCGCTCTGGTGTTTGTACAACGTACAACGGCGGTTTGAGTGCAAATCATTGCAAACATTTTTTCCACTGTTTCAAAATCACGAATAGAGTAATTCTATTGTGTTGATGCAATAACGATCAGGTTTTAAGTCGTTTGTCAAAATTGTTAGGCAAATCTATGTTCAGTTTTAACAAATCATACGTACTGTACTTTGTGTATATGTGGAGTATTTTATGAAAATAATGTTGGATAAGTTTGAAGAAACTCAACCGATTGCTTGGTTGAAGAAATTGAGTTGTAAACATTGTTTTGTTACTATACGTTACAACAATTGCAGGTTTAAAAAAACTTCATCAAATAACCAGTCAAGGTGGATGCAAACTGAGAGTTGAATTAGGATCATGGGATGGAGATTCAGCCTGGGCAGAGTACAGGTTGGTTTGAAATCTGGATTGCTTTGCAAAGTACTGTTATTTCAAAGTGAGCGACAGAAACAAGAAGAGTTTCATAGATTCCTTGATCAAAGGCACGGAGTGCTGTAAGCCGTACATTCTATATTTTGTCTTCTTTGATGATGGAAAGAGCTGTTATTAGAAGCAACAAATGTGATTCAATTTTAATCGTTGATTGCTACGTTCCTATTTCTTTCGCGATGTTGCAATATGCGCAAATGTAGGTCTACACCAAAATTTAAAATGGCTTGTTGAAAGCAGTAAATATTTTTTAATTGTCGTATTAGTGACGGCAATNGATGGCAGTCCGAAGCCTGAAATTTGCTTCATGTCNGAGCGGTTGAAGCGAACGCTCTTGTCCANGGAGCGCTACGGCGATTCACTCTGTGGTCATGAATCGNACACTCAACCTTCCAATTAAGACGTGGCCGCACCACCGTCACCGTCAATTTTCATGGGGGGTTTCATGCAGTGGCATATGGTGGTCATTTGTATTTGGTGTGTGCTATTTCTGACGTCTTATTTTGAAGTCATACTCATGTTTCCAAACAACGTATTGGCGAAGTTTGTTGACATAATATACATATTCTTCTGCAACCACTATCCTTATTTCATGTGCCATTGCACTGAATATAAATTATCAGCGTTCCAAGTTAGGATATCGGAGGAAAATAAACTCAACGCTACGACACAGAAACTCATAACTGCAAAAATATCAGGCTGCGCGTGAAAAGTGGGGAGTAAAACACACTCATCACTACGTCAGAGCAATTCACAACTGCGAAATGAGGCTGCGCTAATATCTTGTCGAATACGAGCAGTAGAGCATAGAAAGCGTCCGGTGGACTGGCTGGCAAACATAAAGTACACAAGAAAACTTTCTATTTTTCTTTATGTATAGAAGTCCAGCAAACTTTTAGTTTTCCTTTTTCCCTGCTGAGACATTATCAAATTCCCGAAAGCTTCTATGTTGAAATAAGTTATTTTTTAGCTCATGCAACAGTTCTATCATGGTGCAGAAATTGGCGATGTGGACATTGCGATCAGCGCTTGCGTTGATCAGCCTTAGCAGACAAAATAAAGACAATTGTTTTGGATACTATCGAGGAACACAATCTTGAACATGCGTAATGGACAAAGGGTTTGCAAAAAGTGGTGAGGTGGTTTCTGGACGCAGAGGATAGCCTGAATTCCTACCAAAACATAATAATTACTTTTTACTCCCATTTACAATGTTCCTTGAAATTTGCATGCAAATTCATTTTGTGGTATTTGCATTCAGTTGACAAATTAACAAGCAAAAGTATGCGAAAATAATTAATCTCCTTTGCGCCAGTCATAACGTTTTTGTAAAATATCAAGCTCAAGGGGGGTTTTACCCCAAAATTCCCCTCCTGCGTACGCCCTTGCCACCACTAAGCTAACATATTCTTTTTGTTAAAAATTTTGATGTAGTCTTGGACAAAACTTTTTTTAAATTTTATAGTTGTTGCTGCAGGAAATGAAATGGCAATTATGTTGGTATTAATTGAATATATCCTATTTCTTGATACCCAATGGACATCATACCAAAAAAAGTGAACACTTTTCATTTCAATCACTATCAAATGTTTTGCTTAACAGCTTTTAAATTGTTTTCTTTCGCAGCACCTTTTCTGTGGCAGACGAGTCTGATTTGTTTCGAATCACCATTGCTGGATACAGTGGAACTGCTGGTGATGCTTTGGTATCTCCGATCGAACGAGACTATAACATTAGTGGAATGCCGTTTTCTACACGTGACCGGGACAATTACAAGTAAAAACATGAAAATGTTCGTGCAACATATTTGTTGAATTCCAACGTATTTTGACCGCTCATCATAACCTGCAGAAATGTGTGTATCCACCAGAAAATGACAGCGGAAATGTTTGAAACAGCGTTTCATAAAAAAAACTATACTACAAAATTTGCTGCAGTTTTTTCTGCAAAATCAGTGCCATGTTTCGTCACTGTGAATGGTTCGTCTAAATTTTGTTTGTATGACACAATTCTGTCTGAGCTTAGAGCAGCTATGCACAACCGAAACTCCTTGGTGAGTCAAACATTGTGTCATTTAATGAGGGCCGCACATTGAAATACTTACGTTGGTCTTAGCAAATTAATTTAACTACTGTACCCTAACTGCAACGTGGCGACGAGTATTTGGCACCTCTTACCACTCCGTAAGTGTAATGTCATAGGCAATTTTAGTGCCAGTGGAACATCGTGAGCAGACGTCAGAACACCAGATATATGTTTTGCACCAAGGTGCCAGTGAACGCGTGGCAATCTCCCAGTACGCAATAAAGACGTGATAAAGCGGCACTGAGGACTACCTGCATCCAATCTGTCAAATTTGAGATTATCAAAAAACGGACAGTTTGTCAGAGCGTACTTATACCACAGCGAAAACCTAAACTGGGCCACATACGGTCCGCGGACCGCGAGTCGGACAAAGCTTGCTTAGACATTTTGCCAAAACATTTTGAGGTGTGAGTCTCTTGATAAAAGGAAATCAATGCTCCAGCTCTGATTAATTTGGATTTAAGAGTAGTTTTTTCTCGCACTGAAATGTTTGCACGTCATCGTTTTACGGACATAACATGTTTTCGAGTTTTTTTGCAACTGCTTATTAAAAATTGCAATTATTTCATACAGCGTTTTGAAGAAACAGCATACATCTTTGGTGAAACTGTACGTGAGTAACTCAAAACAAAAGGTTACAGCGAACTAACCCAGTTTGAATTTTGCAAGATTTCCTTGGACATTTTGCTGGTATCTGAATTTTTTGAATTAATGGCACGAGTATTTTCATATTTAGTTGCAAATAGAAATTGACGAATGTTCCAACAATTAAAAGTAAATCTTCATTTTCAAAATCTAGCACCATGTGGCGGTCGAACCATCGTAGCTGGAGTCTTTCTATTAAGAGAAGGGGTTTGACGTTCAGGGCTTTGCGAAATGCAAAGCTGCGCACTTTGTCGTGAATTGTCACGCAGTGAACTCTTTTCAAAAAGCAAACAGTTAATCCTGTCCCTTCCAAACCTGACACTCTCATAAACTCCTCTGACAATCACGAGGGTGGGGCAGTGACCCAAATGACAATTGCGACCGTCCACGTTTTCTTTACGTGGTCGGGGTGCAAAAATAAATTGAATTGAACTGTGAATGGAAATCTCATTGGTATAGCACAGACGTGTTCAACCCGTGGCCCGCGGGCCAATAGTTGCCCGGGAGCTGAAATTTTGTGGCCCGAGGAAAAGTCCAGATTGTAAAAGAGTATTGCCAGTCTTCCGCAGGTGGCCAGCGAGATCTCATCCGCTTCTTGACACATATGCAGCTGTGGCCCGTGGACCAAATGGTTACGTGCATTTGGCCTGGCTGTTCTGCATGGTTGCACACCCCTGATATATGGGAGTGGTGACAGCACACGTTTGTCGGAATCTAAGTCTCAGTTTTTGAGCCGGAATACAGTGACTTGACAGGTAGTAAAAAGGACTTTCATCCTCAACAAACAACGGTTGCAAATTGTCCTGAAACTTGCACTGCCTGCACAACCTGACGGGAACTGTTAAAAAACCAAACCAACGTTTTCGTTATTCTTACAAAACGAATCTAAACTTCCTCAGATGCAAAGATGAGACTAATCGGTAAGTTGTACGAACGAAAACAGTGAAACGTGAAACATTTTATGAATTGTATCACAATTTCAGAGCAAAGTGTTATTTGCTTTGCTTTCAGATATTTACCGTTTCGTTTTGCTGAAACAGAGTTTTGACAACAAAAGATTGTTTAGATAAATTACAACAGTGAACACATTTTCTTTGAGTCAGCAATGCTGTATCTATAACTTGCCAAAATGATTAGACAAAAAAAATATTGAACGCAATGACAATGTAATATCATGTTCAGAAGCACAGGAACAAAATTGCAAGCTGTTTCACGGCAGCACTTATGAATATAATCAACGTCTGACTCATTTTCAACCTCTACCATAATTGTACTGAAGAACAAGTTTCACTTTGATATCTCCTAAAGTTAATATCAATTCTCTGAACATTCACGGAAAATGCACGAGGTGGCCAATCGAAAATAAAACTGAGCTCATCGATGACATAAGAATTTATCAGAATATTTCCTTTTGTTATCCTGCAATGCGAATAATGTGTGTATTGAAATAAGAAAATCTACAAGCAAGTTTTTTCAGTGAATTTATTTTGCTCAACTTTTAAGTACTTCCGTTAGCCTTGCACGTACTGCGACTAGTAAAATCTCTAGGTTTTCTGTAAGTTTTCAAACAAACCGCCAATAGGTCTTCGCTTTTATAACATTGCTGTGATTCAAACTTGCACATAACTGTTTTCAAGTAACTGCGGAGCAAACTATGGTGGATGGTGGCATAACAGATGCGCAGCTGCCTTCCCCAACGGTATATACGGAAGAAAGACAGGAACATGGCTCGCCATCGTTTGGTATAATTGGAAACTCAAGAACTCTCTGAAGACGACAATGTTGAAAGTCAAATGCGATTGATTTCTCGGTGGTGTTTCACTAACGTTTTTGTCGAAGACTAGGGTTGTTAAAAGAAAAATTGTTCTTTTTTGTGTTTTTGGGTTTAATTGTTGCGTAGTTTTAAATGAACTTTCATTTATTGTCAAAAGATGCTTTACAAATACGGCGAAATCGTATCGTTTTGCCTAACTTTACGTAAACCGTGCATCGTGCTGTGAATCTGAGATATTTGTGAGATCAGAGTAGTAGCTTCTCTACAGACGCATCCAGCATCTACAGCAGAAAATCAAGTGCCGTTGTGTTTTCACAACTGTTGATTATAATTGTTATAACACTAAATAACAAAATAGTGTGGCACTAAGTTGTACAACATTTTGATTCGCAAGTGACACCAGTTTTGCAACTTTTACTCAGTTGGTTTTGAGGTTAGTATAGTGTCTATTTCAAGATCTTTTCGTGTGATTTAAAGAAATATTGTTTTTTGACAAACACCAATTTTTAAAATGGGATGGCTACAATGTTATTTAAAGAAACAAAGTGAAGCGAAAGCTGTGAACACGTTACATGAAGTCGCTACAACGATCGATTTCATTATATTTTGGAATATCCCCAATGCATTCTTATACATGTTGCACCAATATACTTTGTCCCAGGGTTAAGTTCTCGTTCACAGCAACTTAATGTATGCGCACACGCAAGGTTTTCATTAGGTTTTGGTAGATAAATTTCTGAAATATTTTGTCGATTGAGGCAGCTTTGTTATAATTGTGTTTGGAAGCCTCGACAGACAGACTTGTGCCATTTAAAATGGTGTATTGGACGTTTATTCAGTTGCACAAACGTTTGGTCAAAGTCACATTTCAATTCTTTCAAAAACACTTTTTCATTCCAAACCAAGATCACCAAACAAACTAAATATTACTGGAAATAATTACGTATATACGTTTGTTATTTTCAGCCCTTTGCACGTATAGTAATCTACTCACGTTCCAAATGTTTCATTTGTACCAAAAACGTAAGTTCAGGCCAGTAAACGAGGTAAACTTGAGTTCCAATCTTAGTCTTTATTGTTCAAGAGAAAAGTGGCCTCATCAAAACTGGAGCAGTGGGTCAGAGTCAAAACTGCAACATCCGTACCATAAGGCGAGCAACTTTATTACATTTTGAAGATGAAAACCTCAGCTGCATTTTTATGAAGTTTTTTTGAAAAGAAAGTTTCAGATTGGAGTTGATCTTTAATGATTTGATGAATAAAAGTTGAAAATGAGATCGATATTTGTTTCATGCTGGTACCCGGTATACGAGTGCATCGTACTTTCAAATCACGAACTGATCCGCTAATTTCGCGCCAATTTGCAACTCCATAACTTGCCAGTCGATTGTGTTAGAGAGCTATGCAAACCCTCAAAAGACTCAACGAGTCTTCTAGCTTGCGCGGAAAAGAATATTTTACTTTTTGGTTTCGTGTTTTTGTGAGTGACGTCATAAACGGGGAAGGTTTTTGGCCATTTTGGCTCATGTTACCTGACTCTGGGCCCAATCACTAGATAGAAGTATTTCGCTCAAGCTTTTATTGGAAGCTAGGCTAGAATCCGAGACCTTTGAGCCTTTGATCGACTTCCTAGCGTTAATGGTTCAAGAGTTAGGGTAAAATTTCCAATTTTTGTAAAATAACGGATGTTTGGTAAAATTACCAATTTCATGTGTTTATGGCCGTTACGTTTGAACCAGAATCTCTAGAAAACCAATCCAAGTCTGAAAAGCTCGGATTCTAGCCTAGCATCTAAAACAAATTTGAGCGAAACATTTAGATCTGGCAATTGGGCCCAGGGCCAGTTAACCTTAGCGAAAATGGACGAAACATACGTCACTTGCAAAAAACCCGAAACCAAAAACCAAAAGTTTTTTTGTTGTAAACTCGAAGACTTTCCGCATCTTTTGAGGGTTTGAACAGTTCTCTAGCACAATGAGCAGTGGATTTTTGGAGTTGCAAAGTGATAGTCTTTCAATAGGCTCACACGGGTCTTAAAGGTAAAACCAGGCCAGCTCCAAAAATGTTTTAACGTAACCTTCTGCAAAAAGGAATTAGTTTCGGTCAACGCAAGTTTCCACAAAGGTATTTTTGAATAAAGAATGAAGTTTAGTCACCAATTCATTTTCATACCCACCTCTGAGTAGATTCGCAACGGTGGCAAGTGTAGAAAGGCTCCAAATACCCCACCTTTTTCAGCAATCTGAGATGATTTTGCTGTTTCCACACCAAGACCATACCAAGCTAGGTCGGGTGTGTAATTACGTCTTCGAGATCGTGATCGACATCTATGTCGCTTTCCCATTGGTGTAACCACTTAGAATCTCTTCGAAATGCTTTCCTGGGACATTTTGGTCAAATGGTCAAACCAGCGTAGCTGACGTATTTCGATTCCGAGGAAAAGTGGCTCAGTATTCAGGCTTTTAGAAATTTGACAGCTGCACACTTTTTCGCGAATTGTCACGCCGTGAACTCTTTGCAATAATCCTATCTCTGCCGTTTGTACTTGCAGATAACGCTCTATCAGTCATTACGCTAGATTCACGACCATACGTAAGAACTGGAACAAACAACGATAAAAAGTGACAACTTTGCAGTGTTTGAATGCTCCCGTTTTGTCACCACAGAGCGATAAAACTCACGCAGAACTGCGTTTCCTTTACCAAGCCATGTACCAATCACCTTGTTCTACCATCCGTCGCTCGTGAATGCCACCCACAATACTTGAGCCTCTCGACCTGCTGCAGTTTATTGCAGCTGACTTGCAGAACGCAGACTTAGGTTTCTGGAGAGACATAATACCTCGGTCTTTGTAATGCTGATTTTAATATCCGACTTATAGTCGCACACAGCAGAAAATCGACCAGAAACCGATCGCGTACATGCCTACCACCCTGTTAATAATATCCTAGTGTTGCGATTTGAAAGATCCAGGAGCAAGTTCACAAAGCTTCACACTGTGGCAGCAAGCAACAATAGAGATCACTTACCATGATCACTAAATTTTGCTTGTTTGAGCCACATATACATATATATGGGTGCTATTCTTAGAGCACATCCCGTTCGTGTTGAATCGCACATTAAACGCAATGCCAACCGCGAGGTTGCAACAGTCCCGTCGCCACGAGGGTGGATTTGGTGGGCTTAGCCCCCCAAACGACGAGCCAAGCCACCCAAATTAAAACATGAAACACTTCAAATCAATGGAGTTTTTAGCAGTTTTTCCATGTCAAGCCCCACTACACGAACGCAAATAGCACCCCCTTTTGAAGACTTTCTGGCGACGGTTTTGGTGCAACAACATCCCTCCATTTCACAACGAACGGCATCGATCGCACGTTCCGTTTTGTGAAAGTTGCACCTGGCACGACCTTCACATCCTGGTCACAGCACCATTTTGTTGAGATCGGAAAGACCGAAAACAAGCTCGCAAAGCGTCACATTTTGGCAGTAGACAACAGTAGAGATCGCCCGACGAGATAACTCTATTATTGCTTGTTTGTGCCACATAAATATGGGTGCTACTCGTCGCCAGGGATGTCGAGGAGTTTCCAGACACTGCAAATTTTCGATTTCTTGGTTGGAAAATATTTGACAAGAAGTTGAAAAATTATATAAATTAGCGTACACAATAAAACTTTTGTGTTTTGAAAGAACTGAAACAAAAAGATGTTCCTGGTTTCTTGCCCAATGCATTGACAATAACGGCATTCGCCTTTGGAAGCGATGGAAATAATACGAAGAGGGTGAAGCAAGCAGAAAGTAATGACATTTAATGGAGTTGGACCACAGAAGTATTGCAAGTCTTTTAAAGTGAAATATATGACGTTTTAAACAAGATTTAATTAAACACATGTGAGAAATTTTTCTCATATTTTAAATTTTTTATTCCACATCCTTCACTTTTTATGTGGGGTGGGGGTCTTTTGAAAACTGATGTTTTTGCCTTCAGAAAGCTGACGTTCAGGTGATTGCAGAGTTGGCAAGTAAGTTGTTGAAGACGGACAGTAAGAGATATGGAACTAGGAAAAATTGTAAACGTTGTGTGGAAAAGATTAAGTTTGTGAAAAATGTATTTTTGCGTCGTTACATTTGCACTTTGGTGTCGAAGCGCTTCTTAACGATATGACACAGAGGAGTTCGCTGTACAACTGACCAAGCAACTTGGTATTAAAATCACAGGCTTAGAAAATTTTGCAGCACATCAACTCCCCTGATACAATCAAAATCCCGAAGCACACATATTGCAATGTTGGTCCACAAGATGGTTTCAAAAAAGCGGTGTTACACATTTTAAACGCATGTGGGCGCCAACACCACCGTGCAAACCCAAACTTTTTTGGATGTACAACTGAAGTTTTAAACGTTGCAAATATGTTGACACAGACAACTGCAGTCAAAAACCACAAACCGAAAGCATTAATACATAAACTTTGAAACGTTGTATATTTGTAGCAAATGGCAACATAAGGTTAACCTTTGCGTGTGGTATTTTGACAGTACAACGAGATATTATCCAAGTACAAGTAAAGTACACATCACACCTTTTCCGGTTCTTTCTGAAAGAGAGTGATTGAACTAAAGTTATGACACAAAAGTAATGAAACTTTTTAAGATCACAAATATCTTCCAAATGTGGTGTTTTTAAGAGAGATACTTTTCTTGTGCTTTTTAATCATCAAAGGGTATTCCAAGGGTCATCAAAATTTTTTGCCAATGACAACGACTCAGTATCTGTCCTCAGGCCATACGATAAGCTCTGGTGGCATCCTGCGCAGTAGAAGGAACATAAGAGTGTGCTGCATGTTCACTAGGAAAGTTTCTTGGGATGCTATTCAGCAGAAGGAGCACAAGGGCGCGCTGTATATCCGCTTAAAGGAACTTTTATTGTAGAAATGGAGTTTTGATGGTGCTCATGACGGTGCCGATCTTGCAGTAAAACTGTTTTTGTACAATGTCGCGTATCATCTGATTCGAGGTGTTTCTCATTGTTCTTCTGCACACCGTGCGCCTGGCAAGAAGGCTACAGTGCCAATTTTCAAGGTCTTGCTAAAATCCCGGCCGAGAGTAGAATTCTCGACCTACCAGCACCGAAGCGGATGCACTAATCATCACGCAACGGACCGGATTTGAGAGGATCTAATTAAATGAGTAAAAATCCAGTCCTGTTGATAGCGTTTCTTGACGCCATTTATGCAAATGATGTCCACAACACATTTTCTGTATCTACTTACGCTTTAACTATCAATATCTGTTGGGCTACTTAACACCTCATAATAATAGCTACATCAGCTCCGATAGACATTCTATTGTACACAATTTGTACAATTCGGGGATTATTTCCCCCAAAAATGCATAAATATTGTTTATCGTTATATTTTCTCGGTTCCCGTGGCTCATTCTGATCGCGATGTAGGAGCAACTTTGTTGACAGCGTATTCCAGCATTGCTTCTGGCGAGAAAAACAGTTGAAACCAATTTCATTACATAGCAAGGAACATCATTCATCACAAGTCTTGGCACAAACAATGACGTAACTTCGGATGTTAACACAAGCAGTCTGCTGTGACCTTGTGACTTCAGGCTCAAGGTTCACATTGTCGAGCATTCTGACATACGGACTTTCCATTATCATCTGTTCGATTGAGTTTAATTCACAGTGCAAAGCCAATATTCGCAAGTGCGTTGGACATGTTGTAATGGCTTTACAAGTAAAACTCGAGATCTGTCCTTCCTGCGAACTGAGGTTTGCACGTGAAGACTTGTGTCATCGTTGGGAGCTGCAGGATCACCGCTAACTTTTTGCAGATGATTTGGTCCTGCCAGCATCTTCGGACCAGGGCCTTGAGCATGCACGCCGTCGGTTTTCAGCTATGTGCGAACAACCCGGGATGAACATCAGCAATACAAGACCGAGTTATCATGTATATCCAAAACCCAAGGCAGTCTATGCTGCAAGTGAGCGGCATTACACTGCAGCAGGTGGAGATGTTCAAGTACCTTGTGGTGGTATTCACAATAGACAGAAAACGGAACAAGCAGGTTGATACGCGGATTGCTGAAGCAAACGCAGTTCTGCGTGAGCTTTATCGCTCTGTGTTGACAAAACCAGAGCTTTCACTACAACACTCACAATTTTTAAAACGATCTTTGTTCCGATCCTCTCCTGTGATCATGAATCTTGGTAGGCTTAATGACTGAATGAACACTGTCTTAGCTGTTCGTCTTCTTTCTTCTTTCGCATACATAACCAGAGGTACATGTTGGTCAGAACTGTGATTTAGCAAGATAATTCCAAACAAGCGGATTGTCTACTTCGTAAATGTGGCACGGAGGCTTAAGTTCATTTCACAGTCTACACACCTCTTTTTACTGATGTGCGTTGCTGGTGTATAAAGATGCGATATCTGAACTACAGCAAATGAGGAGAGGAAGAGTTTTAAGACCCGTACTGACGTTGTTGCTCACTCAAAACAGCCACGTTTTCTCCCAATTGTACTTTACAGCAAGTTCGTATAATATAGGAATACTATGATATCTATAAACTGATGAAGTAGATGATACAAAAAACAGATGCTTCACAAACATTTACTGTGACAGCATAAAGTTGATGCTAAAGCAACATAGAAACTTTCCATTTCTCTGGAAAGTGAACATGAAACAAACGTTCAGACATGTTGTCGGATAGAGCGGAGTGAAAGAAACGAAACGCAAAAACAAAGTGTAAATGCAATTTATTTACGCAGTCGTTTTTATCCGAAGATCCGAAGAAACGTTGGATTCCTTGAGATGAACGGAATGGCGCGCGAAATTGAACGACAACGATATAACATGGAAAAGCTAAAAGTACATTTTCGTAATGGAATGATAAAATTCGAAATTCAGGTTAAGGTAGGTGACGTAGTGACGTGCTGACACGCTTTACTGGCGTTATGTGTTGCTGACGATTTTTAGCTATCTTCTGTTTCAAGAAAGAGAGGATCGTTTTCTTTTATCTTCCCTGCTTTGTCACAACCGGCGCCAAAGCGTGTGGAAAGGATATTACTCAGGAACATGAAAAACGCAACAGTGACAAATAGTTTTCAATATGAGTCTTTTGTCGAATGTACTTTCCGAACAAAGCGCAAGAAAACCATGAAGAAAACTTCACAGCGTTCAGAACAGAAGGTTACATTTATCCACCTGACAAGTACTTGAAGTTCGTTTTTTGACCGTATTTGTTGTTTGACACAATACTTTCTTGATCTTGTCAGGTCTTGCGATTTGCGTTTTGAAGCATCCTATTATTGTTGTCAAACGTGTTCATGATTTATTAAAAAAACGATAACGTTTTAGAGTAATCTGTATCGGTTGGTTTCCCTGCGTATCACTGAGCCGCTTGGAAGTAGCAATATAGGCCTGCCCCAAAGTATGGTGTTAGAGTTTCCTGAAGTACAGGCTTGGTCTTCTAAGTGAATAGTCCGTGCAGACAAAAGCATCGAACTTCATCTTCGGGCGAATAAACGATTTGTTGAATCCAAAACTTACTTCCTGGTAGAAATATAATTCTGTTGTTTCCAAGTTCGATAAATGCTTCATATACAGGGTGGGCGAAAGTAACACTCTACCTCTACACGGTGCACCTGGATTTAAGATAACTCACAAAGTTTCCCAGCTTGACACAAAAGTGTTAAACTGCCCAACAATACCTTATGCTTCCAGTTTGCGTATGGCGGAATTAAAGCATGGTTTAGAAGAGTCTCTCTGGAACAAACATACTTCGGAACTTCGCTGGATATAGATGTTAAAAATGTTCGGGATTTCATAGAAAACAACTGAAAAATATTTGCTAGGGAATGCTTTAAATTCATTCCTAGTAGAAAAAAGAT
>JGI24022J15233_10003713_pt1 | contig 15347 bp, 9 predicted proteins | sample Ectturendosymbi2_FD_15233 | JGI IMG/M metagenome (IMG submission 15233)
CAGGTCATTTTCTCCCTGTTTGAGGTCTTTCAATTTTACGCGCGAACCTCGCATCCACTGAAAAAAGTGCGGCTGGAAAAGTCGGGCTCACTTTACCCAGGTCTTGAGAGCTACCAGCCTGTTGCCTGTCTGTTGACATGCATTGGCTACAGTAAAAGGGTACAGATTCAAACTCAACGACATCATCACCGGCAGACACACCAGCACAGCAGTATGGGAACCATTACTCACAGGAACTGCATTCAATTACTCTTGTTTCTTCGGGTTTATCACATGAGCTGCATTTATTTGCTATTTTGTCCAGGCATTGCAAAGCATGAAGCAGATTATTCATAATTTCATATTTTGTCCAGGCATTGCAAAGCATGAAGCTGATCATTCATAATTTCAATCATGATATGAGATATGATTGAAATTTGAATGAATGAAATATTACCTTTTTTGGAACTAAATACTCTGCTCATCAACTAAACTTTCTGTTTTTTATTTTTTATGTACCTGACACTTATTGGATTACTCTTAAAAGCTAAACTTTTTGTAATTGCGTATACCTTTGTTTTCTTCAAACTCATTTGGTGAAGCTATGTTCCTGGTGGGACATACATGCAATGTCACAATGATTATGGTAACCTACTCCATTATGTTCCGTGGGTAATTCTGCTACTTCGTCATGATTTGTGTAGATAAATATTGTTTTCTGCCTTTGCTACATGCTTTTGTTATGAAATGTCATGTTTAATGCATTGCTCTCTGCCTCATAATCCACATTTTGCTCATTTCATTCACCTATGCATGCTTCATCATCTGCTCATCTGAACATGCCTTAACTTTTCACCCATTGCTTGCCCAACATCATTTGTGTCATGTTAATATTTATGTATTTGATTCAACGTTTGTGTTTCTGTACTATTGTTTAACTTCTTCATTGTGTTGTCGCATGTTATTTCCATGTGTCTTGAATCATCATTTGCATTGGAATTGTTACTGAACAAAATATCATATGGGTAGAGAAGTCAGTGATATGAAGGCTATGAAACAGATAGCAATGCAGCAAACATGACATGCAGAATGAGAACAGAGGAATCATAGTAGAGGCAAAAAACAACATAGCAAAACAATTTTTTTTCAATTTTTTTTTTTTTCATAGCAAAAAACAATTTTTATCAACACAGATCATAGAGTACTAAAAGCAACATAGTTACTTGTCTCATGGACAATGATGGAGTTCCGCAGTTGCATGTATGTCCCAAAAGGCATGTAGCATACTCCAGTGACAAAGTGAGGTTGAAGAGACACAAGGGTGGAAACAAATTACAAAAGGCATGACAATAAATATTGTTTTATTTTCTGGCCATTGTATGAATGTCTTAGCTGTGGTGTTTTCAGTTGTTTTGTTGTGAAGAAAAACTAAACTGTTCTGCAAGTGTTCATGAAATGATCTCGTTTGAGCAGTTTTGTTGTTAAATGCTTTTCTTTTGTGATTTTTTGTACTTAGTATTGTTGGGTAATTGTTTATCTATGCATTTATGATTTTTGCTCTTTGCTGTTTGATCATGTAGTGACAGAAATGTAGCAAAAAGAAATATAATAACACTAAAGAACAGAAATTGATTGCATGCTGATGAGAATATATATGCAAATTTGTGTGATGTGAACTAACATATTTAGATCACAATGGGTGGGTGCAAGATTGTCTTGGTCAACTGCTGAGCCAGCCTTGTTGCTAGCACAAATCAATTTTAAATTAAAGACATTTCACATGTAATAAAAGAAAAGTAACAAAATGTATTGAATCAACGATAGACATAATAAGTAAACACAACAATGAATAATAGACCAGGAAAGCATGCCTATGTACAGGGAGTTGAATAACTTGAAAATAAAGGAAAAGAGAATAACTTGAAAATAAAGGAAAAGAAAAAAGAGATTGAAAATAAAGGAAAAGAGGGGCACTAAAAACAATATTACAGAAAAGTGATAAGAAGAATATGAACAAAAAACAACAGGAATATTGGCACAATAGCAGTACATTTTTGTATTGTTTTCCAAATTAATAAGGTGAGAAACATGAAATTTTCAAGAATTTCAAACCAAATTTTTGGACCAATGTATTTTAAGAAAGCTGGTCTAAAGACATTTTCATCCTGGGTAAACAACATTTTTTGCAAAAGCATAAGCGTTTTTTGGTATTTGTGGACTGATGTAAAATAAGAAAAGTAGTTATCCCAATATTTAGGTAGTTCACCAAATCTATCAGAGGAGTACATGAATTTGGCAACTGACAATTTAAATAAGTCTTGAGTATTTAAAACACTGCTTAGAATAGATGATAGTTGTGTTAGGTTGGTCATATTTTAAGGTTCTTACAGCATTAAGCAAGGATGGTTAAGTGCAGTTCAGTGTGTAAGGTATGTAGGAGGTTAATAAAATCGCTGTTTCGTAAATTTTCAGATGTCATCTTTTACCATAATGCCATGCAGACTGTTGTCAGAAAGTTTTCATTGGGAGGCTTTACGTTTGTTCAAGGGGACCTCACATTCTGAAATTTGATAAATACTCCATCGATTTATAGTGATTCATACTTCCATTTGGGTAGACTTGGAGCTTTGTTTGGGTGGACTATGCTTCCAAACCCCCCCGCCCTGATGACGGGACTGATGCCATGGTCACAAAAATTTGCATGTAACATAATCAACTAAACATGTCACTGTACATGTTATCAGTTATGTCACTTTCCTAAGTAAAGTGGGTGGCATTTTTCACTATCCAAAAAATTGCAATCATCTAAGTTTTTGTGATGCAGGTATTTACTAAATAGCATTTAATTTCATATCACAAGCATTTAATTTTATTGGTAATTCTTTTTGTTGACAGACTTGTGATACTGCCATGTAGGATTTGACCCTTAATTGTACTTTAGTCTCTTTTCTAATTGATATGGATTCCAAAGATATTATTTGCAGATGGGGTGTCGACTGTGCATGTCATGTTGCTTTATGTGAAGTGTTCAGTTCAGAAGTGTTTGATCTTCAATCTGTTGTATCTTGCTTGGTTGATGCTGTAAATGTAGTATGTCGTGATACAATTATTTTGGACTCACTGTTTAAGTTACTTAACTCACTTGAGGACCATGTTGTGTGTTCAAATGCTCTAAGAAGGACTGTGCTAATATGCATTGCTGTCAGAATATGTACAATTACACAATCAGATTTTGAGTTTGCATTGCCAAAAAATGCAACAAAACTGGAAGGGATTTTGTATTTGATAAAAGGAATGTTGAAACTTGGTTTTGTGGATTGTAGTGAAACAATCCTTGAAATGCAGTGTCTTACAGTATTTTTAATGGTACAGCAGTTTGAAAGTGCTCAGGAAATGGACAAAGTTAACTTGGTAATGGCTGAATATGAAAAGGATTTGCAGGATGCCAGAATGCTACTCAAAGAAATGAAAGAAGCTGATTGTCAAGGCACACAATACATGTGTTATATCCAAACAATGCTTAAAAAGATCGCAGTGGTCAACTCTACTTTGGGAAAACCATTCATTATCCAGCTTGCTGACAGAGTCAATGAACACAGACTTTTAGGGCAAAGCAAATGTGTTTCAAAAAAAAGTGCACAACATTTTTCTACTGCTATCAAAGCTTTACAGGCAACCATTAGTAAGCAATGCAAGAAATGTCCTGGCATGGATCCTGCATCTGTTGGGGGCAGTGGAGTTATGAAAAGTGTGATTCAAAGTGAAAAGAATCCAGTTCAAAAGTTAAATGTTCCATCAACAAGCTCTGATGTTGTTCAAACTACAAGTCTTTGTCCAGTTGGCAATGCATGTGTTGATAACCAGGCTATCAATAATGATGAGAATGAAAGTTTGAGTGGGCTGAGTGTGTCTAACACTGAAAGTTCATCAACAAATTTTAGTCGAAGGTGGTCACCACAGTTAGATTCTTATATCATAGCTGGTGTAAAAAAGTTCGGCAATGGAGAATGGTGTAAAATCCATCACAATTTCCCATTTCCAGCAGACAAGGACAACCGACATATAAAAGACAGGTGGAGAACAATGCTGAAAAACAAGTTGGTTGAAATAGACTCATCGTGCAAAGTTGTGGATTTCAATAACATTTACACTCCGCACATTGAATCTGCCAATAACCTTTTACAGAAATGTGCAGTGCGTGAAAATGACGTGGCTTCACCAGGCCCTTCCAGTGTTTTTGCTGTACACAAGCAGCCTGTTGTTGCTTCTGTGGGTGTCTCTAAAGGGAAAGTAGTTAAAAGAAGACTTGCCAAAAAGAAACATTATAGAAAAGTCTTTTTTTGACTTTGTTTATGTTTTTCTCTGATTTTATTTTTCATAATTCTGTTAAATCAGAGTTTGTTTTGGCATGTGAAAGTGAATTATGTCAAAGCTCCTAGCAGTGACATCAAATTTCATGTGGCAAAGAAGCTTTAAAAGTTTTCACTTATTTTTTTGCTCAGTCTGTGTTTTCATGATTGCATTAGCCTGATATGCGGTGCTGTGTAATCTTTCAGTATTGCTAATTTCACTGAACTTTTAGTCCCATGCATTTGTAATGTGTATTCTGTTACTTTTGCAAAGTAGAATAAGTTTGAGCATATGGTCTCATAACAATATTTTTGTACAGTTGGTAGTCTTTGCTATTAACCAATGTGGGGTTTGTGTATATCTTCACAGAAATACATGAAGAACTCTTAACATAAGCAGTTAAATTTCATCATTCATATTGTAGATTGTTGGGAAGCAGTCTAGGAAACATTGGCTAGGCTTAAATATTTTTGTTTTGATCATTTTTCCAAGTCTTGTTGCTTTCCGTGACTAGTTGTACTTTGTGCATTACTTTGTTTTCTAAACTGTTAGGTATATGTTTGTTTGTGTTTTTTGATAGGTGCAATGGTTCAAAGAAGTTAGGTTGATGAAGTTTTGAAATGTCTCAAGATTTTTTGGCTGATAATAATGTATGTGGGCAAGCCCTGCTGCGCCTTGTCAGTCGTGGAAATGCTGTTATTGCAGAAATTCTAAGATTGTCTGATTTTGTACCGTCTGTATTTAGGTTGGATAATAAAAATGATCAACAGAAATATGGTGGGTAGTATTCATTGACCAGTATTTACAATAATGACCAGTATCAACCAGTGTGCAACTTAAAAATAATCAAGTCTTTCATAAGCTTTTGCATTAAATTTCAGGAAACATACTTTTTGACTTCGGATATTTCAAAGCAACTGATGCTTATGAAAACAAGATTGATCAAAGTGGGCAGTTGCAAGATATTGATGATGAGTTCCGTCAAAACCATCTTGACATCATATCAAGGTTCTATTTGGCCTTTGAAAGCATCCACAAATATGTTACAGACTTGAACAGGTTATTTGCCATTTGAATTTGTTTTACATAATTCGAAACAAATGATTACATTATGTGCTTAAACAGCAAAAGTACAGGAAGTTTGTTTGGAAAGGTTAACATGTTGGTCATTTTATCCACTTTTGTTGCAAAATTTAAAGTTGTGGTTTATTTTTGTTCACTTGAGCAAGTGGTGCTTGGAACATAAATGTCCAAGAATGTGACTGGGCATTTGTTTTTGTCACTAACAGCTGCTAATAAGCAAGTTTCTAACTCTTATTTGTAAAAATAAAAATGCATTGTGGGCATGTAATACAATGGAATTTTTGTAGGACTACAAAACTTGCTATGATTTCAAACTGTTCTTTTGGATATTTCCATAATTTGTGACTAAAATTGTCTAATTTTTTGGAATCATGACCTGTAAGTAACATTACAACGTTTCTAAGTTACAATTTTAGGTATGAATGGGTGCATAGCACATTTTTCGTAGAATTCAGACCCTAGCGTATGAAAAAGTCAGACAGAGCACTGATTGTGTTAGGTTTAAAAAAGAAAAAGACATTAATTGCAATTGTTTATAGGGAATAAGGACTGAAGATGTGTTTAATTGACAAAACCAGTTTCCCTGTGAAATACTAATAAATAGCAATGTATTCACTTGCGTACATCGCTACTGTGGCTTACAACCATTGTCTGTAGGGATTTGGGATGTGGAGTAATTGCAAACATTTTGAATGAGTTTAATTCTTCTCAGATTTCTTGATGATTTAAATGAGGGAGTGTATATTCAGCAAACAGTTGAATCTGTTTTTATCAATGATGATGGAAGACAACTGATGGTAATGTAGTTTTGTGATCACATTGTGTATGCTGGTGAACTTGTCTAGTGACATTTAGATCTTGTTTTAGTGTGAAGCATTGTTCCTGTATGGTGTGATGCTGCTTCTGGTTGACATGAAGATTGAAGGGTTGATTAGAGAAAGGATGCTGGTTTCTTTTTACCGATACAGGTAATTTAAATCTTTTTACGGATACAGGTAAATATAATACAAACAGATGTGAATAACATGAAAGGTTGAAGCGAATTTGAAGTTTCATTGAGTTCGCTGAATTACCCATGTTGGCTATCTTATTATGACACTTTGCAATTCAAGTGGATGAAAATGTTTCTTGAATCAAAGCTATAACCATATAACTTGTTGTGCAAGCATATATTTCATCTCTATGTGAGCCCTTTAATGCCTGCAGTGGCCGCTGCAGTAATGATTCGATACTTCAAAAGATGACCTTAAACAAAACTGAATGCCAACCCGACCACATGCACAATTGAAATGGACAACTAAACTGAATAAAGCCAATTGCTTCAGATATCTGTGATCACACCTGAGCAGTGATGGTGGAATGGAAAATGAAATAAGAACAAGAATAAAGGCAGCGTGGATGAGATGGAGGGAAGTAACTGGTGTCCTCTGTGATAAAAGAATGCAGATCTGCCTAAAGTTACTAATTTACAAAACTATTGTGCAACCAGTTGCCCTACAAGGCACTGAATGCTGACCAACAACTAAAACCACAGAACAAAAGTTGCACGTGATGGAAATGAGAATGGTGCGATGGACCCTTGGTTTTACCAGCATGCACCGAATCAGGAACACATCAGTTAGACAACAACTGGGAATTTCAGCCATTACAGAGAAAATGCAGGAACATAGATTACGCTGGTACGGACACGTACTGTGCACGAACCCATCCACAGTTGCTAGCTTGGCCTATAATATACATGTGGAAGGATGGACGCTGGCCACAAGGAAGACCACAGCAAAGATGGCAGGACACAATAAATAACGACCTCAAGACAACTGGATTACAACCAAGCGATGCTAACGACAACTATGGCGATCATGCTGCAACTGAGCAGACCCCACACCATTGGGACAAATGCTAGGATAAAGAAGAAGAAGACTTCAAAAGGATACCTTGCTGTCTTCCGAATCCGAGGATGTCTTCACTGACTTTCTACTGCAATTCGTTCGCAAGTTATGGCCGATCATAACTTTAGCAGCCACTGTAGTGGCCGCTGTAGGCGTTTAAATGTTGCTATCACTCGCCATAAAATGCTATGTGTTTGCAATTTCTATATTAGCAGTACATACTTGCAGTCATGGAGCAGAAGTTTTTAGAGTCATTAATGCCTTCGGTGCCAGTGTCCGAATATATCATACTTCGAAATCCCACATTGAGCTGTTATTTTTGTGCCTCTTTGCAACTCCATCACTCGCCAGGTGATTGAGCTAGAGAGCTGTTTAAAAGATGCGGTGAGTCTTCTAGATAGCATTGAAAAAAAATTGGAAAGTTTTGGGTTTTGTTTTTTTTGTAGGTGACGTCACAAGTGGCGTAGGTTTTAAGCCATTTTGGCCCAGGCAACCTGACCCTGGTCCCTAACTGCTGGAGGGAATTTTTTGACTCAAGTTGTTATTGGAAACTAGGCTATAATCCAAATTGTTTGAGCCTTTGAATGGCTTTCCAGTGTTTCTGGTTCAAAAGTTATGGCCACAAAACTAAAATTTTGGTAAAAATAAGCCAAAAACATAACTTTTGAACCAGAAATGCTAGAAAGCCAATCAAAGACTCGGATTATAGCTTGGTTTCCATTAAAAACTTGAGTCAAAAAATACCTTCGATTTCACTGTATTATAATTCAAACTTTTCAATCTAACATTTTTGCTACCATTATCGCTTAAAACAGCTTTCAAACTTCCAGCAGCGCATGTGTATTATTTATGTTTAAAATTTTGGTTAGGATGCTTGCCACAAGCCAAAGTGCAGCAACTCATCTGGATTACTATGCTGGAATACTCTTTACATTCATTCCTTGTTTTGAGGAAAAAGGACACACAGCTGTAATTAATAGCATGATGAATGCCCAATTATGTAAAAACATGTGCTTGATGTTGGTTCAAGATTGCAATTTGCATTTATGGACAGCCAAATCTTAGACAGTTTTTGTTTATGACTTTAAAATCAGATATTTTTAGCCGTTTGATTATTGTGAATGAATATTCATAGTATGAAATGTGTTCTAAGCTAAGTTATGTACCACGCTGTATCTTTACCTAAGACAACTGTTGAACTAAATTTTGTTTATACTTCAGTGGTGCTGCAAAAGGTGCTGGTTCAGATAGCAACATTGATGATGTTTGCAAGTTGCTCAGAAGCACTGGTCATTCCTCTGCTGCTGGTTCAAAGCGTCCTTCCAATTATCCTGAAGCATACTTTGCTCGTGTCAAAGTCAACCCAGTTTATGTCAAAATGGTAATAGGCAGGCTGCGGTCAGATGATGTTTATAGTCAGGTGAGTCAAGTCTGCAGTTTAAGTTTTTAAAATATTACTTATTTTTCTTAAAATATTAGTCCAATTTGCTTAATTGTTCTTGTGCTTATTTGCTGCTTTGCTTATTGCAAAGTTTTTGGTATTGGAATTAATCAGCCTAAAATGTTAAAAGTAAACAGCTTTATCTGTGAATAGCTTTAGCTTTGGTTGCATTGTATTAAAGGCAAAGTGAGCTTAAAATGCAAATAGGAGTCGAATGTTCGTATTGCTCATAGGGTTTCAGTCTATATCTGGGCTCATGTCATGATGGCTACTTTTTTTCAGGTATCTGCATATCCTTTGCCTGAACACAGAAGCACTGCCTTGGCCACTCAAGCATCAATGCTTTATACAGTTCTTTATTTTGAGCCTTCCCTCTTGCACAGTGAACAAGCTAAAATGAGAGAAATAGTTGACAAGTACTTCCCTGATAACTGGGTATGTCACTGTCTTTGGTCATACAAAGTTATACAAAAGCATTCTCTTAATGAGCTTTTTGATCATGAGTAGATCACATTGCTGTTGTGGCAATTGGTGATTTATCTAATATTTTCTCATTTGTATTCACATTTTTTCTATTGCTTAGCTTATTACTGGATAAAGTTTGTTGCTCACAGAATTCTTTCATATCATTGACTTAGAATGTGTAGAAAGTTTAGTTCAAGGGTGTCCAACCTTTGCACACCATGCGCCAATTTTTCCAAATGTCAGTAGAGATGCGCCATACCGTCGGATATTTCTTGTAAGAATTCATTAGTCTAACAATTCGTTGTAACACATCATTAGTGATTTACCAGGTAATATAATCAAGTACAAATGGAATATCTAGTAAAGCAGCAAATAAGCTTCAAATTTACTTACTTTTTAATGAGACTTATCAAACATTTCACCAGTTTTTCTATCTTTGGAGTTAAGTATGTTACTGAGAGCAGCAGAAAATTCTTCAACTTTGAATCAGTCAGGCACGACCTCGTTTTGCTTTTAAATCAATTTCATGGACGAAAATGCTTACTTGCATATGTACGTCGTTTCAAAACGACATACATAGAACTTTGAGCGAATTTTCTTCGTTCTGGGAAACTTTCACAAGGCAAGGCTCGCCAGAAATCAATCACGTCGTCAGTACCAGGGACTGAAGAAAGCACATCAAATTTCGTTTTCAATATTAAATTTGTTTTGAAGTCAAAACGTTCCATTCATATGTTACTTGGCATTTTCATTATTCTTCTGTGACTAAGTGAGAATGGGTTTATAAATGCCAAAATACAGTCTTCTTCTTTAGCAAAATCACAAAAGTGATTTTCAAATGAGTCTTGCAATAACTTGATCTTTATACAGCATTTTCTCAAACTGCCATTATCAGCAGCACATTAAATCTGCTACTTAAAAACTGAGACTAGCTGATATCAGCAGTTCCTAACTGCGAAATGAAGAGTTTCTATTTCATCTTGAAAGTTTGTTTCAAGATGCTAACAGGCATCTCATAAGCGATTTGCACAAAACAAAAATCGACAAAATATTGGAAAAGCTTACTATCTTCACTTTACAGTATTATGATTACAAGTATGCATTGCACCACTTCAAATCATCCAATGCGCCAAATTGGGCGCATGTGCCACAGGTTGGCCACGGCTGTTTTAGTTGTTCCAGTGTTGAGATTTTTGTTCCTAGAACTTCAGTAGTGACTTTGATAACTTTCATTGCATGTGGTATCTAACACTGTGCAAGATATCTGCAATGACACAAATTGGATTTACTCATGCTTGCTTTGTCATTGCCACTGATTGCGTTTGGATATATATTTGTTTCATTTGCAAGAATTTTGTTAACTGTGTTTTTAATTTTGTTGTTTTTTTGTCTCAAATATCTGTATGCAGGAACAGTTGTTATTGATTTGGCTTACTACCACCATGATGCAATAAGTGACAAGTAGGTGTGAGACGAAACATGCACAATTCTGTTGAACTTGCTTATACTTCAAAATCAACCCATTGCAGAAAGTGTGCTGAGCAAAATAAAGTATAAACAAGAAACACTTTTTGGATACAGATCTTTCACATGCATAAAAAAGGTTGTATAACAGTCAATTACACATATCATGTGTGGTACCATTTCAACAGAATTGAGTTTTTTTGCACAAGAAATTCAAGTAATGATTTTCAGTCGCACTTAAGAAGAAACCTGAATGATCAAAATGATGGGGTGCATTCTTTACTGATAACACCTGCATTTGAATTGCAATAAGTAAGAATTTTTGTTTTAAAAAACAAGTTTTTTTGACAAAGTAAGGCAATATGAGCTTAACAGGTCACTATTTGAGTTTTGATACTGTGTAGCTGGAACATATTGTACTGTAACAGTGTTTTGTTACGCAGGTGATCAGCATTTATATGGGCATTGTTGTCAATCTAGTTGAAGCATGGGAACCATACAAGGCAGCAAAAATTGCTCTTCAGAACACTTTGGAAACTAACAATTGTAAAAAACAGGTATGCATTTCTCTTAAGTTGGAATTGAACTTTTTCGATTATTTGTAGCTTAAAAAAACTAAATTTGAAAAACGTACATCTCATATTCTTATTGGTTATGTCAGTAATCCTCAGTTTAAACAATTTCTGAAATTTTACAATGTCAAATAACAATGTCATCATCATCACTGCTACAACACGTGTGCAGGTGATATTGAATATCCCTTGAACCTAATGGCTAATTATAATTGGGTAATGGTGTGTTAAGACCTTGCAATCAAAAACTATATCAACAACATTAGGAATGGCAAAATGAATGCTTTTGTTGTTAAGTAGGTAGCAGGATTTATATCAACCTCTTCAGTTGAATAAAGTGTAGTATTGTAATCAGTGCTGAAAAGGTCCAACGAATTAGCTGAGAATGTAACCAAATTTAAGGCATGTAACAATAGAGGCAAAGATGTCAGCTGATCCCTTCTATGCTAGGTTATGGTACACTGTAGAGAAGTTATTAGATCCATTTTTTGTGCAATGACACTCTACAGCAGTGGCCACCAACCTTTTGAAACTGTGAGCTACTTCTTGTGTACCGATTAATGCGAAGCGCTACTAGTTTGATACACACTTCTGAAATAAAAATTTTGCTCAATTTACCTTCAATTATTTTAGTATTGATATTTGTTAATGTGAAGATGTTGATCATGCTAATGTCATTTTTAGAACAGGCCGGCGAGTGACGTACATGGTCCTAGGTGGTGACCTGGTGCTCGCAGGCACCACATTGGTGCCCCCTGCTCTACAGTTTTACTTGAATTATGTGGTTGATTTTGATATGCTTTGTTTTAGGGATGATTTATGTCAGTAATTTTTTAACTCTTTTTTGTAATAAATGTGTGATACTTGGAAAAAACATTTTCATACTTCTTATGTTGCAACTGTAATTACCTTGCGCTTTTTCAGTCTCAGCATTCTTTTTTTACCATTTTCAGTGATTATGATATTGCCCAAATAATTCAGCTTTTTTGGCCTCATTTTAACAGTGTTTAGTTGTTTTTTCATCTTTTTGATCTCTTTGAGAGATTTTGTTATGTACAGCAATGCAGTTAGTACACTGAATGCTATTAATATATAAAACAACAGCTTTGGTACTGTGATGCATTGTTCTGAATTATGATTATTAATTGGTATAACATATCCACCAGAGACAGGTGGGTTGAAGTTGCAGGTGCCACATGAATAAGACATTCTCACATTTATGAGTTTTTTTTCCAAGGACCTTCTTGTTCCATTTTGCAGGGCGTAGTATCCAACTAAGGAGACCAAATTGTAGGTAGCGTGGTATGTATACACAATGTGAACATTGTGACAAGGAAAGGATTCAGCCACTTGTTGAGGCATGATGGAGCAGTTGTAATCTCTTGCTGTTTGTTGCTCATTTACTATAGTTTTTAGTAAAATGAGGTTTCCATCTTTCATACTTTCCATTTTCAGTGCTGGAGATACTTGGGGCTGAAACACATTTAATCAATCAATTAATTGTTTATTTTGTTGAAGTGCTAGGATTTTTCTTATACACTGTGTATGCACTATGAATGAATTAAAACTCCCTCACAGTAAACGTGGTTTTTCATTTACATGACCAGGTCTTTGCCACTACAAACAAGCACTAATTGAGTTCACACAAAAGCAGAAAGAAGATAAGTGCGATAAAATTGCAAAATTCTTCAAAATGCTTATGCAATATGCAAGCACATAAACATCACTGTACCTGTATCTGTTTTGTTTGACATACAGATGCCTCCACCAACATTGCTGTGATTGCAGTATATAAACTTTCTGTTCCAAGCCACACAGCGTATGTACTTTCCACCATAATGATGCTTGTTAGTACCGCTATAGTAAGTTTGGCATATGTAGAGAGCATTGAATTCTCGTACAAGCTCTTCTGCTTATGTAGCTTTTGATACATAAACAGTATTGGCAGAAGAAGACCTACAACAAGAACGTAATGATGTAAGACAAGTGCAGCAAAAACTTTTATATTTTGCAGCATGGAACCAGGCGCAGGCGTTATGACTCATAGTCGTAAACATTAGTATATATGTCAAATTCCAAGCATTGTCTGTTGTATGTTCAGCTGGATATTATCATATGTTGCAGTTTCCATTTGGCTCTGCTCCTTTTCCGGAGTCTGACGAGCAAATCTAACACACAGAATACATATATCTATATATATGCAATTTACCTCCAGTGATAAGTTTTGTGAATACAGTGCTTGAATCGGTGATTGTGCAGTCTACAACGTAGTTTGACAATAAGTACATCTGTATCGGCGAAGTGAATGCAAGAGCTGTAGCTTGAAAGAGCGCTGACAGGATCAAAATCAGTGGATGCTGGTTGATCATTCTTTTCTTGTTTGCCTCCGCATTCTGAAGCACAGCATATACATTTAGTGAAGCTGGCAAGATCAAAACATGTACGAGTGAAAATTATGATTTAAAAAAGCGTGTGGCTTGTGAATCGAGATATTTTTGAAAGTCAAAAGAAAATTTCGTGAAACGCTGAAGCCGTAGATTAATTCATATTGTTCATCTTTGTCTACCATCATGCTTCTGCATTATGCTGATCGATACTGTATGCGGAAACTGCTGCTTTCATCAAAAATTTTATTCACACTCGTGTCAGTTCAGGTTGCGCGTTGTCTTGCCTAACAAGGCTACAGAATCCCATTGCTGTGCCAGTATTTTGAAAAACTTCTTTCCTTGTAGAAAAAACGATTCTATACATGATGATTAAGAAGGAAGCGTTGTTTGCGATGCATGGAAATTATTCGGAGCTATTGGTATTTACAATCCACTATGCTTCAACGATACACTTCAGCTGATATTTTTAAAAATCTGGTTTTCGTCCGTTTCAAACTCTTGCTACGGAATTGTTTTAGACATGATTGTCTGTATGGAAAAAATTTATGACCATTTCTAATAATCTTGGGGGAAATGCACGTTTTGTTAACGTGTCTGTTAACAGTTTTCTTTGGCCTTGAGTTTGGTTGTTACGGCGCTGTCATAGTGAACCTCGGTAAAGTCTTCTAATATGGAAGATACAGCAACTTTTGTATTACCCTTCAATTTGTTTTTTATAGTTTTGAGATCTAAGCCTGATGCACAGCAGAAAAAGCACTTCACTGCAACAAGAATTTTACACAGACAGTCGCTAAACAACGCTGTGTTTATTTCTCTCGATAATTAGCTGGTTTGCCAGGTTTGTCCATGGGGCACGTTTTTCTGTCCCATCCCATGAGATTCTCCTGACCGGTTGCGACCCAGCACTCCCTGTGCAACAGTGTTGATCTTGTGGCGGCTCTTGCCCGCATATATGCAAAACTTCGGCCTGAACCTGGTTTGTAACAGAAATTATCCATCAGTCAAGGGGCCACGACTTCATAACCTTCGGGTTTTTTCGGTGCCCTTGCGTTTTTACAATGATTTGTTTTTCGTGTTTATTAATTTCTGATTATCGCAAAAGAAACTCAACTCTCACAAAATTACCAATATTAAGTACATTATATCGTGCGCATGTCTAGCTTTTATAGACACTTCCTAAAACAACCCAGCCAATTAAAATTGGCTGGGTGACCTTTTTTTTTTGTCACCCAAAAACAGGACCAGCGACATTATTTTCGGACCACTCCGCCACGACATTGAACATCTACGTCTATCACTTAATGTGTTGTGAGCATTTAATAATGGTTTTAAAGTTAAGAAAATTTCTGCTGTATGACGTAAACTTACTAACGATGGGATATGGCGCAAATTTCAAGTCCATTTTCCCATCCAGTGGGGTTCTTATCAACATCCAGTGGGGTTCTCATCAACATCCAGTGGGGTTCTCATCAACAAGCCTGAGGTTTTCGTCCAAGCGAGTTCACGAGTTGTACGGGCCTTAAACGTTTTGTCCCTGGTGACCCTTTTCATTGCACTCACATCTTCGTTTTGTTAATGTTTTTTCGATTATTGGTAAATTAGATTTGGCCGTTCCTAGCATCTTATAGATTTGATTTGGCCGTTCCTAGCATCTTATAGATTTGATTTGGCCGTTCCTAGCATCTTATAGATTTGATTTGGCCGTTCCGAGCATCTT
>JGI24022J15233_10003716_pt1 | contig 15343 bp, 11 predicted proteins | sample Ectturendosymbi2_FD_15233 | JGI IMG/M metagenome (IMG submission 15233)
CTTCTTTTGAATAGAGCAGAGTACAACCACTACACAGCTTGGAGCGGAAGTCCAGTTTGGTGATGACAGTTCCTTTCGAAGCATTGCTGCCGGAAGCCACAGCGATATTTTGGGCGCGGGACCGGCATGGGTTGGTGATGGTTCGTTGGCAATGTTGTGGAGCAGAGAAAAAATTTGCGCTTGGCTCCACAACAATCAAGGATCCTGACGTATTAGAATGACGTTCCAAGAGCTAAGAGACTCATTTAAAATCCCTTTAGTATGCCAGAGCTAAGATCGTTTCCAATTGCAATGACCGGCTGGTCTGCACCTTCGGCATTAGCAGCCAACCGATAGGGGAGCCGCAAATAGAACGCCCGGCAGCGCAGGACACTAGTGAGACGTTCCGTTGATTTCACCGATGAAGTCCAGCTTCTGGCTGGCCGCGTTTATTGCCTACCGCGACGCTGTCGTTCCTCCTGCAGCTTTCTTCTTTCCCGGTTGACTGAGATTCAAAGCAGCATTCCAGGCGTTCTCGAGTGTCGACATTCTCGCTTGCTTGCAGCAGTTGTTGCTTGAAGAGCTTTTACGGCAGCACGGCATCTGGCAAGTCTTACCGTTGATGTTTTAAAACTTGTCTTTTTTCTTGTTGGCCGAGGTGGCTGCCGACCGCAATGTGTACAAGGTCAGCTGCGGCTTTTTCCTTTGCTTGCTTAAAATCAAGGCACCAGTCCAATGCTACGATGTAAATCATTGTCCAAGGTACTGCTGCCGGAAGCCGATGGTGGTGTTGAAAGTGCAAGTCCAGCAGGTCTGTAGTCGTTGATGTGCCGCGTTGATCAGTTATCGTCGTCGATCGAACAAGAGCAGACTTTTTGACTGCACTCTGTGACATTTTTACTTGCAATGAAAATGAAATAAAATCAGTTTCGCCGCGAATGTAAATGCCCTTTGCAGCGGACGGCCGGTTTGCCCACAGCTCATCTGAGCAAAGACGAAAGACAGAAAGTTTCGTTGAGTCAGGCAGCTGGGCACCAAGGTGTTGACTTTTTTGTTGTTGTAATCCTTTTCGGAGGCACTGTTGCCAGAAGCTGATGTGGCGGAACGCTCGACAAGCGATGTTGGCGGTTCAAAAATTCTCCCGCCGTGGATTCAAATCGGGCGGGGATTCTTGAGCGTCGACGTTGTTGCTTGCACTTGTTGTTTGGCTGTACAGTTTCGCGCTAAACTATAATTCCCGGGATTTCTCAAGCGTCCACGTTATTGTTTGCAGTTGCTGTCAGAGCTCTTGATCAGCACGGTATCTGGCAAGTCTTACCGTTAATGTTTTATGAAGCTTGTCTTTCTTCTTGCTGGTTGCCGAGTATGGTCGGGCAACCGAAACCATGAACCGTTGTCGAAAACCGACTGTGCTGCTGCTTCAGCTGTTCAAAGAAGTCTCCCAGCGTCGAGAACCGAAGGAATCTCTTCTGGTCAATGCACAAGGTTTGGGCGAGATTATCAAAATAGACTTCCGCAAACATTGAACCAAGCAATCGACAACACCATGCCCTTTATTAACAGAAAAACGATGGTACAGAAGGTAATTGAAAGAAACAGGAACTTTTATGCTCGGCACATGCTTGGCCTGGACTCGGGCAACCCATCAACAACAATCTCCCCAACAGTTGGTCCTGCCCGTACAAGGTGGCGTTGACTGTTCGGAGGTTGCAGCATTTCAAGTTATTTATCCAACCTTTGGCCAAAGGTCATGACCCTCGCAACGCAGTCCTCCGCTCATCCATCGGGGCATTCTTCATCGTTTGAACGAGTTCTCGGCGATCCACCGCAAGGCCGCATTACGCCCCGGGGCAGGTGTTGAACAGCCATTCGATGTTATTGACAGCGAAGTCCAGGAACCGCTTCCGTTGACCCTGGCTATGAGTGGTCCGCTCCGACAGCCTGGGCCACATTGGTGAAGCCATCATTCCGTAAAAGTTCGGCCAATTGCTTTTTGATGGTCGCGACCAGAGGAGGGCCTTCATAGACGAGTGCGGTGTAGAGCTGGACCAGGGAGGCGCCGGCACGTATCTTCCGGTATGCGTCATGTCCGCTCGCCACTCCTCCCACTCCGATGATGGGAACTTTTCCTGAAAAAAGGAACGAGTGAACTTTGTGGAACGAAAAAACCAGCGACGGAAAGAGAAATCAAGAGTACTTTCCAGCATTATTCATTCTACACAGACCTGTGCATTACCAGATACGCCCATGAACAGACAAAAAATTATTTTTAACGACGCTTTGTGATTGTTGAAAGTAAACAACATAAATCTCAGACCATCTAAAGGTGTCACCACGTTGCCATTTGAACCAAAAAATTTCTTTCCTCTTTCACAGGGTTCCCCATCATTTTCAAAAACCATTTCCATACTTTTTCAATATCATGCTAAAATGAAAAAAAAAACTAAAATAACTTTTACACTATCACTCATCTCCATTTGTCTCAAATTTTATTCGTGGAACACGGTGCAAAAAACATCCGCAAAACCGTCATGAGAGCTTAAAAACAAAATTTGGATAAACAAATGGCTGAATTTGGTTTTCCATACTTTTTCAATCCTTGATGTAAATTTTGGCAAAATTCAATACTTTTCCAAGGTCTTGAAAACCGATTTCCAAATTCAATACATCTTAAATACCTTTAATACCGCGTGGGAGCCCTGCTTTCAAAACGCACTGCGCAACAAAACACGCGCTTCACCCAACCCAGCTTATACTCAAGGAGCATCACCGACACACAGCGGAAAGTGAAAATGTTGGCAAACCTTTCGTCAGTTGATACATTTCGCTGATAAGCTGGGTGGACACGTCAGCAACAGGCCGACCGCTCAGACCTCCGATCTCTTCCTTGTGTTTACTTCGAAGGTGTTCGGGTCGTTTCACGGTGGTGTTGCTGACGATCAAGCCGTCCACTTTGCACTGCGTCCATAGCAAGAAAGTTGAAACCGACGGAAGACGTTTTTATATATTAAACCAGGGATTCCCAAACCGGGGTACATGTACCCCTAGTGGTACATTTGCCTATCTGAAGGGGTACATTTGAGGTTAGCAATAGAAGGGAAAATTATGTTTATACATTATTTATTAAAAACATTATTTATACATATGTATTTGTCCGAACCGTTTCATGTTGCTAACGGGGTTATACAATGGAGAGTATTGAGTCCATACTTGTTTGCTGTATATTTAGATGATTTATCTCTTGAACTAAACAACATTTAAACTGGGTGCTGTATTGTTGAAGTCTTATTGAACGACTTGATGTTTGCTGATGATATTTGTGTGTTTTGTCTTAGTGTACGTGGGTTGTTAAGTATACTAGATGTGTGTCAGGCTTACACAGGATCGCTTGGAATGATTTTCAGCTGCAGTAAAACTGTTTGTATGACGTCTAAGGCGGCTTCACACAGAATCCGGTTGCGGCTCACGATCCGGCTGATGGCCAACGGCAGTCTTCACACAGTCTCCGTTGGCCCTATTGGAATGAATTTTCTCGGTTTTGACCGGCTTCCTGCTTATTTAAAATTGTTTTATGTAAGTCGGATTGCCGTGGTTATCGGTGATGGTGTTCTTGCTGCATGTGAGAAGACTGACGTTGGCCATAAGCTGGTTCGCAAGCCGTAACGGGATTCTGTGTGAAGCCGCTTTAAGGCTCACACCGCAAAAAGCACGGTTATCCAGTTGCCGACACTGGGTGTACTAAGAGTAAAAGCTGTTTCCCACTACAAATATTTAGGGATTGTATTAGATATTGAACTTTCAGATGACGATGACATTCAGAGACAACTGCAATATCAATATTATGCAGCAATGCGAGCTTCATTTTTCCGATGTTCGAACGCAGTGAAAAACTTACTTTTTCGTTCCTTCTGTAGGTCCATGATGCATCATCATTATGGTCTGATTTCAGGAAGNCATACATCCACAGATTGCGTGTGGCCTATAACTTTGGTTGCAGGGTTCTATACAGCCTGCCGTGGCGATCGAGTTTTAGTAGTCATCAGGTTCAGTGCAACATTCCTACCTTTGAGGCCTTATTGAAAAAAATCTGTAGGCCTACCTGTTTCTTGAATGATACAAGAAGTCCAACAGTGTATGGTTGCGCGCTTTGATGCAGTCAGATTGTTTATACTGGTGGTCGTCCTTATTCTTTGAACATTACAACCGCATTTTACTTTTTGATTGAGTGCCCGGACGTGAAAATGTTAGTTTGAGGGCGTGTGCAGGCCACAACGCATTCGTACTTCACCAGTCTTTAGTCAGAGTTGGACTCTATTTCTTAACCATGTTATTTTCGTGTCCTACTCTGGATGTAGTGTTGTATCAAGTGTTACGAGTTAGCGAACAACTATGAAGTGTCTGTAATGTAGTGTTCTACGATGTGTTACGAGTTAGCGAACAAGTGTCTGTAAATCCTGTGGTGCTACCACCAACGCCGTAGCGAAACTTTCTGTGCCTGTTATTATCTTTCAACGTGTGTTATTACCTTTCAATCAATCTGAGTCTTGCAGATAGTGCACACTTGTGCTCTATTGACGTCGTGTCTGGTTCAAAGATTAAAATATTAAAATAAATATCAGTGATTATTATTTTCAAAGATCATTATATGCCTATTGGAAAATGTATTTTTGTTATCTTCCTCAGTCTTTTTGCCATAAGAAATTTAGGGGCATGGGCGTCGGAAGGAGGACCAAGGCCGCTCCAGGATTTTGAAATTTGACATTTTCCAACCACATTTTTTAAAAAAAGGTTGTTTTCTTAGTTTCGAGTGGTGAAAATCTAATTTTGCCACTTTTACCTCCCCCTGCAAAAATATTTTGGCCCACCACTGGAAAATCCACTGTTGACCCGTCCCTGGAAAAAAATCCTTCCGGCGCTCATGTTTAAGGGTACATGCTCATCTATCGAAATGATGAAGGGGTACATGGACAAAGAAAGTTTGGGAACCACTGCTATAGGGAGAGGTGGCTGTTCAGAACAAACTTACACAAAATTTCAGTGTGATAAACAGATTACCACATCAAATCATGTTATAAAGTTAGCAAGCCATTGCTCCAAGAAAATTTGAAATAGCGCTGCTGACGCATAATCCTAAAATTTGTTTTTTACTGTTGCCGTGTTTGACATAGTAACGTCAATTCAAAATTTTCGCACCAGAGCTTTGAATTATCTTTATCACTATCCAGGTTCAAGATTATTCAACTGTCAAGGAACAACGACCCAATGACTCTCCGGTTCCTTTGCTGCCCTGGTGTTCTTGCACTAATTTGTTGTTTTTCTTGTTGCAATCCCAATTACCACCAAATAAACTTAACTCGTTGTTCTACAGGACCTGCTTTATGTTTTGGAAATCAGTTTTTCATATTTTATTGTGCAGAGAGCACTTGTTCAGTGAGTTCTTCTGGTATTCGGATTCGGAGGCGTTTTTGGTGTACTGGATGAACCGTATCTCGAATATTGCCGTTCCGCAACTCTGTGAACGTTCTGGAAATGATTGGTTGTGTTCTGTCACAGAAGTAACTAACTTGTGTATTTTCTGTTCAAGGGCTGCAACCATTTTTGTAATGTTGTTGTGGGGAGCTACTGTGCTTATTCGACACGGATGAAATAATGATTTGTCAGCAACGATCACAATCACTTTGCAACAGCATACTTGTCCAAGCAAAAGCATTACTTTCGCTGTCATTGATTGATTGCCTAGCGGATTGTGAATCAAAAAAAGTTAGAGTCGCGGTTTACTGTTTATCGTTTTTACTCCAAATATTTCTGTAATTTGAATTGACCGAGCAGCACTGTTATCATTCTAGTAACACTTTTGGCTGTCACTGACGTGAAGATATTTCAATGCCGAAAAACGTTTGGCCTTTATTGCTCCTAGTTCGTATTAATTTGGTTGTGAAAGAAAACGCAGCTCCGTTTGCAAGAATTGGTTACGCGTGGGAGTACATGCTGACGAATTGAGGAAAGCAGCCATGCGAGGGTTTATCAGCAGAAACAGATCTTGACGCGGGTTGAATAGTTGTTTACTGAACACGGGAAAGTAACCATGATTAGCGTAAACCTGTGGCACGTGATGCCACTTGATTTTACATGTGTTTTGAATAAGTTTGATCAGGCATAGCAATACCAAGTAGGTTGTTACTCTGACAAACGTCTACTTATGATAAAAAAATTCATACCTGCAATATCCAGATATCTCTTTGCATGTGCGCAACATGGCGTTTGAGAAACTTGGCTTAAAACGCCAAGTCTCTATAATAGGAAGGTCTTTGTTTAGCAGTAGAAAAAAGGCACATTTTGCGAAGCTTTCCCATCTCTTCGGTTTTCATAGTTCAGTTGCTAACAACGTTGGTCTCTACATTGGCAGAAAACACTGGATCCAGGGCCGGCCTTAAGCCGATGCAACCAATGCAGCTGCATTGGGCCCCGCGCCTATGGGGGCCCCGCGCCATGCTGTTTGGGCAGGTTGTTCATTTTTTCCAGATACTCCTTGCACTCAAGAATTGTAGAAACAGCTTATAAATCTCATTGTTAGTAAACAATTATCTCGTTTGAACGTATGGTGAATTTCCACTAATGATCGAATGTCATCAAACGTGCTCAATTCTAATGCTAGGACGTTATATTTGCATTCCACAATGTCCCACTCTTTATTTATAGATCACCGGTCAGAGGGGCCCCGCGCCTAGGTCTTGCATTGGACTAATGCTAGGGCCGGCCCTGGCTGGATCAGTTGTTTTAGCGCAGCTTTTCATTTTTTTAGGAAGGTGTAGAAAAAAGTTCAACTGGGTGGATTGGAAATGGTGGTGTTCCTTTTAAACCAATTCTTCTGGATAGCATGGATAGATCGTATTACACAGCCTTTTCGAACAACGATGGGTATTGGCACGTTGCGTTGGTCAACCGAACGGTACGTTTTCACGTATTCTGGATTGGTTCGTGAAAGGCGGTTGGGTTAATATTTTCAACGCTTGTCTGTACAGATTCTTACACATTTCAGTTTGAGCCATTTTATTAAGGTGTTGAGTACCTAATGAAGCGGTCATTTGCGAAAACACGCATGCACATACGGCGTATTTAGCTGGCTGTAACCGAAACGTCTTGAAGGTGTATTAACTAAAGCAGAAATATCACTTGTGAGTGGTATCAAATGGCTCATTTAGAAGGGTGTAATTTAATTTGACAGACGTTTATGTCGGATTCATGCCTTTTGTGCAGTTTCTATAGATTGTGAGTTTGGGACCGTTTTGTTTATGTGTCGCATCATGCCATGAGAATTGTAGGTGTTTACTCCAAAAGATCATCTCATCGCAAATGTTTCCAAATATTTATTACAACTTGAAAGTAAATGTGTAGTAGTTACTTATGCATCATACCAAATTGCACCACGTCATGGCATTAAAGTATCCAATAATGCTACTGTTGCAATCGGAAATCCCGGGTGGTATGTGCGCAAAGCTTCGCACCGTGGCAGCAAGCAACAATAGAGATCATGCTCGCAATCTCTCTTACTATTGTTTGCTCGCGCTACATAATTAATGGTGTTATTCTTCACGCACATCCCGTTCGTGGTGAATCACACAATCAACGCAACACCACCGGAGAGGTTGCAACACTACCAACTGTAGGTCCCGAAAAATCAATCACTCCTATTTGGTGTGGCCGTAGGCCTGATTTCGGCATCAGTGGTGTCAAATGCATAAACAAAAATCAATCAAACGCTGTACACCTTTTACAAATTGTTGATTGCCCCTTTCCTTCGAGAAAATTAAACTCCCGCCTTAAAGGTCCAACTATATTGAAATTTGTGGTCCACTGAAAAGTGATATAGCAAATTCGTGCAAATCAGCCATATTTTCTCAGGAGCATAATGCCTTGACTTTATTATTAACGGAAATGGAAATCTCCGATTTCTGTTTACCAGCTCTGAAACGTGAGGACCATGCTAGATTTGACGTATGGCGGTATTATGAAATACGAAAAGTACACACTGCATTCCTCTCTAAATAACTTACTTGTATAAAAAACAAAAACAAAACGTGAAGTAGAGAGAATCAAACTTTTCGAGAAACAGCTAAAAGCAACTGCCTTGTTTTGGCCAAAATTGCTCAGGTAATGATGTTCAAACGATTTTCATAAGCATATAACACTATCCCTGAGAGGTTATTATGGTACACCTACCTTCACGAGTGCATCCAAACCTTATTAGGAACCACTCGCTCATTCAACTGTCTAGCAATTCCACTCTCCTGAAACAACGTTGTAAAAGTTATACTTTCAAATATTCATGTGAGTATAAGCAAAGTTGGTATTTAAGTGTCTATTAAATGTATATTTCAAAGATATATCTAACGTATACGTACTATTACATTTTAAAAGAGCGTTTAAATATTTAAACACGCACAATTGTGAGAAACTGTACAGTATGAGAGCCTTTTTACGTGTATCCAACATTGGAGTGGTGCTTCAAACATGCGTCGCTACCAATATTTATAGTTTTGAGCACCACAATTATTTTTATCTTGGTGAAAGCATTTCATTCCTGCTTAATGTTTCTGGATGGTTGGTTGGAAAACTCGCAAGACGCCTTTCTGCTTTTCTCGAAAACCTGTTTTTTGCCGGATTGTCTTTGTTTTGAGTTTGACGATGCCGAGTGCAAAATTTTCGTTCAATCGTTTTTACGAGTTTTTCTTTGATACGTTTTGACTTTGTTTTTCATATCCGCATATTTCGCTGTGCATGCTAATCGACATGGCAAAACTGAAGCTATCTTACTTGCAGGATGATCTTTTTTGTGACTTTCAGATACTTTGTTTAAATGTAAAAAAATGAACCTCTAGCAATCAGAAAGTATAAAAAATGTGCAGTTAAAGCCACTTTTTGCTCAGACAGCTATAAAAGCTATATTTCGAACTATTCACGTGATAGAAACAAAGATGGTATTTAATTGTCTATTATATGTCAAAAATATACCTGACATATAAAGACTATGCCTAAGTGCAGGAAATATGCGTAAGAGTGTATGCCAGTAGCTCCCAACCTTTTCAGTGTCACGGACCCTTTTGACGATTTGCCTGAAAGCTGTGGACCCCTTTAATAAAACCAGTCAATAGTGTTAGTTCCAAGTGGTCTCTACCAGAAAAGGTTATCAACTGCTTTGCATGCCTAAAATCATGATCGAATGTTCCATGGAAATTATCAGTTGTCACGTACGAAATTGACATTGTGGCGTAACTAACGAATGGAACTGTGTGTAACAAGCGCTGTTTAAGGGCCGATAATTGCATATTGATTATTGGCGTAAGGCGGAAATAATGTGAAAAGTTTGTTCACCAGCAGGCATTGAAGTATTCAGCAACAGTGTTGCCCGATGGTGACATGCGCCACCAAATTTTCAAAATCTTGTGACATTTCAAACCGGGGGAGGATCCAGCCTGCAAGGTTAGATGAGGCGCGATTTAAGTAATATTTAGTAGTCAAGTCTCATAACACTTTCTTCACTGTAAGAGCAGGGGCGCAGCCAGGATTTTTCTAAGGGGAAGCTGAAGTAATGGAAGCAAAAAGCCTTGAAAAGGCAACATTGTTTATAATTAGAATAGCCACGGAAAGCACACAATTTGTGGATAAACAGTTGACTGTACTCACCACTAAAACTGGGGGTCCTTCCAACTAAAGTGCTATCTTGTTTCTTCGATATTCTTCCATAGTACAGTAGTACATTAAGTCATGTCAAAATTAACTGTAAACCTACACCGCAGTGATCTCCTAAAAAGGCCAGGATAATTGGCAAGCGGTTAGCAAAGTGTAAGAGTATACGCGTAAAGTAAAAATTGCGATAATGCTCTAAGAAGCCATGACCCTTCATAAAAACAAAAAGGCTTGTACAAAATCTAGATGCTTGCGTAGATGATAAACATCGCATACAGTGGCCTAAGTAAAACTGTTACAAAGTTCACATATTTAAAAATGCAAACAAGCAGAGTGGTACATTATGAGCTTTGCACAACAATATATGCGGGAACTTCCATCCCACTCATTCCTAGAGCACAGTCCTTCAAGGAATTACAAGCAAAACCTTCAGCCTCCGCAAACCACAGGTAAAGGGCTTAACAATCACTGAATATGCTTTTTGTAGCTGCAGAATCACTGTCAGTTTAATTAAACAGCTAAGTCTAATTAAACACCAAAGTCTGATCGACGCCTTTCACGCACTGACATAAGAGCACTGTTGGTAGTTTAAATATCAAGCTTATTTCCACGCTAGCAGAGCACAGTACACCCAGCTCTTGTTATAGATGGTAGTACAAACCACGCAGGAATGAAGAAAGCTGCTTCAATATTTCTCAAATCTAAAATTCATAACCGCCTGGTTTGATAACAAATGTGTTGCTAAGCCTTATGGCACTTCCAAAGAACATTCTGCAATGCACCCTATCTCGACTTACAATGTTGGTGAAAAACTGAGAAAATAAACATCAATATTTAGATTGCTAAGGAGGGGCTTGAGCCCCTTCAGTCCCCACACCCCGGCTGCGCCTTTGTGCAAGAGGGGTGAAGTATACTTCACAATACTGCTGTGACAAAACAGTGGACGACAAAATGACGTTATAGCGCGAATGCTGTTTTCTGAATTGCACAAATTACGGTGAATAAAGTTACTTTCGTAAGATTTATAGGGGACCGATCGCCATTCTGGAGCCGCCCCTGTTTGAAACAACTTGGTGACAAAAAAGAAGCTTGGATCGAGACGCAAATCTGGTGAAATTTTATGGTATTTTCCAGTGCATGAAAAAATTTTTCCAGACAAAATCAAGCTAACCTTTTCTTTTTTTAAAGTGGAATTCAGCATCACTGTCTCCATAGCTCGCCTTCTCAGTTCTCACGCAGGGCGGTGGAGCCGAAGCCAAAACTTTTAGATGGCTGGATCCAGAGCAGGAGCTTAAAATTTGAGTTCCGGCTCCACAAACCTGCTCCTCAGGCTTCATTACAGGTTGGTTAGCTCCGCCAGCCTGCAGGGATGGTCACCTCCCGACGTTTTCACTTAGTGTGAGAATTCGGGATGACAGGTTGAGGTTAGGGTTACTGATATGGGTTGAAAATAAGGTTTAAGTTAGATTTGAAAATTTCATTTTTGCTAATCAACTTATCCTTCTGCTCATCAGTGTAGCGATCGGAGAGCTCAAGCGTCAAACACGCAACTTTCACACTTTGGAAGCAAGCAACAGTTAGGTCACACGACGTACTCATTCTATTACTGCATGTTCGTGCCACGTACATATGGGTGCTATCCTTAGCGCACATCCCGTTCGTGATTGGTGCATGGCATATGCAACGCCGCGCCGACCGAGCAGCCTCAAAATCAATGTAACTGACAGGCAATAAGATGAGTTGCTCGATCTGCAAAGTTATTCCTCGGCTAAAGACCTTTTAGATGACAAGACAGTTGAGGAACTTTGGATTTGCTCGAATCCTAATGTTGCTAAAGTTGCACTCCGTTCACTTTTGTCTATCGTTTCCACATATTTATAAAAGTCCGGCATCTCAACAACCTCTTCATCAAAACTGCACACAGAAATCGCCTTGTATTGGAAGGTGATTGTAAGATATGTTCTGTTAGAGACTTCTATGGATAAGGTACTCAAGAATAAACAGTATCAAACTTCCCAGTGAATTTGATTAAGTGACAACTTTTTCGTGAAACAGTCATGGCCCCCATAAAATCTTTCTTTGGACTCCCGGTTGGGAACCACTGGTTCATGCAAAGGCACAGGATCTATCAAAAGAAACCTTTCGCAGTCAAGAATCATGCAGCATGACGTTTATAGCTGGCACATTTTGCCTATTAAGCAGGCATATTCAGCTTTTATTCGAGTATAACACATGCAAAGGTTTTATGTAAGCAGAATTTTTTTAAAACGTTTTAGGGACCCGATTCGGGTCCCTAGAATTTCCAATCGGGTCCCTAGGATCAGAGAAAATTATCATCGGGTCCCTAAAATCAGAGAAAATCGGGTCCCTACAGATCCAAACCGGGTTCCTAACATTTTCCTTAAAAAAAAATGATGTGTCTATTATGTTCTTATTTCAAAGATATATTTGACATACAAGCAAATGATTGAATGCATACGCCACCTTCATGTTTACAGACTGGTAACAAAACTTTCATGACCGAAGGAGGAAGTGTCGTTACTTCTTTGCTTGGAGTGGATACAACGAATGATTGGCTTTATTTCCTAGCAGCCTACCCTCTTCCCAGAAACCGACATGTTTACAGGTAAGCTAAATAAATGTTTTTGTTCAATTCAGGAGTTCGGTAACCTCCCGACTTTAGGCCGGACACGGCCTAGCTTTTGTTCCAGCCCGGCCTAAGGCACTCCTAGTCATTTGTTATTGCATCCGGCCTGATTGTACTTGCTACGGTGCCTGAGCAAGACCAACGCCTTCTTCGGCATTATTTTCTACGTTTAGCGTTTATTCTGCTGTACTTACGGTTCTGTGTTTATATCACTTCGAGATCCTGTTTTTTTCCTAACCTTACAATGTTATTTTGCGTCACATTGACTGCAGTTGTGTATATTAGAACGACTTATAAAGATCTGTGCGGATTTTGTGCGTGGACGGTCGCAGGTAAGTTACTGTTGCGCAGTCATTATAGTGGTGCTGGTGCTCGGTCATTTTCCACGTTTGTGAGATGCGTGGATTCTAACATTCTAGCTCTACCTATTGAGTGCTTGGATAAGTCTGTCCATGTGCAGGCCGCTGGTGACTGGTGCTAGGGTTTATCTCGGTGGACTCCTTCGTGGACGGTTGCAAATGCTGCCGTCAAGTTGATATTGTTGATTTTACGCATTGCTACAATTAAAAGCATGTTTTCTGGCATGGCAGTGTTCCGGTTAGTTCGAAAATTTGGGTGAAATTGCATTAAAAACAACACAAAAAGAATAGAGTTCTTAAAATTTGTGTTCAAAAGCTATTGCAGTTTTTTTTCACGATAAAACAAACTATAAACATCACTTATAAAAATCGTCTATTGCAAAGGCAGATGATGGGTAATGTGACGCCCAGCAGTTCACCATACAACCATCGAACCCAGTAAAATGGAAAATTTCCCAGCAAAAGCGTCTTCTTGTTTATACTTTCTCTGCCACGCGCAGGTCCTTGCGGATCTGAGCAACCCATCCACCGAGAGAGACCGGTTGCGACCCAGCACCCCCCGCGCAACTGTGTTGATCGTCTAGCAGCTCCTTCCCACATATATGCACCACCACGAGTTGAAACTGGATAGTAACAAAGCTAATTCAACTGCTGAGGGACATCGACTCGACGACCTTCCGGTTCCTTCAATGCCCTGGCGTCCTTGCACTGATTTGTATTTTTTCTAGCTGAATATTAATTATCGCCAAATAAAAATCAACTCAACTCAACTTTTCTTGTTTTTTGATTATAATCAGAATGTAGGAGTGGTATTTCTAAACTCAAGTTTTATCCTGGAAATTATTTTTTTGGTTTTGACAACCCATTTCCATTTGGGTGATGGGCTTTAACTACGTAAAGAAGCAAATTTCCAATACATCTTTTCATAGGTGTAATTTAAATATACGCTACAACATACCTAGAAATGATATTGTGTTCTTTTGGCAACAAGTGCGTATGTTTAGTTTGGTTTTTGATCAAGTTTCACACACAAGCGGTGAATTTAAAAAAAACGAAAAAATAACGTCTCATGTAAAAGACCAAATTTTTTTCGCAGAATAAAGCTGACAAGCAATTTTCCCGTTAATGAAACAATGTGGGACTGCATGACGTGCAGCATTGACGAAAGCAGGTAATTCAACATTTGACTGAGTTTTGTTAGATAGCATTCAGGTTAAAGTATGTATGGCAATAAATTAAAGATAAGCATGTGGCATTAGACAAATTGATATTTTATGAATTATTTACTCACGTTTTGGACTGGATTTCAGGTTTAAACTCTCGTTTCGTCACTGCAACCGGGAGTGTAGAAACACATCAAAATTTCTATGCAATACTTTTATTGTGTACACATAATTTTACTTACGTTAGTTTTGTTGCGGTTTAGTCTACGTTTTTTCGAAAAATCAAGGTAAAACTGCATTCTGCAATTTGTTCCAGTTATTCCATACGTTATTTTTATTTGTGATGATATTCACTATCCTTGACGCGAGGAGTATAGTTGGTTAATAAATAACTTTAATTGTTTATTCAAACATTAGTTCTTTGTATTTGAAATTATCAGCTGTTAAAATTTGTGGACGTATACGTTAGAACTTTTGTAATTAAAAAGAAGTTGGTAGAGGCTTCTTGAGTTGGACAGAGACTTAAAGAACTCCTTTAGTTCTTTGTACTCGGAGAAGACTGATCGCCAAATGGTACAGAAATTGCTTGTTGTGAGACGGCTACACTTTTATTAATTACAGTACAACTTTAATGGATTACATACATATCACAGATGTCAGTGGGTGTCGCCAAGTTACAGTCCCACCATGAAATACTCTGTGATGAACTGCGGTGGACCAGACGTGCCGATGTCAACGCTGCAGATGGTAGATGAGAACGGTGATTACGGAGAACCACAAATCGTTGTCAACAATACCCATCTTGTTGAAAATAGAGCAAAGGTAAGTACTTTACATTTACAAAATTCCCACAAAATAAATGACACAAAAATCAGAATTTGCAAACAAACTTGTATCTAAATTTCAAATATTTTCAAAAACTATTGGAGATGAGTCACTTTTGTACACGTGAGATTCGCAATTTCAGTGCGTTGTAAGTTTTCATCTCATAGTACGTTACGTTTTTTTCTCTCGTGAGTGATTTTTTCCAGGTTCGTTGTCAGCAATGTTGCAATTACAAGTGTCCCTATCTGACTGAAACAACCCTTGGGTAAATCTGATCACTGGAAAGCCTTCTCTTTCTCAGTGAATGCATAGCGGAAATAATACCATTAATGGTATTTTTCTTTCGTCGGCAAACAGTGCATGCTTTTGACACATAGCAAAATGGATTTTGATTTTTGCTGGTTATTTTGACGAAATAAATATTTTGGTTCAACGGGGCTCATTAAAAAGGATCAAAATCATCGTCAACCCTGTTCGGTTTAAGAAAACTGACAGCGCAATACATAGCCTCTCCTTTTCAGGTGTAGTGATTACCGCATCAGTGCGCTTGCTGTAGTCTCAATGCAAGGCCCCTTCTACACAAATGTGCCCGCAGCAGCGTCTTCCTGCGGTACCCCCTGATATCGCAAAATTTACTGACGACGGCGCGACCGCAGTTATCACCATGAAATGAGAAAATTTAT